>Ga0129333_10005248_pt1 | contig 12148 bp, 5 predicted proteins | sample CPB6_08_DNA_FD_94474 | JGI IMG/M metagenome (GOLD analysis project Ga0129333, IMG submission 94474) | Freshwater to marine salinity gradient microbial communities from Chesapeake Bay, USA - CPBay_Sum_0.6_0.8_DNA | ecosystem: Environmental > Aquatic > Marine > Coastal | place: USA: Chesapeake Bay... | reverse complement strand
CAAAATCTGAAATTGATGGCGTAGTTCCATCGGTAACAGTAACGATTTCAGTTACTTCATACTCCTGATTAGTCAAGTCTTCAACAGATACAAAATAATATGCTCCATAGTATCCATCATTATTATCAAATGATGCAATTCCTACAGCAGTTGGAGATCCAGAAGATGCAATTAATGTTGAATGTGAATCAAACCTTGAGTCTCTAGTTGTAATTGTTCCAACTCCACTAAGACTTGTATCTGCAATGGAGACCCTAACAGTATTGATTGTGTGTCCGACTCCAAGAGATGCATTTGGTTTGAAGTCAATATTTACTTGAGATCCTGATATTGATGGAATATAAGTTCCCAATCCAACAGATCCACCAAGAGAAAGATCATCGGTTGCCATTGGGAAATACTCAAGTAATTCTACATTAGTTCCATCATGAAGAACCGTGAGTTCATTAAATTCAAAATAAGAATCGTCAGTTGCTGCAATTTGAACAAGAATCTTAGAAGCTCTGTATGTGGTGTCTATTCCAACAATTGTAGTTGCTGAGGAAATTCCCGATGCAATCGTTATGCTAGAGGATGCAATGCTTACAACTTCACCAAGAGAAGTTGATCCAATACCCGTGGTTTCTTTAATGTCGTATGAAATAAGTCCTATACCATAATCATTTTTTGCATACTTATTTGGATAGAATAATAAGTTTCCAATAGATCCGGATACATTTAGATCGAACGTTCCTACATTAGATGCTGTGTAAACAGCACCATAATGATTTAATAATCCCTGAGTGTCATTATGAACCAGAGAAAGTAATCCAATTTCTCTTTCAGTATCGTTGAGTCTATCTATTGCAAAATAAACATACTTTCTGGAACGGAAATCAGATAGATCAAATGTATCAACTGATGAATAGCGAGTTGCTCTTGGATTTGTGTCAAATTGTGAGGAAATATTGTCAATTTCCAATACTCTATTTCCAACAGATTGAACTGTATCTTGTAAAGTTCTAGAAGAGAACGATATTTCATCTGATTTTATTTTTCCACCAACATTAATGTTATTCTCAGAAACTAAATCAAAGTCTTGATAACAATTTAGATCTACAACATCTTGAAGATCAACTAATGATGAAAAGTCACCACTATCTTGAGAAGTTGTAATGGCAACACCATTCGATGAGGTTGTTATTACAAGATCTCCAAATTTCTTAAATCCGGAAGTGTGAGTTAAATTGTCAACTACTTCATCCCAATCTTCATAATCGACGGGAGATTTAATTGAATATGAGAAGTTTTGATAATAATCATTATCTGGAATCTTTTGTAGGGTATCGTTTAAGAATCCAACGTTATTGGTCCAAGATTTTTTGACAACCGAAGATTCTCCAACATCAAAAATAGTTAACTTTGTAGATATATCTAATATTCTTGCTTCAGATCCTGAGATTGATTTTATAATATCTCCAACCTCAAGATTATTTGATACGTTAACTGTTAAAATATTCGAATCTGGATCCCATCCCTCAATTTTTCCTGAAGGAATTAACGCATTTCCTTTAAGGAAATTATTTTTCTTAAGAGTAACATTAAAAATTGGGAAGTTAGATTCTGGAACAAGTTTTGCGGATGTAGAATTTGCTTCATCAAAAACTCCAGGAAGTTGTCCTGAAGGTAAAATATTTGAAAGGCTATATGCAACTGTTGCACCAATTCCTCCAATATTTGGAGTTACCTCAGATACTTCAAATAGTTTATATCCATAGTCTTCAGAATTAAATCCATATCCAGTGGATCCAACTCCAACACTAACATTTTCTAACAATACTCTCTCACCAACATTAAATGGGAAACTTGCCAAATCACTGAAACTTTGTCCCAAAGACACAACAACTTTCTGTTCAGAACTATTGTATGAGACAAGAGTAACACCAACTCCATTTACATTATTTGTTGGAATAATAATTGGTTTTATGTTACTTATACCTTTTGAGTTTTGTATTACTGTAACAGTAAAATCATCAACAGAGTAATTTAATTTAACCTCTGGATTGACTTCATTTGTTGAACCATCTATGAAGACAAGATCGGGAGATACTGTATAATTTCTTCCCGATGAAGTTACACCGATAGAATCAATTGATGAAAGATTATCAACTTTTAAACTATATGGAAGAAGGGCAGATGGTCTTACTGAAAAGTCTGAACTATAATCAAAACCAATATCATCAATAGAAGTTTTTTGTATTGCCCCAATATTTTCAGAATTAACCTCTAAAACTGCATCAGTTCCTATTCCACTGGTAATTGATTTAATGAAAGGTAATTTTTTATAATTTATTCCCTTATTTTGAAGTTTAATATCCTTAATTGGACCAAAAGCAAGACCAGAACTTACTGTATAATCAAGAGTTACCTCTGATGAGGAATATGAAGATCTTTCTGGTGTTTGTGCAACATTATATTGGAATTGAACCGTAGATACTCCAACAATAACCGAGTAATTTCCACTATACAAACTATTTTGAGTTACAATCTTATTGTTATTATCAGTTTCGTAATCAACAACAATTTCTTTATTAACATCTGTGTTATCGTCAAGATTTATAGGATCAAGTCTATAGTACAAGAATCCGGATATATCATCATTAAATGATAATGTTGTTTTAGCATTAGCATCTACACCAGCATTTCCGGTTTTGGAAACTTCAAATGATGTAGTTGACTTTGAACTATCAAATTTATTTGAAAACTGTGGATCTGAATAAATGTTGAGTTCAAATGCTGGATATGATACACCAGATTTGACATATGCCAAAGATGAGTCTGACAGATCAAATACAACAACTGAATTTTTTATAACTTTTATAGGAGGATTTATTGGAGACAGTGTTCCAGATGATGTAGATGTTAAATCTACAATTGAAAGTGGTGAAATTTGTTTTGAATCATATTTTGATGTTGTCAATTTGAGTTTATTTTCGCTTATGACAACAATATAGTAAATTGTGTTATTTGTTAAACCACCAGCTGGAGACGCTGCGGTATGGATTACTTTTTGCCCATCATAGAATCCATGCTTTTCTACTGTAATGATGTCATTTATCACATCAATATCAGATGCAGTGAATGAGCGTGGATTAATTATACACCTTCTATTGTAAGCATCATACTTTACGTTAAAGGTAGTAGTTACTCCAGTCTTAACATCAACGACTACATTATCTCCTGTCGTTAATCCATGTGTTGATGAAGTTGAAACAGTTACTACATTTTTACTTACAGATGCTGAGAATATGTTTTGGTAGTTTGTTGTGAAACTATGAGTATTTCCAGTTCCAACTGAATGGAAATACATTAGTACACCATTTGTCGTTCCTAACCCAACAAATTCTCCCGTGCTGCCAAGACCAACTTTAACTGTTGATATTCCAATAAGATCTTTTGTAATCTTTGCTGTATATACAATTGAATTATCGGATAAAGTATAATTTGCAACACCATCCGTAGATATTGACAGTCCTGTTCCACCATTTGTATCATATATCAGTTCTGTTCCAGTATTCAATTGATGATCTGGTAAGTATATCGTTCTAGTTGGAATTGTAACCTGAGTTAATCCAACACCAGGATTGCTGAAAGTTAATGTTGATCCGATTCCAACACCAGCAGTTGTTCCCAATCCAACAGATTCTGTTGGATCAAAATATAGTTCTTTGTTTACATTAAAATTGTATGATGTTGTTAAACCTGCAATTATTTGGAACTTTCTTGATTTTTCTGTAAGAGCTATTCCTGAAGAATATGTTTGAATTCCAGAAACATCTGTAAGATTACGGAGAACTCTTACTCTGGAAGATTTTTTATCTATGTTAAGTATTTTTATTTCTTCGTTACCAACTTGGTAAATATCATTCTCCTTAATATTTGGAAAATCCAAATTTCCAGAGACGGAAAAATATGTTACCAATCCACTAGATACTGTAGATGCAAGACTTGTTATGGCAACAAGAGTGTTTGGTTTAACTGTAATATTTCCAGATTGCTTATAATCAAACTTTCCAGTAATGCTAACCAAATCATTGTTTATTAAATTATGTGTCTGAGTAGCAAACCCAACAAAGGTAAATGGTTGGTTTAGTGGATAAAATTCAACACTATCAATAGTTGAAGATGCCACACTTATTTGAGATATCGACTTTCCTCCAATAAGTGAAACTTTTGCAGAAACTCCGAGACCATCTGATTTTGAATTATCAAAGTTAATAACATCTCCAACTTTGTATTGTTTTCCTCCAGTTACTATTCCAATAGAACTCACATTTCCAGAATTTATTGAAGTGATTGTCGCACCACTTTGTCTAATCTTATTGGGGTTAAACAGATAATCATAGGAACTATAAACACTATTCAAATTGTATGGAGTTGTATTTCTCAACCACTGAGTTTCATTAATATCAATATCATCCTGATTCGAATTTCTTGAGAAATTAAATGCGATTGGATTGGAATAATATGTGTTTCCAATTACATATGGAAATGCTGGTTTAAAATAATTTTGGAATGGAGCTTCGGATTCTACAGATGTTGTTGAAATGGTTGTAAAGTATGCATAAGTTCCATTTGGATATTCTGGAGTTATACAAAATCTTCCATTATGTTCATCCAAATCTCCAGTTTCATCAATAACGTAGTCCTCAACAAAAAATCCTTCAGGATATATTGAGGTGCTTGGCCTACCACTAGCAAGTGAGATCTTATATCCACTTGTAAGTGCCTTCACTGCCCCTCCAGTGGGGGTGGAATATCCATAGGGTCCATATATCGGATTCCCATCATACGCCCAACCAAGGATCGGAGAATGGTATATAGAAGAAGATTCTAAACCATTAACTAATCTAAGATCTTCAACATTATTTGTCGATACTACCAAACTTCTCAGTTTTCTTGGAGCATACGCATGGCAGTACTGAAGTTCTGAGTCATTGTAAAAAGATTTTGTCAAGAATCCATCATCATCTGTAATTTGGTTTGTGAATATATTTTTTTCAACTAAATTCACATTCCATGTTTTTGTTACAGATTCAAAGTTAGCACCAGAACCAGCAGCAACAACCTTTATGCTTGTATCATCTCCATATAAAGTTCCTCCAGAAATAACACGAACTTCAGTTAATTTTTCATTGGTAATTACTGGAGTCAATACCGCTCCAGTTCCACTACCACTGATAACCAAATCTGGAATCGAATTGTATCCAGATCCTTCAAGGTTAACAACGACTTTAAGAATCTTTCCATTAGATATAACTGGAGTTACCTGAGCACCAGATCCAGATTGTGTTGTGAACTGTGGTTGAGGATTGTAATTGATAATCTCTTCTGATCCGTAGGAAGATCCACCATCCTCAACAAAAACGGAGTCTACACTTCCTCTGAATACTGGTTGAATTTTTGCTGAAAAATCTTGTCCAGCAAAAGTAGTAACTCCAACTGTACCAACAACAGTAGCCGTAATTGGTGGATAATTGAATATATGAGTTCCACTACCAGTAGAAGTTAAATTTACATACTGTTTAGTATTGTAGAAAAAGTCCTGACTTCCAGTATTAACTCCAACAGATCCTGTAGAAACTGCTGAAAGTCTAAAATTATTATCATCTACTTTTGTGACATAATAAGAAGTTTCACTTAATCCACCGACAACTGTTCCTGTAGTTGAATAGGATACAATTTCTCCACTTTGATACCCATGATTTTCTACATTAATTGTGTTTGATGCGGTGTTAATTCCAGAAGTAGTTGTAGTTATCTTTCTATTTGTGTATCCACTTCCAGAATTTTCTATCGAAATGGAACCAATCTTGTTTTTCTTCTTAACAGACTTTAGTATATGATTTCCAGATCCATATGAAGTCAGATTTATCGTGTTGATGCCAGAAACAGCATCTTTAAAATTATTATGTAATCTTACTGAAGATGCGGTACTGACAGAAACAAAATACTTTGCTCCAGTAGTTAATCCACCAACATTAACTCCACTCTGGGTGCTGTAAATTATTTCCTCACCATTTGCGAACTTATGATACGTTGAGAATCCGATAGTATCATTTGTCAGATCAACATTGGTGCTAAATGAAGAAGAAATAAAAGTAGCAGAATGTTCAAATTGAACTAAATTAACTTTTGCAGATGCATTCTTTCCATTACCACCACTGATTTTAATAATTGGTTCACTTAGATAATCAAATCCGGGATCGAGAATGTCAATTCTCTTCAATTCACCAACAACAGAGCAGAAAACTGAAGATCCCGATCCAACTGGATCGGAAATATTCAAAACTGGTGGATTAATTACATCATAATTCTGTCCACCACTAGAAACAACAATACTTTCAATTTCCCCAAAATGTACAAAATCTTTAGATTTATAATTTGCAATTTCAACACCATTTATAAAAATGCCAACTGTTCCAGAAGTAGTTTTTGATTTTGTCAGAGACTTTTCTGGAGTCGAAATTTTTCTTATGATCTTTTGTGGGGATAAAGTTCTATCATCCAAACCACTCCCATAAGTGAACTTTGTAAATTTGAATTGATTATTTGTTACATCTCCAGTTAATGATAAAAACTTTCCAGACGATATGTTGGATGGACTGTTTGCTAGTCTTACCGTTGTGTCATTTACTTTTTGTATAAAATATACACTAGTCGATATTCCAAGTGTATTACTACCACTTATTGGTTTATATACAACTGAATCTCCAGTTAAAAAACTATGCTGTCCAATAACCAATTCAGTGTCACTTGAAAAAGATCCAGAAAAAGTTGCAGATCCATTCGATACATTCAATGATTGATTCAAATATGTTGGTATTGATGGAGATGTAACATAGAATGACTCATCATCCAAATCAACATAAACATTTTGGACGTTGCTATTGTAGTTTGATAAACTGGAATAATTCTGTGCATCAACCTTCAGTAAATTTTTTCTGAGAGTATATGTCCCATTTACATTCAACTCTCCTTGACCATTGACTTTTATGGATGTACTTGTGTTATATGCAACTACAGATCCTGTAAACTCTGCCCCAGAGGAAGAAACAAAGGTAACAGAATCACCTAAGAGTAAGTTATTGGATTCATAAAAATAAACCGCATATGTAAAGTCAGATTCATCGACTAATTCTAAAGACTCTACATCATAAGAAACTGGGACATTGAAGAACCAATTATTCTGATTATAATCACTAGAATTGTATCCAAGACTATTGATTTTTATTTTTTGTCCCTTTTCATATCCAATTGATTGTCCGATTATATTTGAATCTGAGAGTACACCAGTAACTCTAAAAGTAGCAGTTCCGGTCGATGTTGTTCCATAAGCATATGCATTTATTCTTACCTCTTCTCCCGAAGAAAAATTCCGACTTATTCCGGAACAACCGAAAAATTGAGTGAGTGACTTTGAGGTGTATGTGACAGTTAGAGAACCAATGATCAAAGTACCAGAATTTGGAAATCCTACAGTAGAATCTACAGATATTGAAGAATCTCCTGAAGAAACACTCTCTGACAATAAAGTTCTTGGATGAATCGTAAATGTTCCTTTAATGACTCCAGGAGTGGTTAATCCATCAGAATCATCAATTGAAAGAACATAATATTCATTATTTCCCCTTAAAATTCTCTCAACTTTTGAAATTGATGCACTTGCAGCGTTGATTGACCCGATTTGATCTTGGAATATGGTTCTATTTTCAAGATCTTCAATATCTCCAGTTATTTTTTCAACAACTAATTGTCTATTTACGGCATAATCAGCTGAAGATGGTTTGATTAAAAAGTCTTTTGGTTTGATAACATCAACTTCTTCGCCGTATAATGCTTTAAAGAGGATTTTTACTGATTGATCTGTACCTTTTGAAGAGTAAAAATCTTTAGATTGCTTTATAAACAGTGATTTGTTCAATCCAGAATAAAGATTTCTATCATCAAATCCGGGAACAATCTGTTTCTTTACCTTTTTATAAAATTCTTTTAAGAATAAATTGCTCAGATTAACTACAGTATCTCCAGAATCATGAGTTGCTGCAGATGTACTTGAGAATACTAATTTATCTGAAGTAGTAGGATCGTGATATGAGGTTATTCCACTAAATCCACGAATGCATCCGGTAAAACTATTTGTTGTTATTCCAGTATATGTAATTACTTCAGAACCAATTTTAAGAAGTCCGTATGAAGTTGTAAAACCAGCAGTGGAATCTACGGAAATTGTTGATGATGATGTTGTGATTCCAGAAGAAAGTGTTGTAGAATCTACAAGATTTGTTAATGCATCAACCTGCACATATTTGTCAATATTTTGAATTATGTCAGAAGGACCACCCTTATTTTCAAGAGATTTATAATACTCTGATAGAAATTCTGCTGCTAAAGGATAATCTTCCCTAACAAAAGCAGGAAGTTGACTCTGAACAATAGAACTGACTTTAACTCTGGTTTCTGACATATTTTTATTTGATTACAAGTGCTCCGTTTGTGTAACTTGAAGTTACAGTGTATGTTGATCCTGAAGAATTAGTTCCTGAAGATATATCATCAGAAATCATATCTAATGAACTATTACTACTATCTAGTTGCAAATATAAATCCTGCAATCCAATCACATCATTTGAATATGGAATTGCATTTATCTTAATAATTGACACTCCAGAAATGGTTTTTGATGTGCTTACAAAATTTACTGGATTTAATTTAATCTCTCCCTTTACATAATCTATAGTTCCTGCATTCTGTATAATTTTAACTGGTTCAGTTGGTGAATTTAACTTGAAGAAGAATATCGAACCAGTTTTTCCATCACTATTTGGAAGATCTGAAAGATATAATGTATCCGATAATCCTGAAATTTTAAATCCGGATGATTTAATATTATACCCACTCATACTCTTAATATGAAACTGATTACCAAAACAAATTTCATATTCGGCAAATTGATTTAAGGCAACTTGTGCATTTCTGCTAATGGTAATCTTTGTAATATTTGATGTGATAGAATCATCACTATCATCAATCAGTTTTAAGAACTTACTATATTTAAATCTTGCTCCATACTTGTTCAATTCTGCAGAATCCTCATATGACTGAATATTCTGCAGAATTTTTGTCTTCAATGCACTTGCACTTTGACTTAAGTTCTCATTATAATAAACATTTGACTCATATTGAACATAGAGATATTTGAGATCAATAATTTCGGTTACAATTCCAGCAACACTATACTTTTTCAGAATATTTTTAATGTTACTCTTTGCCGAATTTGAAAGCAACTCACCATTTGATGGTTTAATTGAAATAAAGACTTTTCCATATTGTGGGGGATTCAAATCTTCACCACCAAAGGCAGAAACTGATTCAGTTTCAGGATAGATTGTTGGAATAATAGATTCAAAGTCTGATGTTGTTACAGCTCGGTTTTGTGATGAATAAATTCGAGTTGCATACTTCTTGATAGAGTCTACAGATTCAATCTCAGCGCCGTTTCTTGCCTCTGTATTGGTCGTTATGGCAGATATACCCGATGAGACTACATTACCGTTGTTATCAGCGATTCTACCGTTAAAATTGAAGACAAATACACCGTTTGCCGATTCGCCATTACAAACAGTATATGATACGTCAAGATAATTTAAATTATCCAATTTTTTTCCAAAAACATTATCGCCAAAGATCAATTCATATCTCTGATCTTCAATTTCTTGAATAAAAAATACTTTTGAAGTTGATTTTACGTCAATTAGATTATTTGCTAGAGTAAATTTACGAGTTACAGAACTTGCTTGTGTATTTTTTACAATAACTCTAATTGTAGAGGTATCAATATTTGGATTTGTAAGCGTAAATTTCTGATTCGGATTATTTGCGTCTACGGTGAAGTTCTGAGTTAAATATGTACCCTCATAAATGGTAATATTACTGAAAGATGCAATTCCATCTACGACTGGAACAGTAATATCATCAGGAATTGTAAAAGTATAACTTTCTCTACCAAATGCCTGAGAAGTTGTACATACAATCCCCTTTCTAAGAGTTAATGTAATTGGATTTGATCCAAAATCAGTAGTATCTACTGTAAATGATATTTCAGCTCTTGCAGATCTTCTTGATCTTGGGACATATCCAATATGACGTGCTAAAGAAACAACATTCTCTCGAAGAGTAGCACTATCAATAAACACCTCATTACTAACCATGTTAGCATTGTATGAGGTGATATATGTATTATAAGCAAGCGTATCTATTAAGACGGAAAGATTCGACCCTTCAAAGTCGTAATCAGTAAATTCCGAGTTCGATCTGAGATACTCTCGGATCGAAGTCTTAATTTGATCGAAGTCTAGGTTTGTAAAATTAACTAATGCCATCTATCGGGTTTGCTGTAATGCAAATGATAATTGTTGTGGTAATACATCAATACCAACGATCTCATATTCAATAGTTACATCGTAACCGTTATTATCATAATCTGGAGATGTAGTAACGTTGGTTAATCTAACTCTTGGTTCATATAAATCAATGGTTTCTCTAATCTGATCACGAATTACTGATGAAGAAAGATCATTTATATTTTCAAAAAGTGTTCTTCCAACGTTCGATCCAAGATTTTGGTTGAAAAAACGTTCTCCGGGGAGAGTCAAAACAAGATTTCTAATAGAACGGGCAATAGCAGTCTCATTTTTAATTGCCATTAAGTCATAGTTCAGGGGGCTAACCTGAAAAGTCATACTTAAATCTTTGAAACCTTTACTTACCCGTTCTACAGGCATGGGAAATTATAAATCTAACTTATTTATTAGGGTTTTTTAGACTCCGTAGGTTGGTTCGGTTCCATATTCCCAGTCATCATAGTCATCATCATTGCGAATTTTTTGATGAATTTCATTTTGATCGTGAAAATTATGCTTTTTTGGGTTTAATTCATCATTTTCAATCTTTCTGAGCATCTTTTGGTGTTGGTGATTAGCTAAATTGTCCAAAAAATCGTTCATTTTTACTCCTGATTCGTTAGATCAGAACTTTTTACGGGGTTTCTATCCCGAACATCGATAAAAAATCCTTTTCTTAGGTAATCCGGATCAGTAATGTACTCCATAGTATCGTTTTTATCACACTCATGATCGTCCCAGACAGGAATTGCAACACTATTCCCATATCTAAAGTCAGGATTTCGTCTAAAATGAACCTCTATAAGTTTATTTCCAATAAATTCGCAGTTTATCCACTCATAATTACCCTTTAAATCATTTAAAATCTCTGGGAATCTAACTTCATAATCTATTTTAGACCATTTTTTCCACTTATATAGTGGTTCATCATCATCTCTTTCACCTAATACGACCAATTGTGACTTCTTATTTTGAAAATCAACACTAAGATGTGATCCCTCAAAGATCTCACACCAAAATTCTGCAGGATGAAAACTATCTGTTGATTTATAAATCCATTCGATACGAGAAAATCGTCCCATACCAAGTAAATTAATACTTGGTCGGACGATATAATATCCCGAATATGGAACAGGGCATCCTGTAGGTCCACAGAGATGCCCTAGAGACTGATTTAGAAAGAGTTTGTTATATACCCACATATCTTGAGGATGAATTGATTTCCATTCATCGCAACAATCTAAATGATACATGTGCAATTATCATCTTATATTATTTACCTTGACCCCGATACCTCTTTTTCTTTCCATTGCGAGATGTAGCGGAAAGAAGTGTGCGAGCAGAACGCCCTTGACGAGTCTTCTTGGGTGCTCCGGGTTCAAACACCGTTTTATTACTACCACCTTTTGCCATAAGAATACCTCCAAATAATAAGAATTAAATAACGCGAGTTTTTTCGTGACCAACGCGAATACGAGGATCGCACCAAGTCTCTATACCGAGTTCTTTTGCGTCGAGACAGAACGAGGCATCTTCGCCGCACATATCCTGAACCGCACCAGACTCAAAGACCTGCATCTTCGGAGCAAACCAAGGGTACTCCATGCGCTCAAAGACGCCGTTCTTAATCATAACCCAACCAAACCCCGTGTAATCCACTGTGAAGGGTTTACGACGCTTTGAGATGCTCTCCACAGTCTCGTGAT
>Ga0129333_10005247_pt1 | contig 12149 bp, 12 predicted proteins | sample CPB6_08_DNA_FD_94474 | JGI IMG/M metagenome (GOLD analysis project Ga0129333, IMG submission 94474) | Freshwater to marine salinity gradient microbial communities from Chesapeake Bay, USA - CPBay_Sum_0.6_0.8_DNA | ecosystem: Environmental > Aquatic > Marine > Coastal | place: USA: Chesapeake... | reverse complement strand
GATGATACTGATTTTGATACCGACCTTGGTGGTAAAGATAAATTTTTAACACCTTATCTATTGGAGAATGGGTACATCAAAGTTTTATGGGGTAGACAAACTGTTTTTGTAAAAAATTCTGATTTGGAAAAAAATAAAACAGGATTATTTTCTAAATTTTTCTAAAATGAAATAAAGACCTCATGATAAAGCTCATATTATTTGACTTAGATGGTGTTTTAGTTGAAGCAAAAAATATTCATTATGAATCATTTAATAGGGCTTTAGGTCCTTATGCTATTACATGGGAAGAACACCTATCAATTTATGATGGTTTAAAAACTAATCAAAAATTAGATATTTTACATGAACGTAAAGGTTTACCAAAAGAATCGTTCAAAAGAATTTGGGGGGATAAACAAAAATATACTTTAGAATCTCTTCATAAATTAAACCCATCCGTTCAATTACAGGTATGTATGGATTCATTGATATCTCAAGGTTATAAGATAGGCGTTTGCTCCAATAGTATCAGAAAAACAGTTCTAACAGTATTATCCAAATTTAATATAATAGATAAATTTGATTTGATACTATCTAACGAGGATGTTAAAAACAGTAAACCCCATCCTGAAATATATTGGAAGGCAATTTCTGAGATTGGAGTACTACCTGAAGAAACATTAATCGTTGAGGATTCACCATATGGTTTGTTGGCGGCATCAAGAAGTAATTCCCATATACTTAGAGTTAATACACCAAAAGATGTAACTTTTGACAATATAAATAAAAAAATAAACGAAATTAAACAAGAATATAAAATGTCATCTCCTCAATGGACAAACGATAAATTAAACATAATAATACCGATGGCAGGTGCGGGTTCAAGATTTGAACAGGCGGGGTATAGTTTTCCTAAACCTTTAATTGATGTTGAGGGGAAACCCATGATTCAAGTCGTAGTTGAAAACTTAAACATAGTCGCGAACTTTATTTTTATAGTTCAAAAATCGCATAGAATAAAATACAATCTTGATACATTACTAAACATTATTGCACCTAATTGTAAAATAATTGAGGTGGATGGTTTAACCGAGGGTGCCGCATGTACTGCGTTATTGGCTAAAAATTTGATTAATAATGATAATCCACTATTTTTTGCAAATTCAGACCAATTTGTGTCTTGGGATTCAAATGAGTTTATGTATAAAATGCAAGAAACTGATTGTGATGGGGGTATTGTAACATTTGAATCAATACACCCAAAGTGGTCTTTTGCTAAAGTAAATGAACATGGTTTGGTTACTGAAGTTGCTGAAAAAAACCCTATCTCAAATATGGCTACTGTTGGATTTTATTATTGGAAACATGGTTTTGATTTTGTCAAGTATGCAGAACAAATGATAGAGAAAAACATTAGAGTTAATAATGAATTTTATGTGTGCCCCGTGTTCAATCAAGCAATTGAGGGTGGTAAATCTATAAGAACATTTGAGGTAAATAAAATGTGGGGTTTAGGTACGCCTGAAGATTTAAAATATTTTATTGAAAATCATAAATGATATTAATATCACATAGAGGAAATATAAATGGTAAAAATGATGTAAGAGAAAATTCAATATTTTACATTATGGAAGCACTAGCCATGGGATTTGATGTGGAGATAGATGTTTGGAATATAGATAATGAATGGTTTTTAGGTCATGATAAACCCCAATATCAAATTAACATCGAATGGATATTAAATAGAAAATCTAATTTATGGGTCCATTGTAAAAATACTAAATCGGTTATTGAACTTTATAAAATGAATGAAGATGTGAATTTTTTTTGGCATCAAGAAGATTTAATAACAATAACGTCCATGGGGTATTTATGGATATATCCAGGTAACCAACCGTTAGAGAACACAATATCAGTATTACCAGAATTATATAATGAGGATGTGTCAAAATGTGTTGGGATATGTAGTGATTACATTTTGGAATACCAAAAAAATTTGGCAGTGGTAAATAAAATACCATAATCACTCATTTACAATAAACTGTATAATCATTATATTATTAAAATAATGAGTAATATAAAAAAAATAGAATTTTATTTAGATTTTCCACAGGTTAATGGGGTCGATGGGTTTAATATCTTCACAGAAGATGATATAAAAAACCCTAACATCACATATAACGGAGTGGAATATATGCACCAAATTTGTCCAATAGAAATCTTTAGAGGTTTATCAAAAAAATACCCTGAAATCGAATTTATACCTATTAATTCAAGATTAATAAACAAAGATTGTTGTTGTCCTGCATATGGTATCGCAACACCCGTAATTAAAAATCCTGAAACAGGTAAATTTATGATATTATCATATTGTGATAAAGGTCATTACATAACCAAAGGAGAACCACCTTGGAGTTGGGATTTGGACAATTGTGTTGATGTTTTCCAACCAATCGGAGTTCATACTGATGATACACATTATAAACCTTTAATCCCGTTTGACTGTACGGATGAAGACGGTTATAGAAAAGAGTGTTTAGAGTATACTTATACACCGTGCACGATGTCAACGTACTTTAAAAGTGGTATGGATGAGATAGAGAAACTATACAAAAGAACCGATAGAAAAATCCCTAATAAATTATTTTTAAGGGGAGGGGCAACACCATTTAGAAAATACTTGAGAGATTCTGACGATAGATTTGATATATTTTGGTCTGAAAGATTAACCGGTGCTGAATTTATGCAAGAACTATCTCAATATTCAATTATCATGGATGTGAATTCAATTGCGGAAATATCAGGTCGTTTAATTGATGGAATGGGTTTAGGTTGCGCAGTAATCAGACCTGAATTAATTATCCAATATCATAATAAGTTAATACCTAATTATCATTATGCTAAAGTTGAATGTGATGATTTATCTGATTTTCCACGATTAGCAAATGCATACATTGAAAAATTTGAAGAGTTGAAAAACAACCCAAAATTAGTAGAGTTCATTGGTAACAACGGTAGAAAGTGGTATGAAGAAAATTCAAGATTGGATTCCTATTCAAAACTGTTTGTGGATGAATTGATAAATTTAGAAAAACTTCTATGATGAATTATAAAAAATACGAAAAGATATGGGTAATCGGTGATTCTCATTCAAACACATTCCACATTGGACACCCAAAAATTGGGACATTAAATGTTGGACCAATTACCATGCACAGAGTTGGTAGGGATGGTTTAGAAGAAAATTTTGACAATTATTACATTCCCCGAGGTGAAGTTTCAAGAGAAGGTTTATGGGTTTTGGCTTTTGGAGAGATAGACTGTCGTTGTCATTTGTGGAATCAGATTAATATTAATGGTCGAGATGAAGATGAAACATTAAACACTTTGGTTTTAAATTATTTTGAATCAATTAAAAATGCCAACTACAATGAATTTGCAATAATGAGTGTAGTTCCGGCAATAAGATATCACACTGGAAATTATGACCACAGTAGATTTCAAGAACAATACCCCGTTATCGGTCTTGATAGTGATAGATTACGTTATGTTAAAAAAATAAATAATTTATTAAAAGAAAAATGTGAAGAAAATAATTACCCATATATTGATGTACATTCATTATACTGTGATGACGAAGGTTATATGGTAAAAGAATGGTCAGATGGTGAAGTCCATATTACCGATAGGGATAGACTTTTTGATTTTTTTGAAAAAATGGGATTATTATAATTAAAAATAAAAAAATGATTGAACAATTAAAATTATACGACGTAAAGTCCCCCAAGGTTAGATTGGGGAATGAATGGGATGGTGGTTATGTTGCCCCACAATTAATCTTAGATTCAAGTGCCGCTCTTTTTTCATATGGAGTCGGTTCGGATATTTCATTTGAAATTGATTATGTAAGAAAAACTAATAAACCATCGTTTTCATATGACCACACAGTAGAGGGTGCGGGTATACCTCATGATTTACAAGACCTCATGATGTTTAAAAAAGAAGGTCTATCCTATCAAAAAGAAACAGATTTAGATACATTCTTTGCACATTACGAACAAAGTGGTATTAAAGAACAGGTTTTTTTAAAGATGGATATTGAGGGAGCAGAATTTCCTTTCTTTTTAAATTCTGATATAAAAAGATTGTCAGAAATTGTAACGGGAATAGTTGTAGAATTCCACCCAATAGATAATCCAAGACTCTTACAGGAATATTTCGATTCCCTTAAAAAGATTAACGAATATTTTTATCATTGTCATATTCATTGTAATAATTACGCGGGGTCATCCCCATATTCCGAATACGGATTGGATATTACATTACCTCACATACTTGAAATGACGTTCATAAATAAAACATTGGTTATGAATAATAAATCAACTTTAAGTAGATTTTTAGACACGTTTAGGAGTGGTGATTCTATTGATTTAGATATGGGAGATTACCCAAATCCGGAATATGATAGAAAAAATGATTTAAATAGACCCGAACATTCATTAGATTTTATAAAATTAATAAACAAATTATAACATGATTTATATTTCACTAACTACAGTACCAAAAAGAATAAACCTTTGGGATTCATTCAAAGAGAATTTAACATCTCTTCTAAATCAAAAAACAGATAAAGATTATAAAGTATTATTGAATATACCATATAAGTATAAAAATAATAACGACGAGGAATATATTGTCTCAAATGACTTAATAGAATTTGCAAATCAAAATTCTAAATTAGTAATTAATCGAGTTGAGAAAGATTATGGACCTGTTGTAAAAATTACAGGTGCGTTACTTTATATCGATAACCCTAACGATATTATGATTGTTTGTGATGACGACCACGTTTATCATGAAGATATGTTAGAATACCATTTAAAAAAGATGTCTCAATACCCTAATTCTATGATTTGTTTTAGAGGTGATAATTGTATTGAAAAAAGGGAGTGGTTAGATGAAGAAGAAAATGTGATTAAATATACTTTAAGCCCAACTCATTTTTATTTCCCAATAAAATATGATGGACAAGTAATTCAACCAGGACATTGGCACTCAGTTTCTTATGTTCGAAACTATTTTGGTGATGATTTCATGGATGAATCATTTTTATCTATGGCAACAAATGATGATGTGTTAACCGGATATTATTTTAGATTACAAGAAAGACCATATATTGTTGCAACATGGGAAAATGAGACAGACTGGAGACCGGTTAATAATAATGGTAGGGGGTCACATTCTTTTCCAATCGTAAGACAATTATCATTTCCCGATTCGGGTTTTAATGAATTTAGAGCACAATGTGGCCATCACATGGGTTACATGGATGATAAAATATTCAATGAATTTACCCAAAATAATAATAAAATCTATATTCAAAAATAAATTATGTCAATCCTGAATACAATCAAAAATTTAATTATGAAACCTAAGAGACGAGTTATCGTAACATTAACAACAATCCCATCCAGACTTTCCGCGGAATATGATGCTGGAATAAAAAGTAATATTAAATCATTAATAGAACAAGATTTTAGTGGTGAATACGAAATACATTTAAACGTACCTTCTGTGAGTAAATTAACAGGAGAAACATACGTTGTACCAGAATGGATGAGAGAATTATCACAACAACACCCTAAATTCAAAATTTTTGAGGGTTTAGATGACTTGGGTACAATGACAAAATTGGTCCCAACTTTAAAGAGAGTTAGTGAAAAGGATGCGATACTAATTGTATGTGATGATGATTTGGTCTATCACCCAAAGATGGTTGAGGAGCAAGTGAAAAATCAAGAAACATATGTAGATACCGCTTGTGGGTATGATGGTAGTAGATGTGAGGACCCAACTGTTTTTGATGATGTTAGAAACACTTTTGTTGTTTCAGTATATAAAGATGTTTATGTTAAATTTTTACAACATTATAAAACAATATCGTATCAAAGATATTTTTTCCAAGATGATTTATATGAAGAATTTATGGATGTTTCTTGGAATGACGATGTGTCGTTTTCCGCATACATGGGTAAACATGGTTTTAAAAAATTAGTAAGATTTTATAGTGATGAAGAACCACTATACACCATCGAACAATGGAGAGAAAAAGGTGGTGTTACAACATTTCCCGTAATTAGACACACTTCACACGAGGGTGTTGAGGGATGTAACATACATCGACACAATAATATTGATGATAACCATATGAAATTTATTAGTATGGGTTGGATGTAATTTTAGTTTATGAAAAAAATATGGTACGCACCAAATAAATTTGAATCTTACGGGGAAGAAGAAATACAAGCAGTTGTTAAGTGTCTTAGAGACGGATGGATTGCGGGTTTTGGTCCTAAGACAATAGAGTTTGAAGAAAAAATTAGTAAATTTTTTGGTAAAAAACACGGAGTATTTGTTAATTCAGGTTCTTCAGCATGTTTATTATCGTTAGCGTGTTTACAATTACCTAAGGGTACAAAAGTAATAACACCTTCTTGTACTTTTTCAACTACGTTAGCACCAATAATTCAACTTGGCTTGACACCTGTTTTTTGTGATGTTGGTTTAAGGTCTTACGTACCAAATATAAGTGACATAATACGTTTAGTTGAGGATGATGTGAAGGTTATAATGTTACCAAATCTAATTGGTAATAAACCTAATTGGAAACTCTTAAAGGATTGTCTCATTGAAATTGGTCGAGAGGACATTATCCTTATAGAGGATTCCGCAGACACCGTAACACACACATTAGAATCGGATATTTCAACCACAAGTTTCTACGCTAGTCATGTAATTACGGCTGGAGGTTCAGGTGGTATGGTAATGTTTAATGATGAAAAATTAAAAAACATTTGTTTACAATACCGTGATTGGGGTAGAATGGGGGACAACTCAGAAATAATGTCCGATAGATTTAATCATTCTGTTGACGGTATACCCTACGACCATAAATTTCTTTACAGTGTTTTAGGATATAACTTTAAAAGTTCTGAGATGAACGCCGCATTTGGATTAGTCCAATTAGAAAAATTCAAAAATTTTGAGGTAATTAGAAGGAACAATATCGAAAGATACATCACCAACTTAAAAAATGTTAATGAGATTATTTTACCAGATGATTCCATAAAACCTAATTGGTTGGCAATCCCATTGCAATCAGAACGTAGATTTGAATTATTACATTTTTTAGAGGAAAATAATATACAAACTAGAGTAACATTTGCTGGTAATGTAACTAGACACCCTGCTTACAGAGAATATTTAAAACCGTTTAAAAATTCTGATATAATAATGAAAAACGGATTTTTACTTGGTGCTCATCATGGTATGACAATAGAAGATGTTGATTATGTAACAGATAAAATCAAAGAATTTTTTCTGAAATGAGAGTAGTTTATATAACAGGTTGTTTAGGTTTTATTGGTTCACATGTTACAAGAGAATGTTTGAATTTGGGTTGGTATGTTATGGGTGTAGATAAAATGACATATGCATCAAATAAGGAATTGTTAGTTGAGTTTGAAAAATATAAAAATTTCACTTTTGTTAAAAACGACATTAACGATTTAAAATTCTTATATGATTGTGATTATGTAATTAATACCGCTGCAGAAACCCATGTAGGTAATTCAATTTCAAATAGTAATGAATTTGTCTCAAGTAATATTAATGGTGTGCATAATCTACTTGAGTTGATTAGGACATATAGATTAGAAACCTCAAAAACACCTGTTTTATTACATTTTAGTACTGATGAGGTATATGGTGACATTGTTAATGGTGAACATAGTGAAGATGATGTATTAAAACCAAGTAACCCATATTCAGCAACAAAATCCGCCGCAGACCAATTAATTATTGCATGGGGAAGAACATACAATTTACCTTATGTGATTATTAGACCAACTAACAATTACGGTATTGGTCAATATGTTGAAAAACTAATACCAAAAACTTGCAAATATCTAACGTTGGGTAGGAAAATACCATTACACAATAATGGGACACCAATCAGAAATTGGTTACATGCTGAGGATACCGCAAGAGCGGTGGTGACTATAATCAATTCAAATAAAGTGAATGAGATTTTTAATGTCTCATCAAATTTTGAGCAAACAAATTACGAGACCGTAAGTAAAATCGTTAAAATTTACCACGGAAATGATGACCCAAAAGAATTTATAGACACAACATATTGTAGACCCGGAATGGATATGAGATACTCTCTAAATGATTCCAAATTAAGGTCGTTAGGTTGGTCACCATTAAAAAAGTTTGATGAGGAAATCCCAAAAATTGTTGAATATTATAAAAATAGATTTATATGGTAACAGTTGAAGATTTAATAAAATTTGAATCTCATATTGGTGATTTATTTAACAATAAACAAATTAAAGCACCAATTCATTTATACTCAGGTAATGAGGATAAAATGATAGAAATATTCAAATCAATAAACATAAATGATGATTGGGTTTGTTGTACTTGGAGGAACCACTACCAAGCTATTTTGAAAGGTATACCAACTGACTTATTAAAAAATGAAATCATTAAGGGTAAATCAATGGTCATGACATTACCTGAATATAAATTCATATGTAGTTCAATTGTTGGAGGTATTCCATCTATTGCCACAGGTATAGCGTTGGGTAATAAATTAAAAGGTTTAAATAGTAATGTTTGGTGTTGGATTGGTGATATGTCATCAGAAACAGGTGCCTTTCACGAATCTTACAAATATGCAAGAAATCACAATCTACCAATAACATTTATTGTGGAATCTAACGGACTTTCTGTTCTGACACCAACAGATGAAATATGGAATAGAGATATACCATATTTTATTGATGATAAAACATTATGGCTAGAAAACATTTCAAACGGTAAGATTTACACCCAACCTAATTTAATTTATTATCATTATTCAAATAAAAAATACCCACACGCAGGTGCGGGACAAAGAGTTCAATTTTAAAATGAAATATTTTGACGAATTAAAAAGAGCCATGACATTACTGGCGGAAAACGATAAGACAATTTTTATTGGTCAGGCGGTAAAATATGCTGGTACAGGGTTATATGATACGTTAGAACACATTCCTGATGATAAAAAAATTGAATTTCCTGTTGCTGAGTACTTACAAAGCGGTGTTGTAAATGGTTTGGCTATTCAAGGATTCATTCCTGTATCGATAATACCAAGATGGAATTTTTTATTAATGGGTACCGACCAAATTATTAACCATTTAGATAAATTCCCATTAATGTCCGATGGGAAATGTACCCCTAAAGTAATAATAAGAGTTGCGGTGGGTAGTGAGAGACCTGTAGACCCCCAAGACCAACACAAAGGAAACTTTTCAGATGCATTTAGAAGTATGTGCAAAACAATTGAAATCATTGAACTTTTTGAACCTGAAGATATTGTACCATCATATTTTAAGGCGTTAAATAGGACAGATGGAAAAAGTACAATTTTGGTTGAGTTCGCCGATTATGCAAAAGAGAAATAATGAAAAGAATTTTAATCACTGGAGGTAATGGATATGTCGCAAAATCTCTCTACAACAATTTAAAAGAGGTATGTGAAATCTCAACTATCTCAAGAAGTGATTTTGATTTAACCGACTCATTTGAAACATTAAAATTTTTCTCAAACAAATATTTTGATGTGGTGATACATTGTGCATCATCCGGTGGTAGTAGATTAAAGTTGGATGACTTTACGGTAATGGATAATAATCTGAAAATGTACTATAATCTATTAAGCTGTCAAAATAAGTATGATAAATTTATTAATTTGGGTTCGGGCGCTGAGATTTTTAACTCCGATTCTCCTTATGGTTTAAGTAAAAAAGTTATCTATAATTCTATTTTAGAAAAAGAAAATTTTTTTAATATTAGATTGTTTGCCATTTTTGATGAAAATGAGATTAATACAAGATTTATAAAATCAAATATTCTTAGATACATCAAGGGAGAACCATTAGTCTTACATGAAATTAAGGAAATGGATTTTTTTTATATGGAAGACTTTACAAGGTTAGTAAAACATTTTATCTTTAATGATAAAGGTATTCTACCAAAAATTTATGAATGTACTTACAATAAAACCTTTAGAACTAATGAGATTATCGATATGATAAATAATTTAGACGAGGCTAAATCACCAATCACTAACTGTTTTTCAGTGGGTAAAAAATATGGTGGGGATTTTATTGATTTAGGTATTGAATATATCGGGTTAGAAGAAGGAATAAAGAAAACATATAATAGATTAAAAGAATCACATGATTGAAAACCCATTTATCAATAGTAACATTATATATTCAACAGCTGAGAAGAGTTACGATTTAGTTTCGAAGGTTTTACATCATTTTGGAAAACAAAATGAAAATGGTACGGTAGTACAAATTGGAGCGTCGGATGGTTTCACATATGACGACACAACACACATATTATCGTCTTATCCGTGGAAAGTTTTATTGGTTGAACCGATTCCTAGTTTATATGAGGAATTAAAAGAAAACACTAAAAATCGTGAAAATTATGTTTACGAACAGTGTGCCATTACAGAGAGTGATGGTGAGGTTGAAATGCTTACGATACCTTCAAATATTATTGTAAACGAGGAGATACATCCAGGTTATAAAGGAATGAGTTGTGTGCTCACATCAAAAAACAACAATTTAGGTAATTCAACATATGATAGAGATATTGAAATTAGAGAAAAATACGGGGTTAAAATAAGCGTCCCGTCCATGACTCTATCATCATTAATGAATAAACACAACTTAGATAAAATTGACATTTTTCTTTGTGATGCTGAAGGATATGATTACGATATTTTCAAACAAATTGATTTAAGTACTTATAAACCAAAATTTATAAGACTTGAACACATGAATTTAAGTGAACAAGATAAAGAAGAATTAATTCATAGGTTAATTAATTTTGGTTATTATATAGAAATGTCCGCACAAGATATCGATGCGGTTAGTAGTGAATATTGGGAAAAAGTTATTTCAAACGAAATAGTTGAGACAAATAAAGAAGTAATAATGAATCAAGAAATTAATAAAAATTTAACCATTGTTACCGGTTTATGGAATATTGGTAGACCAGGTAGGGATTTTACCCATTACATCGAACATTTCAAAATGTTCTTAGATATCCCACAAAATTTATTTATTTACATACCTGCAGAGTATGAATATTTAGTTTGGGAAAAAAGAAGTAGAGAAAACACTTATGTTCGAATAACCGAATTAGAAGATATAAAAAGATTATATGACCCTTTTTGGGATAAAACACAGCAAATTAGGACAAATCCCGATTGGTTAAATCAAGCGGGTTGGTTATCAGGTTCCCCACAAGCCGTGTTAGAATATTATAACCCAATTGTACAATCTAAAATGTTCATGTTAAATGATGCGTCAATTTGGAACCCATTTGATACTGAATACTTTTTTTGGTTAGATGCTGGTATTACTAATACAGTTCCACATACCCACATAACTGAAAATAATATTTTAGATAAATTACCACAATATGGTAATCCTTTCTTGTTTTTAAGTTACCCATATCAAGCTGAAACTGAAATCCATGGATTTACTTTTAGTGAAATGAATAAGATTGCTCGGGCGAACGTAGAATACGTTTGTCGAGGTGGTTTATTTGGTGGACATAAACAACAAATAAACGAGGCGAACGCAACTTATTATTCGATGCTAACCAATACATTGAATACAGGTTATATGGGTACAGAGGAGAGTATTTTTACTTTGATGTCATATAATGAACCTCATCTTTATAAAAGATTTGAGTTAGACGGTAATGGTTTGATTGTCAAATTCACCCAAGCAGTTATTGATGAAAAAGTGGATATAGTTGCACCCAAAATAACTGAATCACAAAAATTTATCAAATACACAGATAGAGATGTTGAAAAGGTTAAAACGAATTTATATGTATTAACATTCAATTTCGCAGAACAGGTTCTACACACAATTTCTTCCATGGAGAAAACACCTGACTGGTTAAATAGACCTCATTTGGTTTTACTTGATAATTCAACAACCGAAGAAGCTCGAGACAATAATAGAGAGATTGCGGAGCATTATAAATTTGAGTACATTAGTTTAGGTGGTAACACCGGAATTTGT
>Ga0129333_10005246_pt1 | contig 12151 bp, 19 predicted proteins | sample CPB6_08_DNA_FD_94474 | JGI IMG/M metagenome (GOLD analysis project Ga0129333, IMG submission 94474) | Freshwater to marine salinity gradient microbial communities from Chesapeake Bay, USA - CPBay_Sum_0.6_0.8_DNA | ecosystem: Environmental > Aquatic > Marine > Coastal | place: USA: Chesapeake... | reverse complement strand
ACTGCTCCAAGTAATGGTGGCACTACTGTAAATCGTAAGAACGCAATGGATGCATCCTGTGGTTATGCCCTTGCTAATGTACGTCACTGGATGGGTCAGCGCGTAGATAGTAATCGTACTACTACTAGAACTGGCACTAGCACCGAAGTTAGCGGTAGTAAAGAAACTCAAAACAGCAATCGTGACGTTGGCGCAACTGAATCTAGTGAGCGTGAAAATCTCAACGACACTAAAACTGTTGTAACCAATACTGTTCGATTGAGTGCTAGCGGATACATGGAAGGTTGGCAACCAATTAAGCAAGAAGTAATTGGTGCACAGGAAGTAAGTTGTACTATGGGTTGGAGTCGTAAGAATACTGATCTTATGAAGCAGGCTCGCGCCCTGTAATTTATGAAAAAACTTGTCTCCATAGGCATGTTGCTGGCCAGCAGTATGGTTGCTGCTGGTCAGCAAGTGCAAGTCACTGGTACTGGATATAACTTAGAAGAGGCCAAAGCAGATGCTATTCAAAAGGCTTTGATGAAAAGTTGTAAAAGTGCAGTTGTCAGCGACAAGGTTTTTCGTAATTATAAATCAGAGCATAGTAAAGTTGTAATTTACAACGGATGCCTAGTTAAAAATTATACTGTTGATGATGAATCACAAGATAACGGTCTAGCGCGTATTACAATTACAGCAGAAGTTGTACAAAATCGTTTGCCTGATCGTATTCTTAAGAATCGTGATGAATGGTTCTTTTATGATTTTGGTCAGCATACTGATCGTACAAATCAATTACGTATCAAACGTAATAGTGCTAAGGCACTTGTTAACGAAATCTTTTTAGATTTCCCCTACAGCGCATTCAATCTTGAGCGTAGCGAACCCCACATTTCATATGAAGGTGAGCAAAGTTATCTTAATGTTAATTTTAAAATTTACTGGAACAAAAATTTTATTAATGCACTAGACGACACTTTTGATATTCTACAGGATACACGAAGTAATTTTTTAAGGCAAGCACCGCAGAACATTAAAATTATAAGACCATATGTAACAACATTCTATGGTTTCAATCATCACTTTATTACCGATCATGTACACACATTACTATCTAATAACAGACCGCAAATTCGTGTGCGTGTATTGGATGGCAATGGTAATGAACAGTTAAGTGTTTGCTATCAATTAAGGCATTGGGATAACCTATATGATTTGAATAAATTGTATTGGATTAATATTAATGCCGCCGGAAGTGACAGAGACAATATTAAGATTCCTATTCCTGATGAACTTCCTACAAGTAGTGAAATTACTATGGATGTAGTGACAATGGCTTTTTGTAAAGACTTTGTTTACTGATAATAAGTACTATTCATGGCCAAGACAGAAAAAGAAAATAACAAATGTAGTTTTTGTTTAACACACAAGGACGATGTAAAAAAATTAATCGTTAGCGATACTGTGGCAATCTGCGACTCTTGTGTAGAAATGTGCCACGATCTTATTTTAAAGGATCTCAACGAATCTAAACGCGAAAGTACTAAAAAGGTTATACTTGACGCTATAGAAATTAAAGCCTTTTTAGATCAGCATGTAATAGGACAGGATGACGCTAAGATGATTCTCAGCGTAGCTGTCGCTAATCACTACAAGCGAATTAATAACCCTCCTAAGGACTTAGAAATTCAGAAAAGTAATATTTTAATTTTAGGTCCAACTGGATCGGGTAAAACTTTACTTGCTAAAAGCGTTGCAAAATATTGTGACGTACCATTCGTTGTTGCTGATGCTACTTGCTTGACAGAAGCAGGATATGTAGGTGATGACGTTGAGAGTATGATTAGTATGCTTGTCAATGCTGCTGATGGTGATATTAAGAAAGCAGAACGTGGTATCGTCTTTATTGATGAAATTGATAAAATTGCACGTAAGAGCGAAAGCACTAGCATTACCCGTGACGTAAGCGGTGAGGGCGTACAGCAAGCACTACTTAAGTTAGTTGAGGGTACCGAATGTCGTATTCCTGCAGGTGGCGGTCGTAAACATCCTACAGGTAACATGCTAACTGTTAATACTAAAAATATACTTTTTATTGCAGGCGGCGCATTTGTTGGACTAGAAGATATTATTAAAAGTAGGAAAAAGGGTAGTTCTATAGGATTTAGTGCCGACGTTAGAGTGGGTGCTGATCTACGTGCGACCCTAAAAGAATTTCAACCTGATGACCTTACTAAATTTGGATTGATTCCTGAGTTTGTGGGTAGATTTGCAACGGGTGTGTCGATTGAAGAATTAACAGAAGACCAACTACTACAAGTATTGACCGATGTTAAAAACAACTTTATTAATCAATATCAGTACTTGTTTAGTTTAGATAAGGTAGAATTAACTTTTGATACAGACGCACTAAAGCAAATTGTTAAGAATTGTAGAACTTTAAAAGTAGGTGCTAGAGGCTTACAAAGCGAAGTAGAAAGAGTACTAATGCCGCACATGTTTAATCTGTCCAAATATGCTGCAAATAAACAGAATAAACTAAATATTACACAGGAGTTAGTTAATAATCCTAAAGCATTAGTATGAATTTAATGGGCAAAAAGGTTATTGTTAAAGACGGAAACGTTGAAAAAGCAATACGTAAACTAAAAAAGAAAGTACAAGAAAGCGGACTGTTGCAAGAATTACAGAGCCGTGAAACCTATACTAAACCTAGCGTAAAACGCAAGATGGCTAGAGCAATGGCTAAGAAGCGTTGGAAGAAACAGGTCGCCCAGCAAAACATGTTTACCCATAAAAAGTAATATTTTTTACATAATTTGATAAAATAAATACTTAATACAGTTGCCGATGGTCGGGACTGTATAGTCATTAACTTGCTTAACAGGAGAAATAAAATGACAAACACATTAACATTACGTTCCTTTGACGTTCCGTCAATTCATAAATTCGGTATAGGTTTCGATAATATGTTTAACGAACTTATGCGAGTTTCAGCACAACAGACTAATCAAAACTATCCCCCTTATAACATTGTCAAGCACAATGACGATAAGTTCGTTATTGAATTAGCTGTTGCTGGCTTTAGTGAAGGTGATATTAACATCACAGTTGATAAGAACGTACTTACTATTGAAGGTGAACAGATTGAAAGTTTGGATGAACTAGCCCAAGAGTACGAATATGTACATCGTGGTATTAGTTCACGTAACTTTACACGCACCTTTACTCTTGCCGATCACGTTGAAGTAATCGACGCAAGCAGTAAGAATGGAATATTGTCAATCACACTTGAGCGCAAAGTTCCAGAAGAATTGAAGCCCAAGAAGATTGCAATTACGTTCAATAAATAATATTATAGTAAGACAATGTGTTCGCAGTCAGCAATGGCTGCGAACACTTAACAGAGGTAAATCATGTCACAAAATAATCCAGAAACTCGTCAAAAGATTAAGCCTAATCTTACTTTGCAGGAACCACCATTGTTTAAAGTAATATATCTTAACGATGACGTTACAAGTATGGAGTTTGTAATTTCTTCATTAATTGATTATTTCAATTATAATCCAGATACTGCTAGCATTATTACCAATGATATTCATGAGAAGGGTAGTGCTGTAGTTGCCGTGCTTCCTTATGAAATTGCAGAACAAAAAGGTATTGAAGTAACACTTGAAGCACGTAGTAAAGGCTATCCACTACAAATTAAAGTAGAGCCTGAAAAAGTTTAAAGTTTTAATTCAATTCTAACTGGCCAATAGGGTATCCCTTTAGTACAGGGATTATTCAAATACGTTATATTATCTTTGGTGACATTGACCTTAGTTTCAGTGTTACCAAAGGTCCAGTAACGTACTTTTTCTTCAGTATCATTCTTTAAACAAACATCAAGGCCTAGTGTTGTTTCAAAATTACGAGGCACTTGTCCAAAAAAGAAATCTTCATTCGGTACGCTATTAGATACGACGATCATATCCTTCACATCGCCGTGCTTTTGTAATTTGGTAATGCTGCGTTTTAAGTATAGTAAATCTTCAAAATAAAAATCATTTATTATTTTTTTATATTGCTGATTATTATTTCTTGTAGTCCAACCATTGCATCCTAATATTGCAATATTTTCTAGTATAACTACGTGATGATATAAACTTGCGACATTGGAAGTTCGCTGGCAGATATAATTTATATCATTAATACGGTCATTGAAGTCAGAGCAATTCTCAAATTCATAATTGCCGCTGACATAAAAGACACCCTTGTAGCACTCACCTAGATGCTCAAGGGTTTCTTGCAGTTTACCCATATCGTTACTGATATTACCAGTAACGATACAGTATAAACTAGTGGGCTTACCGTCCCAGTTGAATTCATCATCTGGAGATAGGTACAAATCACCTATGATATCGAACCCAATCTCCATTATGATTACTTAGCGACTTTAAGACTTGCCTTCTTAGTAGCAGCCTTAGCCTTACCCGCAGCCTTTTTGGCTCCAGCTTTGACCTTCTTGCCTGCTTCCTTAACATCAGCAACATTGACCTTTCCGTCCTTGTTGACATCTGCTAAAGACTTGGCTTCAGCAACAGCCTTTTCAACTGCTACCTTGGCTTCTGCTACATCTACTTTTCCATCGTCATTTGAGTCTAGTTTGCTATCACGGTTTACCCACCAAATGAAAGCACCGACTGCGACTAATGCTAATAATAACCATAACATATATGTTTCTCCTAAAAATGTATTTACTGCCAAAATATAATAGCAGTATTTTTATATATCTAAATACGGGTATGCGCTTTAATAACCTAAAAGCCTTAATGGATCAGCCGTTACCCAGTAAAACTGAGCAGCGCAAGAAGGTTTATAGACCCAAAATTAAAGAAGTTAAAGCGATTTATAGACTGGTCAATCGTGAAATTTTTTACGGCCAACTACCTATGCCTAAAATAGTAATACGTAGATTGCGTGATTGTGTGGGTATTTGTGTGGGGGCAGAAGGACCTATACGTAAAACTAAAAGTTATTGTAGCATACATTTGTGCGACCGTTGGTACTGTAGACAATGGATGGTTAGTACACTAGCGCATGAGATGGTACATCAGTATCAATGGGATGTTTATAGTAACATACGTGTCAAACGTGGATTCCCGAGACACATGAGCCACGGACCAAGTTTTTATATTTGGCGTAAAAAATTAGCAAAACATGGTATAGCATTAAAGGCTAATAGTTTACATGAACATCATTGGTTTAATAGACAGGACACAACACAAGTTTAACTAAATAGTAAATATGCGCGAATTTATTAACATTGTAGAAGGTTTTTTAGTTGAGGGCGGTAACGTTTTTAAAAGCCCAGAGGGCAAACCTTTAACTCAAAATATACAAAAGCAAGATGTTCCTGAAACAGTTACCTTTTTAGAAAAAATTACAGGATTAGATTTAACAGGCAACGATAGCGCAGGAAATCCTACTAAGTGGTTAGGTAGTACGGGCAAAGCACCTACATCGGGTGATGTTGATATCGCATTAAGTAGTACAGAAATATCAAAAAACGATTTAGTTAATAAACTCACACAATACATTTCTTCACAGGGATTAGACCCTAAAGATTACATCAAGGTAGCAGCAGAAATACATTTTAAGACTCCTATTAAGGGTAATCCTAAAAACGGATTCGCTCAAACAGATTTTAATATTTACGAGCCAAACTTATATGATTGGTCACTGTTTTATAATACATGGGATAAAAACAGTAAGTTTAAAAATAGATATCGCGCTGTTTTAATGAGTAGCATATCTAAGGCTTTAGGTATGAAATTAGGTCCTAAAGGAGTTTACAGCCGTGTAGATGATAAGTTTATAACAATGGATCCTGATCGCGCAGCAGAATTAATATTAGGTAAAGGTTTTAATAGAAATGATTTAAGTAGCGTTGAAACCATTTATAAAAATTTAGCTAATAATCCTAAAAAAGATATACTAGTTAAAGATTTTGAAGATTTTCTAGCTAAGGAAGGATTAAAGAAACCAGAAATTACTGAAGATAGCGGCGAGTCTAATTTAAACAAGGCAGAGTTACATAAAACGTTAAAGCAAGCAGGCTATGAAAATTTAAAAGATAAGGGCAACACTACTGTAGTTCTTGTGCAAATTCCAGCTGGTAGAAAAGCGGCAGAATTCAGAACTGAAATGTTAAATGAAATTTTAAATATTTTACAAAAAACATATCCTCAGAACAATCCACAATATGTACAAGATCCTAGCCTAAGTAGTTTAGGCGGTATTGTATTTGCAAATAACCCTTTAAAAATTGTTGTAAAAGATAGTGGAAAGCAGGGTGAAAAGAGTGCAGGCGTTGCTAACGAATTAGAAATTGCTTCATTAATACAAAGTGTTATACAGAAATACGGAACCGCAGACATAACCTTTGTGGACAAAGATGGACACAAATTAAACATTGAGAATGCAACTGAAGTTGTTACTGCTGGTCGTGATACTGGCGGTAGAAAAAAAGCCGACGTACTTATTAAAAGCGAAACAAGTAGATTACCTGTTAGTATTAAAAAACTTAATGCCGATATGTGGGAAAGCGCAGACAGCATGATAGGGCAGCGCGCCAGAGAAGTTATAGATAAACTAGTAAGCGAGGGTTATGTAGAACTTAAACAAATTGGAAAACGTAGTAACGGCGCTCCAGTTTACGCATTAAGTAAAGAAATTGTAATGGAGCCCACAGAGCAAGAGGCATTAGCAGCAATATTTGGTAGTGATATAAATCCTGAGGGCGGAGTGGTAATACAAACATTTAAACCCGAACACTTTAAACAAGAAGGAAATAAGGTAACGATTGAGGCTCACGCCGTCATTACTAATAAGGACGAAATACCTGAAAGCCATGTATTGTTATGGATATTAAGAAATGATAGCACAAGAAATAGTAAAGCTATTGGCTATGCTGGCATACGTCCATTAGGTGTAACATTACAACGCGGTTTAGGAAAAAAGGGTACACGAAAAAATATTATCTTTGTCGATGTAGATGGTAATATAATTCAAGGTGATAAGGATGAAAAGTCCAAAGATAAGCCAGATGCAGGCGCTCCTGTAAGTATGCAGCCAAAAGCAAGGACTGGTGTTGGTAGAGAAAAACGCTAGTGTATGCTTTTTAGTGATTTGACCTTACATATTTCTCCTTTGGTTAATAAATGTCTTGACGATTACGGCGTTTATAGACAAATTATTAGTTTAGTAGATATAAATTCTGAAGATTTTAATTGTACTTTTGATAACGAACTATCAAGAAAAGATATTTGGAAAAATTGGGATTATCCTAGAGAGTTAAGATCAACTTATATTGAAGGAAGGTCAGTTTTAATAGATGCTTTGTTAAAAAAGATCCATAACGAACATAAAAAAACTATTATTTCAAATATTATTGAATTAGATAAACCTACTTTTAATTATTTCCATAAGGATCCAATAGAACATTATTTGAATAACTGCAAATTATATGCGTCATTGTTTTATGATAAACCAAATTTTGAAATGAGTCCACATATAGACAATCATAGTATTATTGGACAATATATTATTAATTTAAATCATAACTCGACCGGTACTAAATTCTATGAGTTTAACACTAAAGTTCATACAATAATAGGACCAAGTGAAAAAAATAAAGGAGTAGTTTTTTTAAATACTGCATTGTCCGCACATACTATTGATAACATAACACATGATAGATACATATTATACATTAGTGTTCTAATGCCCACTGGAAATTAAAATGTTTTTTGATGATACCGACTACAAATTACACCCTCCCATAACTAGTACAAACCATACTAATTTAGTGGGTATACACTGGGAAATTAGTAGTTCGTGTCAAGCATCATGCCCTTGCTGTATACGCAAAGCAAGCGACGGTACACTTGCAAAATTTACTCAAACATATACTACTAAAGATCAAGTTGTAAAGATATTAGAAGGTATTGATAGTATACAACATGTTTCATTCTGTGGTAACATTGGCGACCCGATGACAAATCCTGACATATATGAAATAAGTAAATTTTTAAGAGAAGAAAAAAATACAAGTAGTATTAAAATTCACACTAATGGCGGTATAGGTAATCCACAAAGATATTATGAATTAGGGACCCTAGGTGTACGTATGATTTTTGGTGTGGATGGTACCGCAGGAATAAATGAACTACATAGAGGACAAGTTGATTTTGAAAAAGTAGACAGAAATGCTAGGGAATATGTTAGGGGACTTTTAGAAAACAGAAAAAAACATCGACTAAACTCCGATGCAGTATTTCAAATACAGTTTATATTATGGGATCAAAATGTACATAATTTACCTGCAATGATAGATTGGATAAATGATGTAGGTGCTGATGAAATTTTTGTTCGCAGAACGTATGGTTATGGAATTATCCCGGTTTATGGAAATGAAGGGAATTATTTATCTGCCCTAACATGGAACAACGACACTAAGTATCAACACATTTTAGAAAAAGTTTATCACAAAACTGAGTTTAACAAATTACTTAAAGAATGGAATGCTATAGAAGGATCTAATACGCCCATACCGCCAGTAGCCAAAGATTTTTTAAAGCCACAAAGTGATTATGTTTTTAATAAAAATAAAATAAAGTTTCCTATGAATGCTCCTTATAGTCCTAATGAGGAAACTATTAGTAAAATGGTTGAGTTAAAATCTAAAGATGTAAATTGTAATGCAGTTTATTATGATAAAGGATTGTTACAAACTTACATTTATATAACATATAAACATATGGTAATGCCGTGTTGTTATATTGGAAGTTTTTATTCAAGTTCTATAATGGGAGAAATAGGATCTTTTCATTCTTACCCAGAATCTGTTAATGCTACTGAAGCCGAAGTAATGAATAAATTGTTTGAGATTGGATTAGATAAATTTGATGCACTAAAACGACCTTTAAAAGATATTCTGAATGATGGTACACTTGACAATTTGGCTTTAACTAGTGTGCATACGGAAAATAAATTAAGTATCTGCGCACGTTATTGTGCCAAAAGAGGGTCATGCAACACTTGATTATAATTCAAGTTAATATATAATAGTTTATCTAAAAGGAGTTATTATGTCACTTGTACCAATTGTTCTTGAACAGACTAGTAAAGGCGAACGTAGTTATGATATCTATAGTCGTCTATTGCGCGACCGTGTAATCTTGCTTGAGGGTGAGGTTCACGATCAAATGGCTAATCTAATTGTAGCACAATTGCTATATCTTGAAAGCGAAAATCCAGATAAGGACATCAGTCTTTACATCAATAGCCCAGGCGGTAGTGTAACTGCTGGTATGGCAATTTATGACGCTATACAGTTTATTCAGCCCGATGTGTCAACTATTGTAATGGGACAGGCTTGTAGCATGGGTAGTTTGCTGGCACAGGCAGGTGCAGCAGGCAAACGATTGATTCTTCCAAATGCCCGCCACATGATTCATCAGCCTAGCGGTGGCGCACGTGGTCAGGCAACTGACATGGAAATTCAAGTGCGTGAAATCCTTGAGATGAAGAAGAACCTCACTAACATCTATGTCAAGCATAATAGCAAGGGTAAGCAGTTTGATGAACTTGCTAAGGACATGGAGCGTGATTTCTTTATGTCGGCTCAAACAGCAGTAGAATATGGTTTGGCTGATAAGGTAATTAATAAACGCGAAGCATGAATACATTAATTAATATTGCCCAACGCTTTATCTATATTAAAGATATGAGCACCACTCTTAATTGGAAATTGATAGAACAACAATTTCAAAATAATGAATATACTAATAATGTTGATAATCTTATTAGTACCTCATATGATTTTTTTAACCGCGATTTTCTAATTGTAGAAAAAGCTGCATTAGAAGTCGAAGTGCGTCATTATCTTGACACAAGTTTGGGTGTCAAGGGTCTTTATGAAAATATTTTAATTACTGAATCTTGGGCTAACGTTACAGAAGCAGGGCGCAGCCATCACGATCATATGCATCCTTTTAGTATTGTAAGTGGTACATTATTTTTAGACAATAATCCAGACAACCTTAATTTATTCATTGAAACAAGTACTCCTGATTTACCTTTTTTCTTACCTAAAAATAAAACTTACGTTGATCTTAAAACCTTATTGCCCGATATTGGGGTAGATGCCGAAGAATCAAAAAATCTACAGCATCATATAGTGTTGTTTTTAAGCAACTGGCATCACAATGTTTCAGCAGTACCTGAGAACAGCCCTCCCCGACGTACTATAGCATTTAATACAATGTGGAGTGGAAGAGTAGGTGCAGGACAGAATCTTGCGGGCATGGTATTTCCCTAATTTGTTTAGTCTATAGGGCTTATACGGCGTTTATATACGGCGTTGTAAGTTATTGATTTATAACGCCTTTTAGTTCTTGACCTAAACAGTGTCTGGGCGCATAATAATAGTATGATAGCCCTACAAGAAGTTACAGAGTGGAAGTCAGACTTCCAACCCAATCACATTTATCTGCTTGACGGTAATAAGGTCGTAGCCTACATACCCAAGGGCACAAAGAAGCCAACTTACTTTAAGACTCCACTCAAGGGTTTTGATAAGGCTGGACGCAAGTTTGTAGAATTGAAACAGAACCCATTCAAGCAAGTAGAGAGCGAGGAGCGACTTATCAAGGTTGTGGGTAGCAAGGGCGATACGTACTTTGTTGATCCGGACAACAAGACCTGCACTTGCAGTGGTTTCCAGTTCCGAGGTCGTTGTAAACATGTGGATAGTGTGCTAAAGTAATAAATATGAACTCAGAATTTATTGAGTCTGATTGGGATCCCACATATGTTCGTATGCTTGATGCTGTCATTGAGTATATGGATAGTATTGGTAGTAGAGAAAATCCAAGTATCAATCAACGTGATATAACTATTATCCAGGCACTAATTGAATTTTATGATTTTGAAGTGCAGGATAAGCAGGATATATTGGACGTGATGGATGACGTAAAAATTAGAGCAAATGAATTAGGAGATGACGATGAATCTGATTGAGCAGATATTAGTTTTGTCCAGTGTTGTACTAACTGTGATTATGGCAATATTTTGGGCAAAAGAAGTCTTTTTTGAAGATTGAACCTATAGTATAATACTACTATGACAATGCATCTTATGCGTGGCATGTCTACGCTTAATACTCGCAAGCCTAAGTTTAAGATGACTAAGGCTAAGGAACAGTCATGGCGTGACGATTTCACTATCTATAATCGTGAACTCAAGCGCCAAGGTGTTGAGCGTATTACATGGGAACAGTATATGGACATGCGTCTAGGTAAGTCCCGTGTAGTCAAACCCAGCCAGGTACGTACAAGTTTTGTATCAGCACCCACACATCCACGTTATGTTGATCGTCAGCACATTCCCAGTCTTGGTATTGTAGGCGGTAATACCAACTTACGCGAGTCACTTAAGTATACCGGTACACTTGTCAAGGGTATTGCTACTATGCACAAATCAAATGCTGTTCCTGTTATTGACGAGGAGCAGATGAAGGATATTAGTCGTATGAGGAGAGGATAATGAAAGATATTTGGAAGCCAATTTTACAAATGTTTTTAATGGCTATAGGCATTTATAGTGTATTACTTGGCCTGTTTTACTTTTTTGTAGGATATTAATATGAGTCAAACTAGATTTGATTTAGAGCAGCAGATTTTAGAATGCTGGAATGTCACCACAGACCTCAAGCGTGTTACTGAGTATTTACTTGACGCACCATTAGAGCCAGGTCGTGAGGACAAGATTGCTAACATGCTAGTAGGTATGGAAGCATTGTACGAAGTGAAGTTTGATAGATGTTTTAGGACTTTTGAAAAGTTATTGCAGGAACAACGTGATCAAGTATCTAAGTGAACAGGATCATATCTGGTGGATCAAGTGGTCCGTCAGTATCATTATGCTTGTTGGCATGGCTATGGGTCGTGGCACGGGCATACATGAACTACTAATCTTTGATACTATAGCAAGTTGGATCGGTGCTGTTGGTTGGATGTATGTTGGTTATCGTTGGAAGGATAATGCCATGATACTTGTAAACTTCATCATGGGCATTATAAATACGGTAGGCATCTATAATCAGATGTTCTAAGGAGAATGT
>Ga0129333_10005245_pt1 | contig 12151 bp, 13 predicted proteins | sample CPB6_08_DNA_FD_94474 | JGI IMG/M metagenome (GOLD analysis project Ga0129333, IMG submission 94474) | Freshwater to marine salinity gradient microbial communities from Chesapeake Bay, USA - CPBay_Sum_0.6_0.8_DNA | ecosystem: Environmental > Aquatic > Marine > Coastal | place: USA: Chesapeake... | reverse complement strand
ATCTTCCGCGAGAACACCGAGGACATCTATGCCGGCGTCGATTTCGAGGCTGGCTCCGACATCGCCCTCAAGACCCTTGAGTTTCTCAAGACCAACTTCCCCAAGGAATTCGCCAAGATCCGTTTCGGCGGCGAAGCCCCTGCCACGGTCGGCGTCGGCATCAAGCCTGTCTCCAAGCCCGGATCGGAGCGCCTCATCCGCTCGGCGATCAAGTACGCCATCGATAACAAGCGCAAGTCGGTGACCTTCGTCCACAAGGGCAACATCATGAAGTACACCGAGGGTGCCTTCATGAAGTGGGGCTATGAACTCGCCAAGCGCGAGTTCGGCGCGGTCGAGGTCGATGGCGGTCCCTGGTGCAAGATTCCCGAGGGCAAGCCCGGCGCCGGCATCGTCATCAAGGACGCCATCGCCGACATCACCCTGCAGCAGGTGCTCACCCGCCCGACCGACTTCGATGTCATCGCCACCCTCAACCTCAACGGCGACTACCTCTCCGACGCCCTTGCCGCGCAGGTCGGCGGCATCGGCATCGCCCCCGGCGGCAACATCAACTACCTCACCGGCCACGCCATCTTCGAGGCGACCCACGGCACCGCGCCCAAGTACGCGGACAAGGATGTGGTCAACCCCGGCTCCGTCGTCCTCTCCGGCGAGATGATGCTCCGTTACATGGGCTGGACCGAGGCCGCCGACCTCATCCTCAAGGGACTCAACGGCGCCATCGGCACGCGTAAGGTCACTTACGACTTCGCCCGCCAGATGGAGGGCGCGACCGAGGTGAAGTGCTCGCAGTTCGCCGACGGCATCATCGCCGCGATGTGATGGCGCGCGCGCCCCTCGCCTTCCTGCTCGTCGCCGCGGCCTCCGCCGCGGCTGGCGTCTGGGAGGAGATCGGGCGCAACACCGACGTCACCGTCTTCGCCGCCGCGCACTCGCGCTGGGTTGACGAGGGCAGGTCGCCCGATGTGGGCTCCGTGGCTGAGCTCGGCGCCGATGCCCGCCTGAGCGTCCCCGCCTCGCTGTACAACTTGCAGTTGCTCGCCGATGCCCGCCGTTCGCTCGACGGCGCCCCGCGCTTGGATCGCCGACGGGTCGGCTTGCACCTGACTCGCAACGGCGAGCGCGTGCTGCTCGGCGCCGGTGCCGAGTTCCGCGGCTATCTCGGGGAGAATCCCGCCGCACCCGGACGTTCCTTCTCCGAGACAACCTATCTCGCCTATGCCTCCCTCTTCTCGGAGGATGACGGCCGGGAGGACGCGGTCGACTGGAGCGTGGCCGTGGAGGTCGGTACCGTGCCGCGTCGCGACGAGCTCCGGGGTGCGCTCAAGTTCTGGCGCTCCCTTGCGGGGTCGTCCGCCAGCCCCAGCTCCCTCGACGCCTTCCTTGAGTTGGGGACCCTCCATGCCGCCGATGCCGATGGGGATGGGACTGGGCGGGCCGAGGGTTGGTCCTTCGCCAAGCTCTCCCTTAAGTACAGCCGGATGGTGGGGCAGGGCGCCTCCCTCTATATAGAGGCATCGTCACAGGCGGCCACCGAGGCCCCTGGCCGGGCCTCAGGGGTGGTCTCGGCGGGTTGGAGCCTCAGTTTCTGAGGCCGAAACACCCCCATTTCCCCTGAATCCGTTGTTGACGGAGGGGTCTGGAGTCTCATTTTCCGACCTTCCGACTTATGAAGACCACGCTCGCCAAGAACGTGAAGGCCACTGACCGAGCCTGGGTGCTCGTCGATGCCAAGGACCAGGTCCTGGGCCGCCTCGCCGTTAAGATCTCCAACATCCTCCGGGGTCGCCACAAGGTGACCTACACCCCCCACGTGGACACTGGCGACTATGTCGTCGTGATCAACGCGGACAAGGTGCGCCTCACCGGCTCCAAGGAAGATGCCAAGGAGTACATGTTTTACACCGGCTGGGTCGGCACCGCCTACCGCCGCAATGTCGCGCACATGCGCGCGAACAAGCCTGAGTTCATCATCACCCACGCGGTCAAGGGCATGCTCCCCAAGAACCGCCTCGCCAACGACATGCTCCGCAAGCTGCGCGTCTTCGCGGGCGAGAAGCACACCCACGAGGCAAACAACCCCGTGCCGTTCAAGGGCTGAGCGTCTGATTTTCCATTAAGATGAGCGCCAAGAATCCCACCCTCACCGCCGTCGGCCGTCGCAAGACCGCCAGCGCCCGCGTGCACCTCAAGCGTGGCACCGGTGAGATCACCATCAACGGCCGTCCCGCCTCCGAGCTCCTCTACACCGAGGGCCTCATGAAGGACGCCACCACGCCCCTCCGTGTCTCCGGACTCGAGGGTCAGGTCGACGTGCTCATCCGCGTCGGCGGCGGTGGTCCCAACGGCCAGGCCGGTGCCATCTCGCACGCCCTCGCCCGCGCCCTCCAGAAGCTCGACCTCGGCCTGCGTCCCGCCCTCAAGAAGGCCGGACTGCTGACCCGCGATGGTCGCATGAAGGAACGCAAGAAGCCGGGCCGTCCGGGTGCGCGCAAGCGCTTCCAGTTCTCGAAGCGTTAAGCCGCCCGAGAGCGACGAAACAAGGCCCCGGCTCCCCGGGGCCTTTTTCGTGCCCGCCTCCTTCCGCCTTTCAAACCCCACCGCTTTTTCCTAATCCACACCCATGGGCAACACCCTCATCCAGGTCGGCATCGTCGGCGCCTCCGGTTACACCGGGGAGGAGCTCGTGCGCCTGCTCGCCCGGCATCCCCGGGTCAAGCTGGCCGAGGTCTGTTCCCGTTCCCTCGCTGGCAAGTCGGTGGCGGACGAGATTCCGCGGCTGCGGGGCGTGGTCGACCCCACCCTGATCTTTACCGCCTCCTCGCCCGAGGCCTGCGCGAAGTCGCCGGTCGATGTCTGGTTCCTCGCCCTCCCGCATGGTGTCGCCGCCGAGTACGCTCGGCCGCTCGTCGCCGCGGGCAAGCGCGTGCTCGATCTCTCGGCCGACTTCCGGCTGCGCGACCCCGAGCTTTACCGGAAATACTACGGCCACCCGCATCCGGCGCCCGAGCTCATCGCACAGTCGCGTTATGTCATTCCCGAGCTCGAGCGGGACGATGCCTGGCGGAAGCTCCCGCTGATCGCCTGCCCGGGTTGCTATCCCACGAGCATCCAGCTGCCGGTCACGCCGCTCCTCCGCGCGGGCCTGCTCAAGCCCGAGCCCGGTCGGCTCGTGATCAACTCGCTGTCCGGCGTCTCCGGCGCGGGCAAGAAGGCCGATGTCGCCTACCTCTTTTGCGAGCGTGACGGCTCGGTGAAGGCCTACGGCCTGCCCAATCACAGGCACGTGGCCGAGATCGAGGAGAACTTCGCGGCCGCCGCCGGCCGTCCCGTCGTCGTGCAGTTCAACCCGCACCTCGCGCCGATGCACCGCGGCATCGCCACGACCATCACCGTGCCCGCCGTCGGCGTCACCGCCGAGCAGGTCGAGGCCGCCTGGCGCGCCGCGTACGCCGGACGGGCCTTCGTCCAGATCCTGCGCTCGGGCGAGTTCCCTGACACCGCGCATGTCGCCGGCTCCAACCGGGCCGCGCTCTCCGTCGTCGCCGACGCGCGCACGGGCAACCTCGTGCTGACCTCCGCCATCGACAACCTCCTCAAGGGCGCGGGCGGGCAGGCCGTGCAAATCCTCAATCTGCTCCAGGGTTGGGACGAGGCCGAGGGCCTGCGCTGATTTCCCCTTAAGTCACCTTCGCCATGTCCCTCCGCATTACGGACAATTCCCCCGGTCTGAGCGATGTCCCCGGGCTGCGCGTCGGCGCCGCCGGCTGCGACATTCGCAACAAGGGCCAGGAGCGTCTCGACCTCGCGCTCGTCGTCGCCGACCGCCCGTGCGCCGCCGCCGGTGTCTTCACCACCAACGACGTCAAGGCCGCACCGGTGCGCGTCTCGCAGGCGCTGCTCGCGTCGTCCCAGGGGCGTGTCCGCGGCTTCGTCGCCAACAGCGGCAACGCCAACGCCTGCACCGCTGAGCAGGGCATGCTCGACGCCCAAGCCATGGTGACCCTTGCCGCCAACGCGGCTGGTGCGCCCGGCGAGTCCTTCCTGGTCTGCTCGACCGGACGCATCGGCGAGCTCCTGCCCATGACCAAGGTCGCGGCGGGCATCGCCGAGGCCGCCAAGCGACTCGGCACGACGCCCGAGGAGGGTGACCGCGCCGCCTGGTCCATCCTCACTTCTGACACGCGCCCCAAGACCGTCACCGCCCGCTTCGTCTGGGAGGGTCGCACCGTCACTGTCTCGGGGATGGCGAAGGGCGCGGGCATGATTGAGCCGAACATGGCCACGATGCTGGCCTTCGTCGCGACGGACCTTGATGCCGCGCCCGCGACGCTGCGCACCGCGCTGCTTGCCGCCACGGAGCAATCCTTCAACTGCGTGAGCGTCGACGGCGACATGTCGACCAACGACACCGTCCTGCTCCTTGCCACGGGCAAGAGCGGTCTCTCGCTCGAGGGTGCGCCCGCTGGCCTCGTCCGCGCCTTCCAGGAGGCGCTCGACAAGGTCTGCTTCGTGCTCGCCGAGAAGATCGTCGGTGATGGCGAGAAGATCACCAAGATCGTCTCGGTCGAGGTCGCGGGCGGTCGCACCCGCGCCGAGGCCGAGGCGGTGGCGCGTGCCATCGGCAACTCCCTCCTCGTGAAGTCGGCCTGGTACGGCGAGGACCCCAACTGGGGTCGCCTGGCCGATGCCGCCGGCTACGCCCGCATCGGACTCGATGAATCCAAGTTGGACATCGCCTATGACGACGTGCCTGCGGTCGTCGGGGGCAAGCCCCTGCCGGAGAACAAGCCCCGCTGGAAGGCCGTCGTCACGCAGCGCCGATTCGCCGTGCGCCTGCACCTGCACCTCGGCGAGGCGACCTTCCGGCTGCTCACCACGGACCTCTCCGAGGCCTACGTGAACTACAACAAGAGCGAGTGAGCCGCCCCTTTTCCCTGTTGCGCGTCCGCGCCGCAGGGTGAGACTCCGCCCTGACCGATGAGCACGCCTGCAGAAAAGGCCGAGGTCCTCCTCGAGGCCCTGCCCTACATCCACAAGTTCCGTGGCTCCACCTTCGTGGTGAAATACGGCGGCAGCTTCATGGATGATCCCGATCCCGCCGGACGCGAGCGGGTCGCGACCGACATCGCCTTCCTCGCCGCGGTCGGCATCCAGGTCGTCGTCGTGCACGGCGGCGGCAAGGCCATCACCCGCGCGATGGACAAGGCCGGTATCAAGGCCGAGTTCCGCGCGGGCATGCGTGTGACCGACGCCGCCACCGTGAAGATTGTCGAGCAGACCCTCAACGAGGAGATCAATGCGGAAATCTGCGAGGTGCTTCGTGCCAAGGGTGCCAACCCCCTCGGCATGGCCGGCAACCTCGTCAATCTCTGCGAGCGCATGACCGTGCGCGACACCGCGGGCAAGGAGGTCGACGTCGGCTTCGTCGGCGACATCAAGTTCGTGAAGACGAAGCTGATCAAGAAGGCCCAGGCCGACGGCCATGTGCCGGTGATCTCGCCCATCGCGCTCGACGCCGACGACCAGCCCTACAACACCAACGCGGATGTCGCCGCCGCCGCCATCGCCGGCTCGCTGCGTGCCCGTCGTCTCATCTTCATGAGCGACGTGCCCGGGCTGCTCAAGGATCCGAAAGACCCTGCGTCCCTCATCCCGACCCTTCGCATCGGCGAGGTCGACGACCTCAAGCGCGCCGGCGTCGTGGCCGGCGGCATGATTCCCAAGGTCGACAGCGCCGTGAAGGCCCTGCGCGACGGCGTGCGTCGCGTGCACTTCATCGATGGTCGCGTGCCACACAGCCTGCTGCTCGAGATCTTCACCGACCGCGGCATCGGCACCGAGATTGTCCACAGCTGATGGCCGACGACACCGCCGAGCTCCACGCCCGCCACCTGATGGGCAACTACGCCACCCCGGCGATCACGCTGGTGCGCGGCGAGGGCACGCGCGTCTGGGATGACGCCGGCCGGGCCTACCTCGACTTCTCCACGGGCATCGCGGTCAACGCCCTCGGTCACGCGCACCCGACCTGGGTCGCACGTGTCCGCGAGCAGGCCGGCAAGCTCGTCCACATCAGCAACCTCTATCGCAATGAGCCCGCCGCGCAGCTCGCCGCCGCGCTCGCGCGTCGCAGCGGCCCCGGTCGGGCGCTTTTTTGCAACAGCGGTGCCGAGGCCAACGAGGCCCTGATCAAGCTCGCCCGCCTGCACGGGCGGAGGAAGAGCGGCGCCGAGGGTGCCTGCACGACCGTCGTCGTGGCCGAGCGCGCCTTCCATGGGCGCACCTTCGGTGGCATGTCCGCCACGCCCCAGGAGAAGATCCAGGCGGGGTTCCGGCCGCTGCTCCCCGGATTTCCGTCCGCACCGCTCAACGACATCCGGGCGTGGGACAGGCTGCTCGATGCGAAGACCACCGCCGCCGCGCTTGTCGAGACGGTGCAGGGCGAGGGTGGGGTGCATGTCGCCGACCCCGGTTTCCTGCGCGAGCTACGCGCGCTGACGCTCGAGCGCAACATCCTGCTCTTCCTGGACGAGATCCAGTGCGGCATCGGCCGCACCGGCGCCTTCTTTGCCTTTGAGCACGCGCGCGTCCTGCCTGATGCCATCGCCATGGCCAAGGGTCTCGGCGGCGGCTTCCCCATCGGCGCCATCTGGGTCGCGCCGCCGCACGACGATCTCTTCGCGCCTGGTTCGCATGGCACGACCTTCGGGGGCAACCCGCTCGCGTCCGCCGCCGCCCTCGCCGTGCTCGAGGTCATCGAGTCCGAGGACCTGCTCGCGCGCGTCACCCGGCAGGCGCCCGCCTGGCACGCCGCGCTGCGCGCCGCCGGAGCTGCGCGGCCCGATCTCTTCCGCGAGCTCCGGGGACTCGGCTACATGGTGGGCATCGCCCTGAGCATCGAGCCGCGGCCCGTGGTGGCCTTGCTGCGCGAGGCTGGTTTGCTCACGGTGCCCGCCGGTGACAATGCCATCCGCTTCCTGCCGCCCCTGACCGCCACCGAGGCGGAGCTGGCGCAGTCGGCCGAGATCTTCCGCGGCGTGCTCGCGGCCCTTCCCCGGGCCTGAATCGCCGTCCGAGCCTGTATTTTCCGCTGTCCAAGCGTCCCCCGGAGGGCCATTGTCCGACCTTTCCTGAGATGAGACACTTCCTCAAGGAGTCCGACCTAAGCCGGGAGGAGATCGGCGCCCTCTTCGCGACGGCCGCCGCCCTCAAGTCCGGCCGCGGCCGCCACACGCCTCCCGCGCTCGCCCGCCAGTCCTGGGGCCTGCTCTTTTTCAAGAAGAGCACGCGGACCCGTGTCTCCTTCCAGGTCGGCGTGCATGAGCTCGGCGGCCAGCCCGTGATGCTCAACGCCGAGGATATGCAACTCTCGCGTGGCGAGACAGTCTCGGACACCGCCCGGGTGCTCTCGCGTTACCTGCACGGCATGGTCATTCGCTGCCATGACCACCAGCTGCTGGTGGATTTCGCCGCGCAGGGCTCGTTGCCCGTGGTCAACGCGCTCTCCGATTTCCTGCACCCGTGCCAGCTGATGACCGACATGTTCACGTTGGCCGAGCGCTGGGCCCCGGGTCGCCCCGAGAGCTACGCCGACTCGCTCCGCGGGCGCCGCGTCGCCTTCCTCGGCGACACCGCCTGCAACATGGCCAACTCGTTCATCCTCGCCGGGGCGATTCTCGGCGTGGAGGTCGTGCTCTCGGGTCCCAAGGGCTACGCCCCGGGCCCGGAGATCCAGGAGCAGCTGCGCCGCGACAAGCTCACACCCACTTGGACGTTCACGGATGACGCCGAGGCAGCCGTGCGCGGAGCCGACATGGTCTACACCGATGTCTGGGTCTCGATGGGCATGGAGGCCGAGAAGGCCCAGCGCCTGCGCGAGCTCGAGCCTTACCGGGTCACGTCCAAGCTGATGTCGATCGCCAAGCCCGGCGCGTTCTTCATGCACTGCCTGCCCGCCCATCCCGGCGAGGAGGTCGCGCAGGAAGTCCTCGACAGTCCCGCGAGCATCATCTTCGACCAGGCCGAGAACCGTCTGCACGTCCAGAAGGCCCTGCTCGCGCACCTCGCCGCTTCCCGCGCCTGAGTTCCCTTGCCCAATTTCCCCATGAAGAAGAAGTCTCCCAAGAAGAAGATCGTCCTGGCCTATTCCGGCGGCCTCGACACCTCGGTCCTGCTCTCCTGGATCAAGGAGCACCACAACGCCGAGATCATCGCCTTCTGCGCCAACGTCGGGCAGGAGGACGAGCTGAAGGGGCTGCCCGCCAAGGCCCGCAAGACGGGTGCGGCCAAACTCTACGTCGACGATCTCCAGGAGGAGTTCGCCCGCGACTTCATCTTCCCGATGCTGCAGGCGAATGCCATCTACGAAGGCCAGTACTTCCTCGGCACCTCGATCGCCCGCCCGCTCATCGCCAAGCGCATGGTTGAGATCGCCCGCAAGGAGGGCGCCACCGCCATCGCCCACGGCGCCACCGGAAAGGGCAATGACCAGGTCCGCTTCGAGCTGACCGCCGCCGCCCTCGCGCCCGACCTCGAGATCATCGCCCCGTGGCGCGACGAGACTTTCCGCGCCGAGTTCCCTGGTCGCGCCGAGATGATCGCGTACTGCGCGCGCCACCGGATTCCCGTCCAGGCCAGCGCCAAGAAGCCGTACTCCTCGGACCGCAACCTGCTCCACATCTCGTACGAGGCCGGTATCCTCGAGGATCCCTGGCTCGATGTCTTCTCCCCGAAGCACAAGGACATGTTCAAGCTCTCGGTCGCGCCCGAGGACGCGCCGAACAAGCCTGAGTTCATCGAGCTTGAGTACCGCAAGGGTGACTGCGTCGCCGTCAACGGTCGCAAGCTCAATCCCCTCGGCGTGATGCGCGAGCTCAACCGCCTCGGCGGCAGGCATGGCGTCGGCCGTGTCGACATGGTCGAGAACCGCTTCGTCGGCATGAAGAGCCGCGGCGTCTACGAGACCCCGGGCGGCACCATCCTGCAGTTCGCCCACCGCCAGATCGAGTCGCTGACCATGGACCGCGAGGTCATGAACCTGCGCGACTCGCTCATCCCGCGCTATGCCGCGCTGGTCTACAACGGCTTCTGGTACGCGCCCGAGCGCCTCGCGCTCCAGACGCTCGTCACCGAGTCGCAGCGCAACGTCACCGGCACCGTGCGCGTGAAGCTCTACAAGGGCGGCATCTATGTCGCCGGTCGCAAGAGCGCCCGCTCCCTTTACAACCCGCACATCGCCACGATGGAGGCGGACCCCACCAAGGCCTACAACCAGGACGACGCCACGGGCTTCATCCGGCTCAACGGCCTGCGCCTGCGCGTCAACGCGAAGGTCAACGGCCCCGACAGCCTCCGCAAGCCGGCGCGCTGAGCCGCTCGGCTCCGGTCGGAATCACGGGCCGCCTTCGGGCGGCCCGTTCGCTTCCCCAGGTGGAGGTGCGGGTCGGAATCGAACCGACGAATGGGGCTTTTGCAGAGCCCGGCCTTACCACTTGGCTACCGCACCGTACCTGGGAGACTTCAATTTGCCCGAGCCGAAGGGGGCTTCAAGGGAAAAGACCACGCGGGCTTCCCATTCGGGGTCGGTTGGCTTAAGGGTGGGGTATGCAGCCGCCTTTTCGTATCGGGCTCGGTTATGATATCCATCCCCTTGTGGCTGGTCGTCGCTGCGTGCTGGGCGGCGTGGTGATCGACTCGCCGGTCGGGCCAGATGGTCATTCGGACGCCGACGTCGTCCTGCACGCCGTGGCGGATGCCGTGCTCGGCGCGGCAGGCCTTCCTGACATCGGCCAGCTCTTCCCCAACACCGACCCCTCGCTCCGCGGCCTCGATTCCGCCCGAATCGTCGAGCGGGCCGTGAAGGAGGCCGCGGCCAAGGGATGGGCGGTCGGCAACCTGGATCTGGTCGTGCTGGCGGAGCGCCCCAAGCTCGCCCCCCATGTCCCGGCCATCCGGACCCGCCTAGGGGGTCTTCTGGGCGTTTCTGCCGACCAAATCGGGGTCAAGGCCACCACTCAGGAGGGTATGGACGCGGTCGGGGAGGGCAGGGCCTTGGCCTGCCATGCGGTGGTTTTGCTGGTTAAGGCCTGATTTTCGTCAAAAAAGGTCCCTTGGCAGGTGTGTGGCTTTTCCTCTTGTCCGAGGCAAAGCGACCTGTCATTTTGAACAACCCTCGCCTTGCGAGAGACCGCCATGGAACAGACCCTCATCATCCTCAAGCCCGACGCCATGGAGAATCAGCTCTGCGGCACGGTCATCGCCCGCTTCGAGAAGGCCGGATTTGAGATTCGCGCCGCCAAGATGATGAGTCTCAGCCCCGCCGTCCTCCGCGAGCATTACGCCCATGTGGCGGACAAGCCCTTTTACCCCGAGATCGAGGCCTTCATGTCCTCGCGCCCCGTCATCGTCCTCGTCCTCGCCGGCGAGAATGTGATCGCCAGGGTCCGCGAGCTGCTCGGCCCGACGAACTCGAAGGTCGCCCCCAAGGGCACCATCCGCGGAGATTTTGGCACGGAGATGATGCGCAATGTTTGCCACGCCTCCGACAGTCCTGCAGCCGCTGAGGCTGAGGTTCGCCGGTTTTTCCGCGCGGATGAGGTGTTCGCCCCCAAGGCGGCACGCGTCTGATCGGTTCATAGCACCCCTAACGGTCCCCGGCGTGCGTTCGCGCGCCGGGGACCGCCCTTTAGGGGTATGTTCGGGGGAGTTCGCGGCCTGTGTCCAGCGCCTTGCCAATGCGCGTTGCCGCGCTAAGTTGGGCTCAGATGTGCCGCGGAATTTTCATCTGGTTTCTGTTCGCCGCGCTCGGCCTCCTGGCTCTCTCCGGTTGCGGGGTCTTGATTCCCGACCAGCCGCCGCCGCGCGAACTGTCGCGCGCGGAGGCCGAGCCGATGATGGCCGCCCGGCAGGCTAGGATGTCCGAGGAGTATAAGCGATGGGTGGAGCCCCCGCCGACCTCGCTCCCGCTCAAGTTCGACCAGCGTTACCGGACAAAGGTGCCGCTCTGGACGTATTGGTCCAACGAGGGAGTTCTGCTCACCTTTGGGCGCTGGAAATTGTAAGGCTGTAACACGGCGGCTTCGCCCAAGCCCGACTATCCAGCCGGTTCGACCTTCAAGCTTTCACGTGTCCTTGCTGTCTGGGGGGATGGTTCGGAGTGCAGCTATGTCTACGTCAAGTTTGAGGGATCGTCCTCGGATTATGTCATCAATGTGGACGGTGAGAGGAATTTCTTTCTGAACCCGAAGATGTTCGAGGCCGTGGATGGCCCTGTTCCGGGCCGATAGCCTGTCGCCCTTTGGCTGGACTGATTTCCCGTCGCGAATACATTAGGGCGCATGGGCGAACACCAACAGGCCATGGCGTTCTTCCTTTCGGAAGCTCCGACTCGATTCGCTTTCCTTGAGGCGGCCGGCTTTAGGCGTGAGTCGCTCCGCGAGGGTTATGTCCAGGGATACCATTTCATCGGTCGCCACGTCGGCATCGAGGTCCAGATGGAGATTCAGGACTTGGTGCCTTGGGTGTATGTCTATCGGTTAGTGAACGGACGCCCGCCGGAGGATCTTCGACGCGATGTAGCAGGGCGCACGGTCCGAGTTTTGCTGCAAGAGGCTGTCCAGCGGCTCGGGGTGAGGGACGACCCTGCTCTAGTCGCCAAGAGCCTGAAGGGTATGAGCGCCGAGCAGACAATAACCGCCATCTTGGAGCGTGCCGTCGCGCTCATGCAGGCGCATCCCGGCGCCTATGACGACCGGGTAGACCTGCTCGACTGAGGGCTGATTGGCGCTTGTCGCCAAGGGAGGGTGCCCCACGCTCACGCCGTGGAACTCCACTGTCCCGAGTGCGGCCTGCCCATCCCGGTCTCCGAGATCGCGCCAGCCGCCGGTCTCGCCGTCTGCCGTTCCTGCGAGCAGTCCTTCGACCTCGAGGCCTGCAAGACGGCCGTGCCCTTCGCGCAGCGCTCCCAGCCGATGCCGATGAATCCGCCGGCGGGCGTGCAGGTGGAGGAGTCGATGGACGGCTTCCGTGTCACCGTCACCACGCGCAGCGCCATCGCTTGGTTCCTCGTGCCCTTCATGTGCGTCTGGAGCGGCGGCTCGCTCGGCGGCATCTACGGTACCCAAATCTACAAGGGGGAGTTCAGCCT
>Ga0129333_10005244_pt1 | contig 12151 bp, 11 predicted proteins | sample CPB6_08_DNA_FD_94474 | JGI IMG/M metagenome (GOLD analysis project Ga0129333, IMG submission 94474) | Freshwater to marine salinity gradient microbial communities from Chesapeake Bay, USA - CPBay_Sum_0.6_0.8_DNA | ecosystem: Environmental > Aquatic > Marine > Coastal | place: USA: Chesapeake... | reverse complement strand
TGCATTTCTGCACTCGGACATGAATTTAAATTTTCTATTTTAAAAACAAACGTGTCATTTTTTCAAGCCAGTCCGCGACCTGGTTTGATTTCAAGACTCTGCATTTCTGCACTCGGACATGAATTTAAATGTTCTATTTTAAAAATAAACGTGTCATTTTTCAAGCCAGTCCACGACTTGGTTCGATTCTAAGACTCTGCATTTCTGCACTCGGGCATGAATTTAAATGTTCTATTTTAAAAATAAACGTGTCATTCCCCACTTCTCAATTGTAAAATAAAGGGGCATATGATGACGATTGATATTATTGGGTTCAACATTTTTTATTAATTCCTTTGAGAGGGAAAACCAGGGTCAAAACACATCTGGGAAAAACTCTCAGTCCCAAGTGAGAGTTAATGTTTCTCACCACGGATGCGGCGGGCAAGCTGCATGTCCCTGGGGAAGATGGTGACACGCTTGGCGTGGATGGCGCAAAGGTTGGTGTCCTCGAAGAGACTGACGAGGTAGGCCTCGGAGGCCTCATGGAGGGCCATGATGGCGTGAGACTGGAAGCGGAGGTCCGACTTGAAATCCTGGGCGACCTCGCGGACGAGGCGCTGGAAGGGGACCTTGCGAATGAGCAGTTCTGTGCTCTTCTGGTACCTGCGGATCTCACGAAGAGCGACAGTGCCGGGCCTGTACCTGTGGGGCTTCTTCACACCTCCGGTGGCGGGGACGGCCTTGCGGTCGGCCTTGTTGGCGAGCTGTTTGCGGGGAGCCCTGCCTCCGGTGGACTTACGAGCGGTCTGCTTGGTGCGAGCCATAGACTATGAATCAACCCCTGTTGAACGATTGAGTACAGTGAGTGGAATTTATATAGTCAAATGGCTTGTCGGTGACGTGAAAAAAAAATACATCTGGTGAGGTTTGAACTCACTACCTTCGGCTCATAAGACCGACGCTCTAACCGAATGAGCTACAGATGCGTTTGAATGAATTATTACATCTCCCTCGTATCGAAAATGAAATGAGAAAAATTGAATCACTGATATCAAGGGGAATATTTATATATATGTGCGTGTGTTGGTGCGTCTTCGTTTACCTTAAAATGCGGCGTTTTCTCTATCACAAGTGCCTGAGGTGCAGTTTGCCCGTGCATACAAATAACGACGACAGTATTATAGTCTTGTTATCAAGTGATGACGATTTAACTGAAGAAGAAGAGGATTTGGATCTTGAAAATGCAACCTTAGAGCAGATCATAAATGACATTCCAGAAAGAGAATATCCAGAACATATATGGAAAAGCTTATACGATTTATTCACCCCAAGGGCTAAGAGTAAACAGGGTATCAGAAACAATACGTTTTTGAATCCCGCAATGAATTATCAACCCAATGAAGGGATGAAATACATTGGAAAGATACTGTATTTAATGTATTTCGCATGGATGAATAGGATGAAGTCCGTTCATGAAGAAGCTGATGAAGAAGCTCATGAAGAACTTAAAAACTTAAAACCCCTTTTGAAGGCTCTGGATTCAGGTGAAACTTCAGGAATGGACAAAACCGTCGAATACTTTGAGAATTATAGCGAAAAAAAGGGGTTTGAAACATTGTCCATGTTTATGTTACACCTGTTCGAACAACAAAAAAAAATGAAACAAGGAAGTTATGAAAGAAGATTTATGGGATATTTATGTGAATTTATAGAAATCATGGTAAAATATGGAGATTACTCTACAAAAAACAAGGGAATGCAAGAAAAACTAATGGATTATATGGATCTTCCTTTACCACGTGGTTATAAAAGATCGACCTAAAAATATCACATGCACATGCATTTATGAAGGAAAAATAATCAGGCTTTTTGAAGGGAGACATGATTATGCATTTTATTGAATGAAATCACTTTGATGTCCTTTTGCGCTCCCTCAACACCCAAATTTCATCATTGACCGCACTTCGATTGCCCCTGCCCTCTATTGGACCTTTCACCACCTCCTCAGTTGCATCATCTATTTTTTGATATCTTGTACTGGGAATCACTTCCGGGGTGATAAACTCATACAACAAAAGCAACGTGCAAATAATGAGTATGACAATTGAGAAGAACAATGTAAACGTGGGGGTGGGACTTGACAACAAAAACTGTAATGTGACGTAAAGAATGACTGTGATGATTTTAAGGACCTTGATTATGATCTCGATGATGCTCCCCCTAACGTTTGTGTCCAATGAATTCATACCTTGAAGATAATGAACAAGGGGTTGGATACCATAGATGATTGTGATGATGAAAATGAACCCGATGTTTGCAGCCCAATCGAATTTACAGTATGGTAATTGGAGATGTGTTACATTCTCGGTAACGCTCGAAATGAATATCGAGATCGCCAAGAGGTTATCAAAGGAAAAAATGAGCAGGTCTGGATTTTCTTCCCCTCTGAATGTCAGGGTTAGATACAATGACATGAAGAAGGCGACAAACAAAAATGTGAAAACCACTGCCGACGAGGCAATCCCCCAAGACGTGTAGTTTCCAATTTCAGCACCGCCGTACAGCATAAGAAGTATCCTGGACTTGCGCAACTTTTCATCGTCTGTTGTGCCAAACCAAACGTCCTGTGCATCGATTAACATACAGGAAAATGTGGCGAGGGTGACGAAAGACATGAAGCAATAAACCCGTGGCATATCGTTCAACCGTGATTGATACCTTTCCCCCATAACTCTCAAAACGACGTGTCCCAGCAACGTGACTGAGATTAAATAGAACAAGGAATGTACGGACCAAAATTGAACCACGCTGAATTCTGTGCTACCATTTAATATACCGTCTATGATCAGAAACCCCGAAAAGGTGATCAAATAGGCTTCAGTAAATGCAATATCAATAGATTCCATAGGCCCCTTTAACCTGAAGTTTTTACACATATATATATACTACTAAATGCACGCTGCGTTGTTAGCATGTGTTGTTTTGTATTCCAAATAATGTTTCCCAGTACCTCTGTTTTGAGCTTATGTCTTGCACCTAGCAATATAACTTGAATACACATGTTTTGGTGGAAGCGGTATCACAAATTGGATGGACCAAGGTCGTACACGTGAATGTTATTCAATTCGTTTACTTCAAAAGCAGTCGGCGACGGTTCCTTGGATGTGTAATTTAAGGAGTAAACCCCAATGAGATGATCGTTTACTTCAATAAAAATTTTTTACTTTGAACGTATCAAATGTATATATATATATGTGCGTACACACCCTATCCTAACTTGTAAAATGGATTGTCGAAGATGTGGTAAACCAATTCAAACCACAGTAGACGACTACCCGAGGCTTGGAAAGAAATGTATGCACGAGAAGATGCGTTGGATGAAGCAAAAACAAAAAATGACTTTACCATAGTGTTGAAATATTTCAAAATAGACGGGACTGACATCAACGCGGTCAATGACAATGGCTGGACAGCACTGCACTTCGCTGCGTATCATAACGATTATAATCTTACCCGATACTTGCTCGATCAGAAAAACATTGATGTCAGTAAAAAAAGTAATAGTGGAATGACACCTTTGCAAATGACACGGGATGGGTTTATCATATCTCTTTTTATACGAGAAGGGGCTGATGAGCTTAAAGCCGTACTACAGGCACTGGATTTCAAGGGAGATGATGTCAATGAAGTAAAAAAATTTACTGCATATGGTCGGCAAACCCCACTCTTTATGGCTTGTGTATCCACAGGATATTTTGAAGTGATAAAGTACTTACACGGAAAAGGTGCAAAAGAGGAGGGGAATATATTGCATCGCCTTGTTGAGCATAAAAAATTGAATATTAATAATGCGGCAGAGCTTATCAAACTGTATGATCTGGACATCAATAAAAAAATATCTTATAATTATGAGGAAATGGAACAAAAAATCAATCCACTGCAATATGCTGTTTTTAAAAATTATGTATGGCAAGCCAGTGTTCTCCTTGAGCTCGGAGCTGATGTAAATGTGAAATTTAAGGATGAAAACGATGAAACGGAATGGACATTATTGGAAGAAATTCAACTTAGGAATGATATCAAGGAAATGGAATCTTTACTTAAAAAATATATAGGTGATTCGAATAAGCGCGTGCGGACAGAGAGAGAAGCACGATCCCATTTTCGCAGTGGTTGGCCACACCGAGTTCGGATGACGAGCCAGTAAATGGAGTGGACCCAAGTCGTATACATGAATGTTATTCAATGCATTTGCTTGGAGTAAAAGCTAAATATTAGAACCCTGTGAATGTAAAGGAGCTTAATTCTCCATTTTTGAAACATGTAATATTTTGGGGTAAACACTCCTGAACAAAGTGGGTCGGGTGGTCTCCCCCCCTCTCTCCCATATTCCATAAAACTGTGTACACTTTTTTTAAAAAAAAAAAAGTGCCACTTCACTCACCCTCTCTCTCCCTCTCTCTCTCTCCCTATATATATAAATAAATAAATAAATAAATAAATAAATAAAAAAATAAAAAAATAAAAAAAAATATATATATATATATATGTATATATATGTATATACATGTATATACATGTATATACAATATATCAAAAGGTATCTGTTAGGGTTTAACAACTAATTATGTCCCTATCAATGTCAATAGTGGTAGTATATGTCCAAGATACCCTGTCATTTAAAATTTAACTACATTTAATTAAAATATTTTAAAAATATGACATGTTATATATATTACGTGTTTAATCTCTATGAGCCATTCTGTCTATTTATTCAAGTTGATTTTTCGTCAGTCGCCAACCCTTACGATTCATGGTCATAACTTGGGATCACAGCAAAAAGGGAGGGGCCCAAAAACTGTATCTCGAAAGCTGTTATGCCAGAAACCACCCCATTGGCAACCCATGCATCTATCAAACCATTTTCAAGGACAGGAATGGAGGGAGCGGAGCTCGAACGCACACCATTTTGGGGAATGGCGAGGATGCCGTCGAATGGTGTTATGAAAAAATTTGTTCGTCAACGAGCCCCCTTGCATTGATGGAAACACCGTGGCCCGAAGTTCAGGAAAATATCAAACTGTACGTGGATTGGGATATGGATCTTGGGAAGCTTTTGAATGGAAACATGTCCATGCAAGATGCCCGGGATTTAGCGATGCGATTGCCCTCGCAACTATCCAAGGTGATGATTGGATTGGGGATGTTCAGAGAGGAGCAGGAAATTCGCGTTCTTTTCAAGGAGGGGACTCGGAAGAAATCGGAAAAGGTGTGGAAGATAAGTTTTCATTTCATCTGGGAAGCCTGTATGAAACATTGCGATTATCTACGCGTTTGGAACATGGTCCTAAACGAAGTGAAGACAAATCACCCCAAATTATATTTCCTGATTGCAGCCACTTGCCCAACCGGGGACATGGGGGACCCGTTTGAATTTCCCGGTTATGAATCGTTTATTGGAATCGATTTGGCACCGATACGAAATATAAAACAGGGGTTAGCGACTGCGTTTTCTTCAAAGCATGTTCTCGACGACTGTTCACGTCTCCTCGGGATCGCAACGTTTGTCAATGGAGAGGAGGTGAAGTGGGAGCGGCCCGACGAAGACATATACATAGGAAGGGCTCATGACACGTGCAGTATGGATCCAAAGTTCAAGTATAAGCTCAAAAACAGCTTTACAGAGGAAAGATTTCAAAAAAGTCCACCATTTGCAAGGTTGGGGAACAGTCTTCACCCCGCGAAGGTGAAAGAGGCTCTTGCACTTGCATCAATATGCATTTGCAGCACAGACTGTGTAAGGATTGGCGTCTCCCCTCCCAACGACCATTTGCATGGCGCCAGCAGGATCATTGACGAGGTATGTTTTCACTTAATCGCCATTGAATTGTCCTTTTTTTCTTGTTGACTTTCATCGTTTGTTGGTCGTCGGTCGAAGATATCTGATATACCCACCTGCGTATACTAAAAATGAACAGGTAAAGAAGAGGGTCGTGGGTGAAAAGCGTAAGGGGGATTTTGGTCAAGATTTGGTCAAGAAAGTCAAAGTGTCTTCGCATATACAGACATCTGTCAGTCGCGCTGAAATCGATACAAAGTATCCAGTATGGTTCACAGAAAACTTGAAGAAGATCAATGCAGGTAAAAATAAGATCACAGAATAAATATGTTTTCTAAATAGCTAAGCGTGTCCGTGTATATGTAAAGAAATGTTGAAGGGTGGGGACACTATGCTTCGGCGAGACTCAACCCCTCAACACCGCCAGTGCTTATATACATTTCACCCCCTCGAGCATTGATTTTTTCCAAGCGTTAATTTTTTTTTCCTTCTAATTGCTATAGATTATCTGGAATTGTGCAGGGCGATCAAGGATTCAAGGAAGAGTGCCAGTGAATTTCCAGTGGGTAAGGGAAATGGCTATATTTTCCAGATGAACTTTAATCGCCTATGTCTCTGTTCCGCGGCATTGGCGCGAAATTGCCATCATTCTCATCACAGCAACGGGGTTCTCTTCATGGGAGTCTCGAGAAGGGTCTACATAAGCTGTTTGAAAAACACGTGCTTGGCAAATCTTAATTTCAACTGGCAGTCATACAAGAAGAGACAGGCTGAAAAAATACGTGATGCAAGGGGAAAATCTCTGGAAATCCCCGAGTTGAGGGACATCTTTCCGAGTCAGAATGGACAACGCGTGTGGGTTGAGCTCCTTGAGTCTGATATTATATGACCCCCCACCTGATTCAAGATGTACACGTGCCCAGATTGCCAGAACGGATTTACCATATAAGCCGTTCATCCATAGGTAAATCTAAGTCTACCGGTCGTTCCAGCACAGAACTATGTAACGGAAATCACGGCTATCGACCATTCATGGGTAGAAAGTACATATTTATTAAGTGTGATGCGGGCCTGGGAAAACAAGATACTTCATTTTTTTCCTGACTCTCTATACGTAATAAATTATATATAAGTAGACATTATCTTTCTAGTCGGGCGAGTCCACTTGATTTAGCCCCCCCCCCCAATCTGTCACGTTTCAAATATCTCCCTCTCAAGGAGAAATAATAACAATGTCCACCTTGCTACTTTGTGTCGAGATGTTCATGTACGTGATTGGTATGTCCCTCATCGTCTTGGGCTGGGTCCCACTCGATGGAACATTCCGTAAGTACAACACGGATGGTTGGGGTTTTTTCATCATTATCATCACTTTCTCTGCATTTGAATGGCTGAACACAGAGTATGCGATATTCACAAATCTTCTCAAGTTACAGGCAGATAGGAAAAAAAACCTCAAAATGAAGCTTCTTCGTCTCATGTATCTACTCGTGGCGCTTCAATGTTTTGGTTATGGCCCTAGTGGAATTTGGTCACATAACTCACAACGTTTCGTGTTGCAGCAAGACGCGGGTATGTTTCGTAACTGCATGATGGAAAATAACGTCAGTCCGACTGAGTTCCTCGCGAAACCATTCGTCAAAATGGTGAAGTGGGTTTTTATAATGTATCGGAATGTGCAATACCCATTTTCGCAGACGCAGTCACTACTTCACAATATCCAAGATTCGAACCGTTTAACTCAAGTTTTAAATGAGCAATTCGACGTGTTGAATGTTGAGTATCAGCAATCAAACAGAATTTCAACATGGATGAGTATGAGTAACATCGCATCACGTATGGCTCAAATGAACCTCAGGGTGGAATTCAATGAGGCAATGATTGCCTGGCACAGTGAACATTACATGGAAAGACTATTCACGTCTTGCGTTATCATGGCAACGGATTTTTTTGAATTGCTTATCGCGCAATACGACCATCTTCGGAATTTCGAGATGAAATATTATATTTTATATTGGAAATGCTATTTGGACGGCGCGGAATCGAAGCAACTTTCATTTCATTTCCCCCTCATCCAATTTCTGTTCCCTTTCGCGAAACTCATTCGTAGGTTTGGGTTCATGACATTCCCAATGTGCGTAGTAGGCTTGCAGTTTTCGAGTGCCTCTGCAGATCCTGAAAAAAAGTCACGAGATGCAGCAAAACTAGAAAGGTCTTTCCGTGTATCCCCCCTCGTTGCAATCGGTGTATTGGCGACTTCTGTTGATTTCATGGATTGGGAAAAGTTTGTTTTTTCCCGGGATTCCCACGACACACTCTTCGATATTTTCTACAGAGACTACTGTTTCGTTCTCGTTTTCCATTGTTTCATCTACATGAAATTCATCGCTTTTAACGATCTCGAGTCGTGCAAGGATATATTATGGGTGTTACCAGTCCTTATCCCCTTGTGTTTCATGGCTTTTGCAATGTATTCTTCAGTGGAGTCTGGAATTGTCGTTCTGGATTACATGAGTGGTCAAAACAACACACCGAGCTGCTTTAAAACCGCCTTCTCCAAGGCGATGGGAACGATGTACTTTGATTACAAAAACAGCTCTTCCACGTTTTCTTATGACCTCGTCAAAAGGATCAAGGAGGAATCACTTAAACCCATCGAAAGACTCGACATTCTCAAGACACACTTTGACACAAGCAATGCTCTCATTTCCCTGGGGTTAAAAACACGTGAACCCGCTTTAAAATGCCCCTTTATGCAAAATATCCCAGACGATTTCATGGGATACCTTTAGGCCAGTTATCAATAAAAAGTATGAATGATATTATTATTATTTCAAAATTAAGGAGGTTTGTTGCATCACCCTAACGCCTCTTTACCCCCTCTCACCCCCTTTTGTTCTTGTAGACTTACCTCCCCCCTCTGCCTCTTCCCTCCATTCGGTACGTCACCAAGTAATCCCCCCTCTTCGTTTTTTGCATCATCCCTCTGCCTCTTCCCTCCATCCGGCACGTCACCAAGTAATTTCGATGCCTCGGAGTTGGAGAGTAGCCCCTGTTCGTGTAGATGGACCATCTCATCCACAGTCTTGATCTTGATTTTTTGGTTGTAGTTTACTTTTACTGGGATCCCCACTAGTTTTCTTATCATGACCTCATCAATCAATTGTTTATCATACATCTGTAGCATTTCTTCGATGGTCAAGATCTCCAGTGGTGCATGTCCATTGATATTGAACGATACATTCACCCTCCGATTTGAAAAGCTCTCCTCGTAGACGGTTACTAAAAGAGATTCAAAATGACGACATATGCGTTTCATGTTACTGTTAAATACCCTCAATTGTTGCCCTACCGATTGTTGTTTGGAGATGCGAATAGACTCCCTATCACTGATCAAGGATAATGGAACCCCGAATACGTTGCATATATCGGTCACCACGTTTGTTCGTAGCACGTTTAAGTCATATTGAGATTGGAGGCGGCTGTCATTTTCAAGTTTTGTATTTTTGGGGAGGGTATACACCAAAGGGACATGAGAGGGTAAAGATTTGTTTTCGACCATATTTTGCGTTAATGCGTCCCTGGTCTTCATGTTCCCCTCTGCGTCCCTGGGAAGGTAATCGTCATCCTGGAAATTGCTTCGTCCATATGGATAGACCCCATAATCATCATTCCCTGTCACCACCCCTGACTCGCTCATTTTGTAGATATTCTCCTTATCCGTGTAGCTGCAGATGAATTTCCCCTGCGTGTTCCATATATCAGTATATTCAACTCTTTCCTCTGCATCCCTCAGGATTTGATACGACCGTAAGACGGACAACATGGGCGACTGTATTATACCCACAACTCCGTGTGGAGCGTTGATCTCAAAAATTCGAATGTCCGAATCCTTGTAGTTTTCCGAGTGCACGACGTAACTATATCTCCCCTTTTCGAAAACTATGTCCCATGTAAAGCTTCCAAATGGTATCACCCTGGGGATCTTGAGGCGGTCCTTGGTCCTTTCAATGGTCCACGGGATGAAGCCCATTGTAAAAATGTAGGGGCATGCGTCATCGCAAAACTTTTTATACCATTTGTTGACAAAATTTGAAAACTCTTGGGAAACCCGCGCCCCTTCAGCCATCACATGGATTTCATTTATTAGACAGTGCGCTCGTACGACTTGCAAGCATGATTCAAATGCGGAAAAATTGAAGATGACATCGTAGAGAAGTTTAAGTTGCTCTTCGCGTTCACTCCTGAAATATTTGATCATGGTTGTACACCCCTTGCCTTCACATGCCAAAACATGTTATATATATATATGTACCCATTGATTAATCTTTGTGCGTGACAATGGGATTGAATTCATGTCTTTTGTTCACCACGTTAACAATGTCCCTCTTTGTCGTGCATGTGTCTTCAAGTTCCAATACATGTGTAAACGGAAGGGATAAGTTGAAATTCGATATACCCCTGGATGAGTTTTCCTCGAGTTATCGAAAGACATTTTACATGAGTGATGGAAGCGTCGTCGACCCAAGGGACAATGACCACATGCGAATCGCCTATGAGCACATGTTGCAGCTCATGGGGGGAATCGGGGTCTCCACGGAGGATTCTCTCGTCAATGGGGACGTGTACAGCAAATGGGTGTGTCCCGAAGAAATACCACGCATCTTTATGCTTGCCACACTGGGGAATTTCCTCACAAGCCCAAGTGATTCAAGGGTCTGGGAGGGAGTGTCATCCTCTCGTAAACTTCCCGTGATTGTCATCGATAGGACAGGGAAGCTAATCATCTCAAATTCCTTTGCACAGACTCGCAGTATGTACCTCGAGGCTCTCCTGCTTATTTCAGTCGTAGCAATAGCGAGACTAAGTATATTCAAAACTTGAATATACTGAGTCAAAATATTCATTTTCAGATGGAAGGGGGCTTAATTCTCCATTTTTGAAACAAGTAATATATTTTAAGTAAACACTTCTAAACAAAAGTCGGTCGGGTGGTACACCCCTCTCTCTCTCCCATATTCCATGTATCGTGTTGTATGAGAAATAAAACTTAGTTTTTCATAAAAAACATCTCAATCTCGACTCTTTGGTATATAAGCATGTACATATAAACTACCTAAGAATGGATTGGTATGAGATAGGTGAGATCAATGATAAGAACAATGGACACACAGGCCCTGTGTATTCTGTGGCCTTCTCGCACAACAACACGACCCTCGCTTCCGCCTCTGCTGACAAGACGGTCAAGCTGTGGGACGTGTCGGGGAACACGCCTAGGTATAATGGCACCCTGGAGGGGCACTCGGGCAAAGTGAATTGTGTGGCCTTCTCACCCGACAAAAAGACCCTCGCTTCCGGCTCTGATGACAAGACGGTCAAGCTGTGGGACGTGTCGGGAAACACGCCCAAGGAGAAGTGCACCCTCCCGGGGCACTCGGGCGCAGTGTATTCTGTGGCCTTCTCACCAGACGGCGAGACCCTCGCCTCCGCCTCTTATGACGAGACGGTCAAGCTATGGGACGTGTCGGGGGACACGCCTAGGTATAAGGACACCCTGGAGGGGCACTCGGGCGCAGTGTATTCTGTGGCCTTCTCACGAGACGGCGAGACACTCGCTTCCGCCTCTTATGACTATACGGTCAAGCTGTGGGACGTTGTGTCGGAGTACATGTCTGAGGAGATAGACCCCCTGAAGGGGCACTCGGGCGTAGTGAGGTCTGTGGCCTTCTCGCACGACGGCAAGACCCTCGCCTCCGCCTCTGATGACAAGACGATCAGGCTGTGGGACATGTCAGGGGACGAGCCCATGGGGAAGGGCATCGTGAGGGGGCACACCCGGGACAACTCTGAGTGCATCTGCTATAACGATGTTGGAGAGTACAAGTTCAATCTTTCGTGCCCCGTGACGGGGCACTCGGGAGGTGTGACGTCTGTGGCCTTCTCGTCCGACAACACGACCCTCGCTTCCGCCTCTGATGACAAGACGGTCAAGCTGTGGGACGTGTCAGGGGACACGCCCAGGGTGAAGTACACCCTGACGGGGCACTCGGACAAGGTGACGTCGGTGGCGTTCTCGTCCGACGGGAAGATCCTCGCTTCCGCCTCTATGGACAACACAATCAAGCTGTGGGGCGCTTTTATAACTTTCCACGATATTCGGAGACGTGAAATGGGTATTCCTCTAAAAAGACATGGGAAATATTGCACCAACACACAATGCATGGTCTGTGGGAAACCAATGAAAACTTAGACTGAATTTGTATTTTCATCGATTTTTATTTTCCAAAGGTAATTTGCTACCCCTACAAGACTTGTCATGTATCTCGAGTA
>Ga0129333_10005242_pt1 | contig 12152 bp, 5 predicted proteins | sample CPB6_08_DNA_FD_94474 | JGI IMG/M metagenome (GOLD analysis project Ga0129333, IMG submission 94474) | Freshwater to marine salinity gradient microbial communities from Chesapeake Bay, USA - CPBay_Sum_0.6_0.8_DNA | ecosystem: Environmental > Aquatic > Marine > Coastal | place: USA: Chesapeake Bay... | reverse complement strand
TTATTGAATTAATTGAATCAACTAATCAACATCCAGTTGTTGCAGGAATGTACAGAATGTCTGATTTAACAAATTATGCGTTTGTAAAGGATTGGGATATTGATTTTTTTAAGAAAAATGGTAGCTTCAAATTTTGCACACCTGATGAAATTGATACTTGGAAAAAAGAAACTGAATTTAAATACTATCCAGTTGTATATTCTGGTATGGGATTTATGGCTGTTAAAAAAGAAGTATTTGATAAACTAAAATATCCATATTTTGATTCAGAAATAGAAGTGATTGAATGTGATGACGGAAAAAAAATCAGAGATATTTGTAGCGAGGATGTGGCATTCTCTAAAAATATTAACAAAGCCGGATATCAAATAATGATTAATACAAATATTCGCGTTGGTCATATTAAACCACTTATTATTTAATTTATTTTGTTTTATATAATTAAATGGAATATTTATCATTATATTTTGAAAAATTGAGTAATTATTCTCCACTTATTGTACTTATAATATATTTAATATATTACATTTTTTCTAATTCTTTAATTACAATAATAATATTAGTAATAGGCATATATATTGGATTTTATTTAAATAATTTTATTAAAGAAAATTTAGATTATTATAGAATTCTTATTTAGTTTTTCTAACATATTTTCTTTTAGCAACCTGATTAACAGCCTTCTTTTTAATTTTACCGCCTTTTTTTTGTGTTTTATCATCGTTATAAGATTCACTCGATGAAGATGAAGATGAAGGTGAAGATGAAGATGAAGGTGATTTATTTGTATATGATGTACTATTACTTATGTTATAGTTAGAATTTTTTTCTTCATATAAATCTTTGTTTACATCTAAACTTTGCTTAATTATTTTTTCTTGTTCTTCTTTATCATCTCTTATTTTTTGTTGCTCTTCTTGTATTCTTTGCTCTTCTTGTATTCTTTGCTCTTCTTGTATTCTTTTCTCTTCTTGTATTCTTTGCTCTTCTTGTATTCTTTGCTCTTCTTGTATTCTTTGCTCTTCTTCAATACGTTTTAGCTCTTCTTCTAGCACAATTCTTTCCTTCTCATTTTTTTCTAATTCATTTAATTTATTTGCTTCTGAAACAGATTCTCTCGCGAAAGGTAAATATGAATATTTTTGCTCTTGTTCAACACCTACATTTTGGAGAGATGGTGTTGTAGTAACTGGTAGTGTATCACTATTTGATTGAATTATATTTTCTTCTGGTTGAGATAAAAAGTACCAATAAAATATGCTACCCATAATTATTAAAAATACAAATATACCAATACTTATTAAAACCCATTTAAATTTACTTATAATATCATCTTCTTTTGTTTCATCGTTTGAATCATCGGTTTTAACATCGTTTGAATCATCGGTTTTAACATCGTTTGAATCATCGGTTTTAACATCGTTTGAATCATCGGTTTTAACATCGTTTGAATCATCGGTTGAATCATCGTTTTTTTCTTCATCGGGTTCAAAACTTAATATTGCTTTATCTTCATCCGCTCTTTCTTTTTGCTTTGCTTCAACAGCAGCTTTTATTTTATCAATATTGGAATTATCTGAGAATAATTCCTTATTATTATTTAATGAAATAATAAGATTTTCAACTATTTTACTATCTTCCGATTTTACAATATCCTTTGTACTATTAAGTGCTAATATTAATTTTTCAGTTAACATCCCAGATGAAGACATTTTATTTTAAATAATTACTACTCTATAATAATATATTATTTAATTAGATAACACAATATTATAAATGGATTTATTAAAACCAATATATGTTAAAAGATGGTTATCTGAAACTAATCATATAACTTATGTTTTTGATGCTAATAAAACTAACACATATAAATCTAGTTATACAGTAATAAATGAGTATATTTTCCAAGATAATAATTATGAAGATGCATTTAATAAAATAGTTTATTATATATTGCAAAAAGACAAAGATATCGATTTACCTTTTTATTTTTGGGATAAAGATAATTTATTATATGATATTGAAGAAATTAAATGGTCTGGTTATGATGTTAATCCATTTAAATCAAAAGATAGAAATTCTGAATCATTGAAAGAACCTATTAATTTATCAAATAAATATGGTTTATTGAAAAAAACAGAATTAAATTTAGTATTTTATAGTGATTTCAAATATGATATTAAATATTACTATGATAAAGCAATAAAAAAAACAGATTTTACTAAAAATGTTAAAGAACTAATCAAAAATGAAGATTTTTTAATAAATTTATATAAAAAAGAAGTTAAATATGCAAGGTTATCATTGGAAGAATATTATGATGTTTCATTTAAAACTGGTTTAAATGATGTAGATGCTCTTATTTTGTTATTTGATAAACTTGAAACTAATGAAAAAATGCAAATAATACAATTAGTTAATAATAAAAATGCTATATATAAGTTGTTTAAAGAACATACTTATACAAATGAAAAGGAATTATCTTTTATTTTTAATATAATAAATCAAAAAGAAGAATTACTTAATATATTTTATAAAGGAAAAACTTCTAAAATTTCAATTAGTGAAAATGATGTTATAATAAACTTTAAATACCCTATTGATAATGGTAATAAGATTGAACAAATTATTAAAGATAAGAAAGAATTAACGGATTATATTGAAAAGTATATTACTACTAAAACAGAATTCATTGAAAATAATATTAATCTTAGAGTTAAATTTATGGTTGATAATATTGAATTTCCTACATTAATAAAAAAAATAGGCACATATTCAAATATATTCGAGGCTATTATATTTAAAAATGAAAAAAAGAAAAATAGTGGATATTATTCCTACAAAAGAGTAAATAATATATTAAATAATAAATTTGATGTTACATCTTATATAAAATCAAGAATTATAGTAGGAGTTTCAGAAGATGACATTGTAAAAGAACTCATGGCATTTGGATATGCTAAAACAGAATCTGTTGCATTAGTAAAACAAGAATTGCAGCTAATTGGTGATATAGGATTTAATAATTTAGATAAAAATCCCAATATTATTGAAGGGACTTATATTGTTGTTAAAAAAAGTGGTAGTGGATTTGAAATAGATATTATAAATTGTAAATCATATTATGAACTTGATAATATTAAATTTTGGCTAACTAAAATCATAGAGCAAACAAGAGTAATTGAAAAGAAACCAGTTGTTGTTCCTAAAAAAGAAAAGACACCAGAGCCACAACCTAAGAAATCTTCATCAAAATCATCTGACGAAAATTTAGTAGATGATGATATTGATTTTGATGATTTTTCTAAGTTTCAAGGTGGTGTAAAAAAAGTTGAATTCAAAAATTATTTAATTAATCGTTTGAGAAATGCTGATAAAGAATTATATCAAGATAATAATAAATCACGAAAATGTCAAAGAGAACATCAACCAGTCGTTTTATCAAAAGAAGAATTAGATGAAATTAAAGTGAAAGGATATGATAAATATTTTGATAATATTATTGAATATGGTAGTAATCCAGATAAAAAAAATTATTATACATGTCCAAGATTATGGTGTCCTGTTAGTAAAATACCATTAGATGAAAGTGAAGAAAATCCAAAATGCCCAGGTGACAATGAGGAGCCAATGAATTTAAATGAAGATATGAAAAATATTAATAATCCTAGATATGCTTATTTAATAAAAAATATTAATTTACCATGTTGTGGTAAGAAAAAACCAAAGGATTATGATAAGCTTAATACACCAATTAAACCTTTAAAAAAATCAGATAAGCCAGATAAAGCGAAATCAGATGAAAAATCTATAAAATTATCACAATTAGATGATGATGAAAAAAATTATATTATGAATAAAATACCACTTCCATATAAAGGTCGTTATGGAGATATTGCAAAAGAATTATATAAAATACTAAAACCAGATAATAGTGAAGAATATAGTAAACAATGTCTTTCACCAAATAATATTAACAAAAGGGAATGCATATTAAGAAAAAGTTTAATTAATCAAAAAGATATACCAGCTAAATATGATAATATAATAAATGTTGTCGCGTTTTCCCTTGGTAAAACAAAGGAAGATTTTATTAATGAAATTAAAGAAAAATTGGATTTAATTACATTTTTATCACTTGATAATGGAAATGTATGCAAAGATTTTGTTGATTTAGAACCAATAATAGCAGAAGATAACGTTGAATTATATAATGATTTTATTAAATTCAACAAAAAGTTTAAAAAATCTTTATTCGATATCCCAGATGCTAGTGATAATACTGATAATAGTAATTATAAAAAATCAAGATATTTATATATATATAAATCCTACTTGAAGTTTATAAAATATTTATCAGCTGATAATTACCCATTTGATAAAACCATTAAATATCTAAACTCGTTAGTTGCTATAATTTATAAAAAATTAATTGTATTATGGGATATCGAAAAAATAGATCAAAATGTTCAAGTTAATATGATATGTCCATATTATACCAGATTTATAGATTTATATCCATATTTAGATAAAAGCCCAAAGTTTATAATGATTATTAAAGAAAATAATTACTATGAACCATTGGTATCAAAATCAATTACTATGAAATCAGATAAAAAATTATTTAATTTAGAAGAATATAAAGTAGTAAAAGATATATTAATAAATTGTACAAAAAAAAATAATTTTGAAGATTATGATATTGGACTATTTACAAACAAAGATAATATAGCTGCTCTTAATAAACTATTGAAGGAAGAAAGTGAATTATTTACATTTGAATCTGTAATAATAAACACTGACTATACTATCAATAAAATAATTTTGAAAAATAATACATTATTGAAATTTAACCCACAGTCAATTATAATATTACCACTATTGATAAGTGAATATAAAATTAAAAATGTCATATTTTATGATGATATAGTTGATGTAGAATTTAATATTAAAATTGTTAAAGATACATATGATAAATTTAGCAAGGGATTTGAAAGTATTAAAGAATTAGGATTTTCAATTGATATTGGAGAAACCGTTTTAAATACCAAAGAATTATTAAGAACTAAGTTGAAAATAGTAGATGAAAAATATGAAACCATAACAAGTAATATTATATTACCATTCAATAATAAAAATGCATATTATAGTTATGTTGAATTAAATGAAAAAAAAATAAAAAAATTAGATAAACTAAGATTGCAAGTGAAAAATAAATTATTAGGTAGCAAATTTACGGATGAATTTTATAATTCTTTATGTAAAAAATCAAGAAGAAAAATAATAAAAACAGTATTAAGTGAATTTAAATCATCTTCATTTGATAAGCAAGATATTAGAGATATACAAATTATAATAGAGGAAATACCATTATCATCAAGAAAACATATTAAAAACTGGTATAAAAAATCATTGTTGTATTCAAAATATGATTATATTAATGAATTATCTAATAAAATTAAAGATATGGGTAAAGAACTATTGTTTACTCAATATACTGTAAGTGAAAAGATACCACTTACAATATTAAAATATCATGAAGCATTACCAAATAATATTAGTAATATCGAAGATAATATTGATTATTATAAATTACTAAATGATATCAAGGATGTAGATAATAAATTACCAGAAATATTCAATGGTGATGAAACAGTATTAAATAGCAAATGGACAAAATATAAAAAGAAAGTATGGTACAAATTACGATACATTAAAAACACTTATAAAGAAACTTATATTAAAGAGCTATTTGATTATCTTACTATTAAACTAAATACTAATTTACTATCATATAATGATATTGTAGAAAAATCAAATGAATATTATCTAGATGTATTCAATAAAGATAATTATGACAAAAATAAAAAATCACGTATTAGAAAATTATTTAAGGATCCTCATTTCTATCAAATTTATGTAAAAGAAATGAATAGTATTAATAAAACTAAAAAATCTTTTAAAACATTAAGTATATTCTATGAAACATATTTTGATAAAAGTTCATATGAAGAGAGAGAAAAAATCATAAATAATATAATTAAAAATAGTTTGATAAAATATCAAGGTGACATAGATATATATAATATTTCAAAATTATTAAATATATCCATACTTGTAATACATAATCGTTCAGAATATGGTAAAGGTGTAAAAATAGAAAAACGTGCTGGTGATAAGGATTTAAATATAACTACATCAATATTCAAGGCTTATGATAATATAGAATTACGACCATTAATAATGTTATATAGAAGGGTTGAAAAAACTAATATAAGTTATTTCATAATAAAGAATACTGAATTAAAAGAACCATTTTACATGGAATTGCAAGATGCTCCCGAAGATATTAAAAACAAAATATTATATTTTTCTAAATCAAGTGATATGAGTGATATGTCATCTTCTACTTCTACCACATCTATATAATTTTAAATAATTTTAACTTTTTGTTCAGGTAGTTTATAACACTTATTGTCTTTTTGTTTTACATTAAATTGTATATCAAAATCATTTTCAATGCAATTATTATATGTTTCTTCTTCTTCCTCCTGAATATTATCTAATTCTTCTTTCTCATCTACTACATCTTTGAGTAATTCCATCATGTGTTCTTCATCTACTAAAATGCGACTATCACCCGTTCCACAAGGTGGTTGTTGTCCCAACATTACATTCGCTGATACACCATTTACTTTATCATATTCGGAGAATATACTTGCATTAATTAACATATCTGTTGTTTCTTCAAAAGATGATTTAGCAAGTGGTCCTATATCACCCCTATTGATACCATGTCTATCAATAGACATAAGTTGACCCTTATAGGTCATGGTATCAATGAGTAGTGACATATGTCTGAAATTCATAGAACCTTCGTTTGTAACAGCTACCAATTCTTTATAAAGTGCATTGCGAGCTGCTTCAATTCCAAGTGTTTCATATATTTCCCGTATATCATTAGAAATTGTTCGCGAAGAATCAATATTGGGATTTGCTAAAATATCAATTAAATTTGTTCCATCTGTATCAAGAACCCATTCAACAATATTGTCAAACTTATTGTTTTCATCGTTATATTTTGTATATTTCTTTTTATTCAAGGATACCTTTTTGATACCTTTATAACCCTTTAAGATAATTTGATAAACGATATTATGTTCTATTGCTTTAATTGTTGCTATTTCATCTTTATCATCAATATCTTTAAGAGCCATTTCAGTTAATTTTATTCTGAATATACATTCTTCTGCGTTGTCATCACTATATACACAGTCAATATATTTATCATAAGCCAAATTCAATTTAGTATAAATATCTATCATTTTAAGTCCAAATAAATTCATCTTAGATTTATTGAAAACTAATCTGAGCACCCAAGGAGAACTACTGCGTGCCTTACAACTATTGCTTTCAATTTCTTCAAACTCTTTGTATATTTTCATAATGCCTTGATCCTTCTCGATATTAGTATCATAATATTCACCATTATCCCAATAAATTTCACTATATTCCAATATGTCAGATAATTTAGTAATTTCAATAGAGTTTTTAATATTCATAGCATGATTTTTTGTGATATCAATACGTGAATCTATAATTTCACCATCATCATTCATATCGGGATTTATAATACTTGCAACATCAGGTTTCATATAAATAATTAAGGTAGGTGTCTTGGTTTTTTTTGTAGCTGATAGAATTTCTTTAAGACGAGGCACACCTGATGTTGCCTTAACAGCAGCAGCAGTACCTGAAACATGGAAAGAGTCCAATGTCATTTGTGTACCTAACTCACCAATTGTTTGTGCTGCTACTATACCAACCATTTCTCCTGGTTGGGCAATTGCTTGTTTAAAGTATTCATTAATTTGTTCAATAATCCAATCAAATATTTCTTTTGTAAAATGATAATGAAATATCAATTTCTTAGGGTTCAAATGAATTCTCAATAGAATATGAAAGAATTTAGTACCTTGGGTATTACTTTTAACACACAAATCATTTTTAAGTTTTTCAATAGCATTTAATACGTAATCTGGTGTTAAATCTGTTTTGAATGCCTTTATACCTATTGATTGTAGGCGTTTGTGTGAATTATTAATAATACGTTCAAATGGAATTGGATAATTTATTATTTTCTTTTTTTCACCATTAAAAACATATTTTATAAGAAACTCTTTATCATCAAGCATTTCCTCAAAATGCTTAGTACATTTATTATAAGTATCAGCATTAATTGTTTCAAATGCATCTGTTGTCATATAAAGTGCTGGGTTATCTGTTATTTTCAGATGATATTCTTGATCGATTTCTAGTGTTCCTTTTTCAATAGTATTGATAACTTGTAACTCAATTTTACAGCCATCCATACCATCTTCGCCATAAATATATTGTATTATTGAACCTATCGCAGTTCTTACAGTATTATCATAGTGAATTTTAGAATCTTCCATTGCCTTTACTAATCTACGTTGAATATATCCGGTTTCCGATGTTTTTACTGCTGTATCAATAAGACCTTCGCGTCCACCCATCGCGTGGAAGAATACCTCTTGTGGAGATAGTCCTGAAATGAAACTATTCTTTACAAATCCTCTTGCTTCTGGGCCATCATCATATTTTGTAAAGTGGGGCAATGTTCTATCGGTAAAACCATATGTAATACGTTTTCCATCTACATTTTGCTGACCAACACATGCAATCATTTGTGCAACATTTGTTTCTTTACCTTTAGAACCTGATTTTACCATATTAATCATTCTGTTCTTATTTTCATCAATTTGTGATAAGCCAATTTTGCCTACTTCACTAGTCGTTTCATTTAAAATACCGATGATTTCACGTTCAATATATTCTTCATTGTTGAAGATGCTATTGTTATCAATAGTACCTCTACGAATTTCATCAAGTTTATCATAAGCCTTTGTTTTCATTTCTTTGATTTTATTTTTAAGATTTTCGTCAGTTTCTTTATCTGTAACTAAGTCACTAATACCAACACTAAACCCTGCTGTTAATAGCCAGCGACAAACAAGACGCTGAGTATTATCTAGGAACTTTCTTACTTCAAATGGCCCATAATCATGATATATTACTGGAAGCATACCAGTTGAAATACCATGAAATATAGTTTTATCAAGATTGCCTTGCTCCAATTCACTATTATTAATTATGAACTTCTCATTCTTCTTATTTTTTCTATTTATATAAAGGCCTGGTGGTAATATTTGTGAATAAGCTTCTTTTCCAGTATACATATACTTTTTATCAGGTTTCTTTAAACTACCACCAAAGTAGCTGTTGACCATTTGAATATTAGCTAATGTTTTATCTTGAATTTTTGTAATATCCTTTGTTAATCTAAATGAACCCAATAGTGTATCTTGAACAACTTCGATAATCGGCTTACCATCTCTTGGTGCCAATATCATATATGGTACAGCAGCAATATCCATTAGTTCATTCATTGTTTGAACACTTTGAGGACAATGTAAATTCATTTCATCACCATCAAAATCCGCATTATAAGGAGGTGTATCTAAAACATTCAAGCGAAATGTTTGATATGGCATAATAACTACTTTATGACACATCATAGACATTTTGTGCAAAGAAGGTTGTCTGTTAAATAGAACGAAATCTCCATCTTTAAGATGTCTATGAACTACATCTCCATATTTCAAATCTTTGGCATTCTGTTCCAAATCCTTTGAATATTTTAGATTAATTGTTGTATTATTCTTCTTAATGTATTTTGCTCCTGGCCAATTATCAGAACCATTCATTACAAGTTCTCGCATTTTTTCAATATTATATTGATTTACGATTTCTGGAAAAGTAATATTGATAGCAACTTTAATAGGGACGCCTAATTCATCAATACTAATATAAGGATCTGGTGTAATAACAGAACGCGCAGACTGATCAACACGCTTACCATTAAGATTACCTCTAATGCGACCTTCTTTCTTTTTCATGCGGTCTGATACTGATTTAAGTTTACGACCGTTTCTTTGTTGGGAAGGAGCTAATCCAGGTATTTGATTATTTATAAATGTAAACACGTGATATTGTAAAAGCATAGTAATATACTTAATAGTATCTTCTGATGCTCCTTTATTGATTTTATCAATAATACTGTTATTAGTCTTAATGATATCGCTAAGCTTATGTGTCAAATCATCTTCGCGACGTTGACCGTTTTCTTCAATGATACTAGGCCGAACAGCCGGAGGTGGAACAGGTAATACTGTGCATATCATCCATTCAGGTCTATTCCATCTTGGATTAAATCCCATCATTTCCATTTCACGTTCAGTTATTCTTTTGAATATTTTGAGAATGTCATCAGCTGATAATTCTTGTGATATCTTTTCATCTTTTTTCTTATCTTTCCATTCTGCAATAATCTTCATAGCATTTTCTTTATGAAACTTTGAAGGACGCAGTGCACCACAACCTACAACTCCATCATCTCCACAAGAGCGCAATTTAGTAGTTGTATTACAAAGTTTATAATATGCTTCCCATCTTTTTTGATTATTTTTGATAGAAAGAATTTTAGTCATATCATTCTTGAAATCTTTATGTTGTGTATCAGGAGAAATTAAACATTTTGAACATTTGTAGCAAACGCAATTAAGTAGTTTTTTAACAATATCGAAGAACATTGCATGAAATACAGGTTTCGCTAATACAATATGACCAAAATGACCTGGACAGAAAATATTTTTTTGCTCACATGTACAGCAAATACGATTATGTTCCAAAACACCCATACGCGAATCAAATAAACCACCAATAATTGGTTCGCTACCAGCATACGTATCTGTTTTATTTATTTCTACGACAGAGCGTTTTATAATTTCATCTGGCCCCAATACGCTAAATTGAATACCTTTAACCTCTTGGATTTCAACTTTCTGGTCATTATAGGATAGTTCTGGATAAATTGACATATCTCTTAATAATAGTAGTTAAAATAACTCGTCTTATGTTTAAATTATTTTAAAAAAAAAATATATCAATTTTTATTTTTATTGCTTTCTAAATAAATTTGCAAAGTCTTCATAGAATAAATATATTAATGTGATAAATATTGCTAGTATTATTGAAATTACTATAAAATACCCATTTTTCTTATTTTTAAAAGGTACTCCTTGAAATGGCATAGATAATAACGATATTATAAATGAAGTCGGTAAGAAAATAGCAGCAACTATTGTCAATATACGCGATGTTCCCGAGTCTAAATATGCTATTCTTTGCATTGTACCATGTCTTGTCTGTTCCAAACTATCTTTAAGACTAATAACATTATTTTGAAATACTTTAATACGATTTTTAAATAATTCGTAATCATTATTATCATTTTTATTTTTATCAAAGTTGAGAATTATAATAATACGCGATATGATCATTATCATATCATTAACAATATTATTATATGATAAAGTATAATATAACAATTTATCTAAATATTCAATCATTTTATAACTATTGAAAAAATCAAGCCATGTTACATGTTTTTTTGATAACATATAATATTTCATTAATTCTGCGATAATCTCTTTCACATTTATCAATTATACTAATAAATAACTTTAATAATTTTGTATTTTTATCTATGAAGCTAAGCTTATCTAAATCATCTGTAATAATATAATTATCTTTTTCTAAATAAAAAATAGTTTTGTATATATATAGACCTTCTATTTTTTCTGTTAATAAACTTGAATAATCTAAGCCTGTTTCATATTGTATATTTTCACCATTTAATTGCTTTGAATTATTATAATCTAGTAATGGTATATTAAGTAAAAAATAAATTTTTTTATCATCGATAATTAGTTTTTCCTTTTTTGTTAATTTTAATTTTATCTAAATTATATTTATCAATAATATTATATGAAATAATATTCATTATCCTAATCTATTAATTAAAAATATTTTTAATAGTAAACTTACGTCTTGGTTTATCCACATCAGTTATAGTAAACTTACGTCTTGGTTTATCCACATCAGTTATAGTAAACTTACGTCTTGGTTTATCCACATCAGTTATAGTAAACTTACGTCTTGGTTTATCCACATCAGTTATGGTAAAATTACGTCTTGGTTTATCCACATCAGTTATAGTAAACTTACGT
>Ga0129333_10005240_pt1 | contig 12154 bp, 14 predicted proteins | sample CPB6_08_DNA_FD_94474 | JGI IMG/M metagenome (GOLD analysis project Ga0129333, IMG submission 94474) | Freshwater to marine salinity gradient microbial communities from Chesapeake Bay, USA - CPBay_Sum_0.6_0.8_DNA | ecosystem: Environmental > Aquatic > Marine > Coastal | place: USA: Chesapeake... | reverse complement strand
GCTGATTTTTATAAAGGTTCTCCTAATACAAACGCAGACCTAACTGGTTCAGATAAGAACTGGGGTTTGCTAAGAATGTTAACCGGGACGGATGTTTCCGGTCATGGTTTTGATGATGTAAAAAGACATACTGCCACTATATCTGCTAACTTAGATGGTAGCAACGTAGATGTTGTCATAGTGGATGGTCATATACGCCCAACTCATTGTGAATTTGCATTAAATGAGGATGGCACCGGAGGCAGTCGTGTAAATCAAGTTGACTGGCTTGCCTATGCTGGTGCCATTGGTAAAACATTGACTCCGCCGCCCGGTACAACACCAAATCCCTTTTCATATGACTATGCCAGTTACTATAATACGTCAAATGGTGATCACGGAGCAATGGTGGCAGGTATCGTGGCCGGTAACACACAAGGCTGGGCACGTAAAGCCAACATCTACAACATTAGTCCTTATAATGAAACCGGATCTGTTGCAGCAGAAGATGCACTAGATTATGTAAAATATTGGCATCAAACCGTTAAACCAGTAAATGGAATCACGGGCGTAAAAAATCCAACGGTGGTTAACTTAAGTTGGGGTATGTATAGATATGTAAATGTATTGGATATCCAAGATGTATCACACCAAGGCATTAACTATCCCGGACCTTGGACCGATTATGGCACAAACGGTAAAACATATCAAGACTTGGGTTTTGGTTATTTAGGTGCTCGACAATATAGAAAAAGCATTGGCGATAATAACTATTACTTAAAAATTTCATATCCTATTACAGCATGGCAGTCGGACGTTGAAGATTTAATAGCGGCTGGTATACATGTTGTTATTGCTGCTGGTAACGATGGCCTTATACAAGATGTTGCAGGAGGCACGGATTACAATAATAGTATAACTCTAAAAGCCGGCGGTGGGACTTACAATTACAATAGACGAAACAGTGCAGCCAGCGTAAACTCAATCGTAGTTGGTAGCATAGATGCCAGTTCTTATGCACCTGGTGTAGACTGGTATAGTAATAGAGGACCTGGTATTGATGTAATGGCACCAGGCTCGGGTATAGTGAGTGCTATTAACAGAACAACAGCATTACCAAATACTGCGGTTGATGCTAGGAATTTAAGTGGCGACCGTGTTGGGGTCGGGGACGGTACTAGTTTCGCTGCTCCACAAATAGCCGGTATGCTCGCTGCCTTACTAGAAGATGCAGAATACAGAACATGGACTCCGGCCTATGCTAAACTTTATCTAACAGGACTTGCTAAAACCGAGCAACTTGTTGACTATGAACCACCTTTTGATTTACGTGGTACGCCTAATCGTTATGCTTTTTATAGAGAGTGGTGGGTAACAACTACTACCACTACAACTAGCACTACCAGCACTACCACAACCATAGCACCAACAACTACTACCACAAGCACAACTACAACAACTAGCACATCTACTACAACTACTTTATACTATCCTCCGGCATTTACATTAACGTTTCCGTTTGAATGCTATCCTGTACCTGAGTTAGGCAATGTCAATGTAAAAGACAACGTTGCTTGGTATACATTTACCATAAGTTCAGTAATGACTCTTGTGGTAAACACATTAAAAAGTGACCCAGTTCATGACACTCACATAGGCGTATTTGATTCAAATGGAGACTTAATTGCGGAAAATGACGACACTGGTCCACTAGACCTTAGTTATTTAGAAGTTGCCATTATGCCAGGCCAATACTGGCTGGCCGTGGGTATGTATGAAGTGCAATTTAATCAAAGATTTAGGGCTAGATCTGTTAATTCATTACCTGCGGTTGGAGTTTGTGTAACTGCTTATGATAAAACTTTTCCCTTTACTACTACAACTACAACTTCAACCTCTACAACCACCACTTCAACAACTACAACTTCTACATCAACAACATCCACCACTTCGACAACCACTTTTGCACCTTATCCAACATATCCCGTATATCCGCCTAATAGTATTTTATTAAAACGTTGGTGTGATAATTTCACTGAGTGGGGGTTGTTTAGAGATCAATTTGGTAGAAACTTTAGTGCTATCATAGTGCGATTTAGTGCCAACTGCGGCTGGCCTGGCACTACCACATCATCAAGCACTACCACTACTACTACTAGTGCACTACCACAGGCTACATGGGATAGTACAGTATCAAGATTAAGTATTCTGTTAAACAGGGTTTATGTTACTAAGTTTCCAATTGAAGAACCTGATAAAGAATTTTTATTTGCTAGGGGAAATCTACCGCTGGGCACAACCTTGAGTAATGTTGGAATCATTTCTGGTAGACCGGTAGTTACTGAAGAAGAATTTAAGTTTGAACAGCCAATTTATATCTATAGTTTTATTTCTATAATAAATGATCCTATTACAAAAGAGTCAACATATAGACAGTATAGCATAAGCGTAGTTACAAATGGAGCTTTTGTTCCCGCTACGTTTGATCTCCCTAATCTAGTTTATTATCAAAGAGACTACACATATACAATTACAACAGGTTCCAAGGTTGATACAGTAACAAATAAAGTATGGCGTTTGAAATGGGGCCTGTTACCGCCATACGCAGAATTATCACCTAGCGGTACTATTAAGGTAACAGCACGCAGTAACATAAGACCTTTTATACGCCAAGAGTTTACGGGTTTGAACTCAGTTGACACTGCTTCTAATAATGATGCAACATGGTCAGCTTGGTTAAAAACGTTTTTAACAAGAGCACATGATTTTGATTATCAATTCATATTAGAGCTTGCCGATCCTGCAGGCGTAGTAGATGTGTCTATTACAGTGAGAATAATACATCTGCGTGCACCTACTTATGAAAGCTGGTTTACTTCAAATGCTTCGTCAATCACAGTAGATCCCAATCAATTATACTTTTTAGTGCTAACAAGCGAGGCCGATGCACCATCATGGGACGGTGTAACGACTAATCTAGGATACATCGACAACGGTGGTATTAGCAAGAAGCAAATTATTGTAACAAATCTCTCCCAGCGTCCCCTGGGCTATAGAATAGCACCAAACACAAACTCAAGATTACCACAAGGCATTTTGCTGCAAACAGATGGTCTCATAGTAGGTAGGCCAAGTTTTAGAACTCACGCACACGATCCTGCCACAGTACCCATAAACGATTACTATGAATTTACAATAAGGGCTTACACAGAAAATGATAGAACATATGGTGATAGGAGATTCAGTCTCAATGTAAGACCTAAAAACAAAGGTGCCAGCGACAACTTGTATATACGTGCATTTCCTAGCATGGCTAATAGGCATCAGCTACAACAAATTTTTAACAATCAAACTATTATTCCTACTACTGATTTGTTTAGACCCACTGATCCATGGTTTGGTATACGCGAAGAACTATATATTGAGTTCGGCGTGGGGTTAAACAAAACCAGTCTAGCTCAATATGAATACATATTGCAGGAAAATCACTATACAAAAGAATTTAAATTTGGTGCTCCCGGTTATGCTATAGTCTTAGATGACAATAATCAAATCGAATACGAGATAGTGTACTTAACTATAATTGATCCCATACTAGGACGCAGCCTGTCGACTGGACTATCCGAACCACAACAAAATCTAGTAGATCTTGGCGGGTCACGGACCTATTTGTATCAATCTAAGGAAGAATTAGACCTTTGGTATTATCGCGAGCAAAGCGAATCATCCTACAGACAATTATCAGTCAATACTGTGTATAACATGAAGTACAGAATAAGAGATCATGTTGGGTATGTAGATGATTATGGTAATCTTATACCAGAATGGGCCAATAGTCAACAGTTAGACGACAACGGTAACTATAGTGCCCCAATAGGATTTGTACCTGTTATCATAGTTGCTTATGTCAAACCTGGCACTGCAAAATTCATTGTTGAACGACTAGGACGAGTGAATTTTGACTTTGTAACATATGAATTTGACAGGTATCAACTAGAAAACTATCTTTCACGTTACTATAACCCTGGGACACAAAGGTTTGAACCTGGCATTATAACTAATTTTGATGCTGATACTACAATTTTTGATCACGGTTCCACTAAGGTCATTGACAATGTTGAACAATATATTTCACATCATGCGGACGATAAATATCTTAAGTTCCCTAAAACCAACCTACTCAAATAGACATGGCCACAAACTATACCAATTATGACAGTAACGTAAACGCAAATGGATTAAATGAAAATTTTCCAGTGCCCGGCACGAACAATTCTAGCCAAGGTTTTAGAGATAATTTTGCAAAAATAAAAGGTACTATAGGGCAAGTCGCAGTCGAACTTACCCAATTACGAAATTATGTGCTAAGGAAATTAGAAGAAGGCGAAATCTTTTCACATGATAATGACCTCTCGTACTTCAAATTAATTCGTGCTCAAATGAAGGCGTATTCGGAAACCTTTTTTGACATAGGCGATGCCGATGTCGTAGTGGCAGCTAATTTTCTAAATGGTAATTTCCAAAAAGTAACATTGACCAAAACAGCAGATTTATCTTTGAGCAATTTTCCAATTCATAATGCAGTGGGTAGAATGACTCTTTGGGTAACTGTGAATGATGTGTCGCATAGACTATATCTACCCCCAGATTGTGTTTATGGCACTGATGTTGATTACGTAAATACGGGTAGGATCAATTTTCCAACAGTAGGTAATTATCTAATAGAATTAATTAGCGTAAATGCAAGTAATCAATATTGGCTGGTTAGTGTACAAGGATTAGAGACTGGAGGTTCGGGCTCGTCTAGCCCATACCAATTACCTGTTGCCAGCACCAGCACCTTGGGCGGTGTAAAGATTGATGGTGTTACCATAGGTATCAATAATGGCATCATTCGAGTAATTGGTGGTGTACCCATACTTAGTGATCAAAAGATCAAGACTGATGTTGTTAAATTAGAAAATGCGTTAGACAAAATTTGTTTGTTAAACGGCTACAGTTACACAAGAACCGATACCGGGCAGCGTGAACTAGGTGTTATTGCACAAGAGGTTGAACAAGTTGTACCTGAACTAGTTCAAGAACAAGATGACCTTAAACATGTACACTATGGCAACATGAATGCTTTAGTGATAGAAGCTATAAAAGATTTGAGATCAGAGATAGATCAAATTAAACGGCACATTGGGCTTTGAGTCGTTGACATTGCTAACTAATTTGTTTATTATAGCATTTTAGGATATATTATGTCTACAGTTGATCTAAAAGCCTATACCAAGTTCGTGCAGGCTGTAACAAGTGATGCCAGCAACGATTTAACCACATTCATGAATAGGTTGGATGTTATTGATGGTAACTATGACTTTGCTAATAACCAACATGGGCCCGATGTCAATGTACCCTTAATGTTAACTGGTGTCATGGGGCTGTGTTCAGAAGCTGGCGAACTCATGGAAATTGTAAAGAAAATTACATTTCAGGGCAAGCCACTTACTGAAGAAAGCCATTTTCATATGAAACGTGAGCTAGGCGATATTATTTGGTATTGGACTAATATGTGTAGAGCCTTGCGTTTGGACCCAAATGATGTTATAGCAGAAAATGTCACCAAGCTGAAGTCTAGATATCCTGGTGGCGAATTCAATGTGTATCATAGTGAAAATAGACAACATGGAGATTTATAATGCTACATCCTCTAGCCCCCAATCTAACTAACTTGACCATGGACGAGTTAATGACCAAGTATAATGACTTGAGCAAAAAATATCTACAAGCACATAGAATGGGGTCTGGAGCCATTATAAGTCAAATGGCCATGTTATTGGAAGATTACAAACATGAAATCGGGCAACGTCAACGTAAAATGTTAGAAGAAGCCGGTTCAAAAAATAAAAATTTCAAGAATATTATAGACATTCAATGAAGTATGATGAGTACGGACAAGCCCTTGTTGACTCCGGAACCCTATTTGACTGGCTTTACCAAAAACCCGATCTTAGTCTATCAGGTATAAATGTACTAGATCCGGATCAATATAACGCCAGTATTGATCAACTGCATCTAGATTGGCCTAAGTTAGGACAATATAAAAGACCAAGTCAAACAATAGAAGAATTTGACAATTGTAACCAAAATTCTTGGTTCATGCCCGACAGTTATAAAACGTTTGACATAGCGTTATGGTTGATAGAACAATGCAGCACAGATGCCGAATTGGATCGTGTGGCCAACGAACTAGTCGAATTTGATCGAAGAAATCTTATGCCATTGTTGACTTATCTTAAATATTTGGTAGACACCATGCGAGAGCATGGGATTGTCTGGGGTGTGGGACGAGGAAGTAGTGTAGCCAGTTTTGTCTTGTACAAAATAGGAGTACATAAAATTAATTCTCTTGAATATGATTTAGAGATCTCAGAATTTCTAAAGGAGTAATATGAAAAAAAGTTATAGAACAGCACTAGGAAAAATGGTAGATATGGATACCCTTCGTCTCAGCAACGAAGAAACCATAGCAGTAGGCAACATGAAGGTAAATGCACGAGGTGATGAATTAGGTCCAGGTGGTCAAGTCATTAAGTCAAGGAATGAGGTCATGGACGATTATTATCGTATGCATGGTGGCGTAGTGAATTCGGATCCAGTCCCGGCTGTTCCCGAAACAGCAGCGGCACAAGAAAATCGTAATAATAGAACAGTAAGAGGCAGTGCCGCTAAGAAAATTTTAGAAGATCAAGATGGTGTAGCATGACAGTATTTGTAAACAATATTAATCAACTCAAACCAATCCATGATAATGTATTGGTCACAGAAATGAATTTCGCAGACAGAAAGACCTCGGGCGGAATTTTTATTCCTTCTGACAACGGTAAGAATCATGGCATTAGGCCACGTTGGGGTCAAGTATTTGCAGTTGGTCCCGAACAACAAGATGTCGCAGTAGGGCAATGGATCTGTGTTGAACATGGTAGATGGACTCGTGGTGTACGCATAGACATGGCCGAGGGCGAAACAGTGGTGCGTAGAATTGACCCCAAAGACATACTTTTGGTGTCAGACACCGAGCCTATGGACGAAACATTTAGTGACAAAGGTCTTTAATTACTGTATAATTGCTGTGTTAAGTCACAAGGATAAACAATGGCAATCAAACAAATATGGACTGAGAAATACCGTCCACGAACAATCAATGACTATGTGTTCGTGGACGATCATGTTCGAGAGCAAGTAACTCACTGGATTAAAACTCGCAGTATTCCAAACTTATTGTTTTATGGTCCGGCAGGAACAGGTAAAACTACACTGGCTAAAATCATAGTAAACGAGCTAGACATAGATTCACTAGACGTCATGATGTCTAATGGTAGTAAAGAAGGACGCAAGATTGAATGGGTTGATAAATTAATTAACTTTTGTCAAACCATGCCCATGAATATTGGGTCGTTCAAAGTGGTTATAATTGATGAAGCAGACTATCTAAACAATCTTAGTGTGCAGCCAGCCATGCGTAACCTAATGGAGGAATACTCCGATACTGTGCGTTTTATTCTAACCTGCAACTACCCTAATCGTATTATTCCACCACTCAAGAGTCGTTGCCAAGAGATTCAAATCAACAAGACTGATAAAGAGCAATTCGCATTAAGAACTATTAATATCCTTACTAGCGAAGGCATTGAGTTCGATGCTGAGGAACTCATGGCATATATTGATGCCACTTATCCAGATTTACGCAAATGTCTTAATCTGTTACAAGCTAACAGTATCACAGGCGTACTCAAGAACCCCAAAGCTGAAGACAAAGTCACAGAAGATTATAAATTAAGTGCAGTGGCTTTGTTCAAGGAAAATCGCATACGTGAGGCACGCGAACTTATCTGTAGCCAAATAAGGTCAGATGAAATAGATGACTTTTATCGTTGGGCATACGATAATCTTGATCTTTGGAGTCCCACACAGGAAGGACAAGACCAAGCTATCGTGGCCATACGGGATGGTCTTGTAGCACATAATCATTGTCTTGATCCCGAAATAAACTTATCAGCCACACTGATTGAACTTACCACCATAGGAAAATAAAATGAAAAGCATTTACCTTGTTGCTTACTACTTCCAAAAACCAGCCCATGATCGCGTTAAAACTGGTCGCCCGGGATGGATGAAAGATGCTGCCAACACTAGTTGGGACGAGCAGGTTGCTATTACTAGAAATCTAAAAAATCGTGACATTACCATGAGCAAGATCATTTTAGATTTAGCAAACAAAAAAATCGTAAGAAATGCTTGGCGTAGTGGAGCCGATTTTGATGAGTTGTTTAAGTACTTTAATGGCAACTATCCCGAACAAACTCGCGGCATCATGCTTCAGCTTGATCCTGCTTATTACTTTACCATGTTCCCAGAACAAGCTCCACAACCGGCTCCAGGTAGTGCTCCAGACTTTGTAATGCCTCCCCCGCCCGAAGTCAGGGTAGTGGATACTGCTACTCACGCCCAATGAAAACATATAAATTAGCTGACAGCGGTGAACGCGGTTGGTTCATAGGAGCGTTTGATCGTGCCATTTGGCGTACCGATGCATATGAAGTTAGTTATCAATTCAATCCCAAAGGTGACACTAGTCCCAGGCACTTACACAAAAAGGCCAAGGAAATTAGTTTAATCACAGCCGGGCATGTGGTAGCAAATGGCAAACATTTTCGCACTGGTGATTTATTTGAAATTGATCCAGGCGAAGAACTCTACTGTGAATATTTGGAAGATACATATACTGTCTGCGTCAAGGAGCCTTCGGTACTGGGCGATAAATATTACACATGAATCCAGCTTTTCTTAAACTACTTCGTTCAAAACGTAAAAGACCTGTTGATCCCAACGCACCACCACGCCCTACTTTGTTGGGGCAGGTCAAAGAATTACGCATGACCAAAGAAGAACAAGAAAAGGTTGCACTAGAAGTAACTGTATTACGTCATAGGCTTGAATATGTTGAAGCCAAGAACAGACGGATAGAATCGCAATTGCGAGATCTTGAAAACTACGTTAGAAATCGTATAAAATAACAACATGAATATAAATCGATTAATTGACCGCTGTCAACAGTGGCTTAAATATCCTCAACCAAGTTTCTTACAACGCCACCTATTAGGACTTAAAACTGATAGTTTTGACATTGATATTGTCGCTAGACGGCTGGCTTCAGAAACCAGTGCCGAATACTTAATAGATCATATGCGGCAAGCTCAAAACTTTGCCACTGATTATGACTTGCACGAAGCAGTACAGAACTGGGTTGAAATCCCAGGGCATCGTTTAGAATTTGGTGTAGCCACAGGAAGAACTATACGTCATTGGGCTAGGCTATGGCCCAATGAAACCATACATGGGTTTGACAGCTTTGAAGGCTTACCTGAAACATGGTTATGGAATATCAGGAAGGGGCATTTTGCTCAACAACTACCCCGAGTACCAGATAATGTTCGATTATATCGGGGATGGTTTGATCAGACCTTACCTGATTGGTTAGAAAACCCAGGACCGGTTGCGTTCCTACATATTGACAGTGATTTGTATTCTAGTGCTAGATATGTGCTCAATACACTTGCACAAAGAATCGTACCAGGTACTGTGATTGTATTCGATGAATACTTTAATTATCCCGGCTGGCAACAAGATGAATTTCGTGCTTGGAAAGAGTTTGTTGCAGAATACCAAGTAGAATATGAATACTTGGGTTTTGTTAGCAGCCACCAAGAAGTTGCTGTTAGAGTTGTAAAAAAGCCACAACGACGCCAAAAAAGACTTGCATAAACTCTATATTTTGCCTATAATTAGAATTGTCTAGTAATTCTGCTAGACATTACACGAAGCAGTAAATTTGAAATTACTGCTTCTTACAATTTGGAGAAATCTCATGTTTAACGAATCCACAGCGATTCCTGCAGCACCGATTGAAACTGCTTCCTCAGTTGGTATTCTTAGACCATATGCTCGTTCGGTAAATGCCAAATACCACGATAGTGCCAGTGTTTATTTCAGTATCAAAGATAGGTGGAATCACACCTTGGCATCATTGCCGGCTAGCCACCGCAATTCAATACTGGCTAGGCTCAAGCAATTAGCAAAAAAGTTTACAAATCGGTACCCCAAAGTCCGATCACTCAACGACCCGCATTTTAGATTGTGTCGTTCCTTGTCCTGCAACCTTGGTAACATTTTGATAGACAGTACTATTCAACGTAAACTTGACATTGAATGGGTGCTGAACATCTTAGAAGAGTTCATTGCTCACCAAGCCATGCCGATTCAGGTCTATGCTGTGCCCGATGTGGATGTGCCCGAGCGTTATCGAAATGGTTCTCCCTTTTATGCAAGCTGGGATGGCCAACATACTGCGGTGGCCTTTTGGATTATCAATACAATTTTCCTAGGTAATAGCGAAGGCAGCGTAGAAGTTCCTGTTGTCGAGTATGATATTGCAGATAGGCAAGAATGCCGTATGACGTTTATCAATAACAACAGCAAAGAAGGCAAAAAATTGCTGGATCCAATTGACAAAGTTGTTCAAATGATTTATGGTGTTGTTCTAGACGATGTTACAATAACTGAATGGCGTAATGTCTACGAAAAGCAAAAACATTTGGAAGCCTACGATTTGTTCTTAACTTCTGATAAGTTTTTTGATGACGCAGAACCCGGTGCAATTACTCGTGTTAAAGATGTAACTGACGACAGCGTATCTGTTGAATTGATTAGACAATTCACAGTATATGCTAATCACGTTTTGGCAGAAAACAACAGGCCCATTAACACTAAGGAGTTGCCTATTATTTTAGGCTTTTTGAAAATGGCCATGCAAGACAACATCAAGTATACTGATGATGAAATTCGTAGTTTAGCTGACTTGTGTTTAGTAAAATTCAATGCTGATTTTGATGAGGCCGGGAAGTTTTGGCGTCAAGTTGGTATTGCTTACACTAAATGGCATAATAAACAGTACAAGGATTTTGATGACCAAATGAGACCCGGTATTCGTCTTAACAAGGATTGGACACAAGGTGGCACTTTCTTTTACTTCCAGTTGTACTTTACGTGGTTGAATGAAGATGGGGAGCGTATGCGTTTGCCTAAGCTAAACATTACTACTCCGTTTTTACCTGCCAAAGGGGATTTATTCAAATGAGTCCAACCCGTGAACTAATTGAATCGTTCACGGATTTCGAACCTGCCCGTGTCACTAGGAACGGGCAGAGTTATATGGAAACCGAAACGTTCATAGTAAAAGAATTGCAAAGGTACCTTGACCAATATAAACGTATTACTCGTATGAATCAAACTGCTAGATTGTTGAGAGATCAAATTGACAATCTTATTCGTAGATATCACGAGTACGTTATACAAGGTAACTATCAGGCACACTATAGACAAGCCGGTGTGATAGGTAAACGTGGTAATGTTTTTGAACATGTAATCCCTGCTAAGACAGTGAGAAATATGCTAATTGCCGGGCACTTAACTATAACGCAGGCTCTTAACAGTCCAACTTGTATTATTAGTCGTGATTGTGATACCGTATTGCGTACCAACAAAATGAGCAAAAAGACGCCAAATGCTTGGTGGTTTTGGCAAAGATACAGCATGTTAGATATTAAAATTGAAACTTTTGATGGTACCAGTGTAGATCAAGCACTATGGGACTTAGGACGTCACTGGGAGTATTTCGATGTCAAAACCACAGTTTCCTAGCTGGTGTTGCCAAAAATGTGGTCAACCTATAGGTTGGCTAGGCAGGTTTTTTACTTTATTATTACCCAAGTGGCATCGTTGCCAAGATCATGACCCCCCAAACTTAGGAGTATGATATGCCCTATACTACAGTAGAAGTTGAAATCGATTTAGATGACTTTACTACCGAAGATCTCATTGACGAACTAAAACATCGTAACGCATATCGGCAAGAACTGCCTGAGGAGATCGTCGAAAAACTAGCACATATACATCATGCTAGACTATGCGGGCAGCCCTGGGAAGACGACCTAGATCGTTTCCTCAGGGATACCTTGGGTCGTGCTATTTAATCTTCACCGTAAAGTTTAAGTACCTCCCCTACAGTTGGGTGACGCTGAATATCGCGTCGCCCAAAATTCACACTTGCTATATGTTCACTACCTGCGTC
>Ga0129333_10005239_pt1 | contig 12161 bp, 12 predicted proteins | sample CPB6_08_DNA_FD_94474 | JGI IMG/M metagenome (GOLD analysis project Ga0129333, IMG submission 94474) | Freshwater to marine salinity gradient microbial communities from Chesapeake Bay, USA - CPBay_Sum_0.6_0.8_DNA | ecosystem: Environmental > Aquatic > Marine > Coastal | place: USA: Chesapeake... | reverse complement strand
CGCCGGCTGCACGTCATCGGCACCAGCCTCGGTATCCTGCAGTTCGGGATCGCTCTCGTCACGCGTAACCCGGGTTTTCTGTTGACCGGCCTCGTCACCGGCTATGCCTTCGCTTGGGTCGGGCATTTCTTCTTCGAGAAGAACACGCCCGCCACCTTCAAGTATCCGCTCTACAGCCTGCGTGGCGACTTCGCGATGGCCCGCGACGTCCTCACGGGACGCATTCCCTGGTAGTCCGTCGCCTTCCCGCAAGGGGAGGAATGCCATGCCCAGCAGCCGCATCGATCGCGTTTACGAACGACGTCTCGCCGCCCTGATCAACAGCGGCGAGCGGCGCGTCATTCAAGGCGGGCGTCGCGGTGTGGAAAAAGAATCTTTGCGTGTGACGCCCGAGGGTCGCATCGCGCAGACGCCGCACCCGGCGGCGCTCGGTTCAGCGCTGACGAGCGAGCACATCACCACCGACTACTCCGAGGCGCTGATCGAGCTCGTCACGCCGACCTTCACCACCAACTGGGAACTGCTGCAATATCTTTGCGACCTGCACCAGTTCGTCTACCGTCATGTCGGTGACGAGCTCCTGTGGGCGACCAGTATGCCGTGCGTGGTCGACGGCGATGCGAGCATTCCCATCGCGCAATACGGCCCGTCGAACGTCGGGCGCATGAAAACGATTTATCGCGAAGGACTCGGCATCAGGTACGGCCGCGTGATGCAAGCGATCTCGGGAGTCCACTTCAACTATTCTTTTCCGCAAAAACTGTGGGAAGTATGGACTGCCGTGCGCGAATCTCGCGAGACGGGCCAGACGCTTATCTCTTCGAGCTACTTCGATCTGCTGCGCAACTACCGAAGACTCGGCTGGATCGTGCTCTATCTCTTCGGCGTATCGCCGACCGTTTGCAAATCTTTCCTGCGTGCGCGCGGCGAGACGCTGCCCGAATTCGGTCGCGGTACGGCTTGGGAGCCGTACGCGACCTCGCTGCGGATGAGCGACCTCGGCTATCGCAATCGAAACCAGGCGGGTCTCGAGGTTTCGGTCAACAGTCTCGATGAATACGTGCGCGATCTCGCGCGTGCCATCAGCACGCCGCATCCGGAATACGAACGTCTTGGGGTGAAGGTCGACGGTGTGTATCGGCAGCTGAACGCCAACCTGCTGCAGATCGAAAACGAATACTACGCTTTCATCCGTCCGAAGCGCGTGGCACGCTCGGGTGAGCGTCCGACCAAGGCGCTGCGTCGTGCGGGTGTCGAATACGTCGAGGTGCGCGCGCTTGACGTCAGCGCCTTCGACCCGGTCGGCGTCAACCAGAACAAGCTGCGTTTCCTCGAGGCGTTTCTAGCGCTTTGTCTTATGCGCGACAGTCCGCTCATCGACACCTCGGAGCAAACCACGCTTGATCGTAACCACGTCACCGTTGCGCGCCGGGGCCGCGAGGCCGGTCTCAATCTCGTACGTGACGGACGAGAGGTCCCCATGCTCGAGTGGGCGCGCGAGATTCTCGATCAGATGCAGGGTGCGTGCGAGCTACTCGATGAGGGCGACCCGCAGAAGCCCTACGCGGCTGCGCTCGCGGTGCAGGCGGCAAAGCTCGATGACGTCGCGCTCACCCCCTCGGCCCGCCTAATCAAAGAATTACGCGAGACAGATGAGTCTTTCTTCGATCTTGCACTGCGTACTTCGCGGACGCACAAGTCCTATTTCCTCGACCTGCATACGCCCAACGAGGCGCAGCTTCTGCAGTTTGCGGACGAAGCCGCAGAGTCTCTCGAAGTCGCCGCGGCTGCCGCGAGCGCACCGCAGCAGGACTTCGCCGCCTTCCTCGCCGGCTATTTCTCGTAGATTGCGATCTCGCGTCGACCAGCCGAGTCACGCATGCCGCGGAACATGCCCGGGCTGTTGAAGGGCATGGCGACGTTGCCTTTGGGATCGACGGCTATCACACCGCCTTCGCCGCCGCGCTGCACGAGTTTCTTCTTGACGACTTCGTTGGTCGCCCGCTCGAGTGTCCAGCCGCGGTATTCGACGAGTGCGCAAATGTCGTGGGCGACGACTGAACGGATGAAATATTCGCCATGCCCCGTCGCCGATACCGCGCAACTCGCGTTGTTGGCGTAGGTGCCCGCGCCGATCACGGGCGCATCGCCGATGCGTCCCCAGCGCTTGTTGGTCATGCCACCCGTCGAGGTCGCGGCGGCGACGTTACCCTGTGCATCTACGGCCACCGCGCCCACGGTACCTAAACCCTGCAATTCGTTTCGTGGTTGCGTACGGCCCGTGAGCACGCGCTCGAGCTGGCGCTTGCGGGTCGGGGTGATGAAATAGTCGTTTGGGACCTGCGTGAGGCCGCGATCGCGCGCGAATTCTTCGGCGCCCTCGCCGGAGAGAAACACGTGCGGTGAGTCTTCCATCACGCGACGCGCAAGATCGATCGGATTCTTGACGGTACGCACGCCGGTGACCGCGCCGGCGGCGAGCGTACGACCGTCCATGATCGACGCGTCGAGCTGCGCCGTACCGTCATGCGCGAGCACGGCGCCCTTGCCGGCGTTGAAGAGCGGGTTGTCCTCGAGCAGTCGCACCGCCATCGTCACCGCATCGAGACTGCTGCCGCCCGATTCGAGCACGGCATAACCTGCATCGAGGGCGGCGGCGAGGCCTTCGCGGTAGGCTGCGCCGTCATCGGCGCCGAGTTGATCACGCGAGATGACGCCCGCGCCTCCGTGAATTGCGATCGCGAGCATGCGAGAGCGCTCCGTGGTATTGCGATTCGGGGTCGAGGAGTCCGCGGCAGGCGAGTGTGACGACAACACGAGTGCGGCGATCAGCGCAATCGACATTGCAACGAGCGTGCGGTGCCTCGCGGGGTGGGACCGAAAGCGCGGGCGAGAGGCGGATTGGGCGAGAGGCATGGTGGCTCCGGTATGATCTGGCGGTCGATTCTAACGGGTCGATCCGGGGGGGTACCATGCAACAGAGTGTGTCTGCGGCCACTCACGAGCCGCTCTATTTCGATCGACGCTTCATCGCACTCGCCGTAGCGCTCGCCGCGGCCGCCGTGTTCGTGCCGCCACTGTTCCGCGGCGCCATGCTCGCGCTCGCCATCGTCGCTGCGGTGCTCGCCGCGCTGCCACGAGGTACGCGGGGCCTCGTCTTCTCGACCATGGTGGGGCTCGCCACCGGCATCGCTTCGCTCAATCTTTTTGCGATCGGTATCTTCCAAGGGCCGATCACCCAGGAGTTCGGCTGGAGCCAGACCGAGTACGCGATCGTCACGCTCGTCGGCACCGTGGTCACGGTCATCTCCTCGCTCTACATCGGCAAATGGTTCGACCGGCAGGGTGTACGCCGCGCCGCTCTCGTCGGGGTCGTCATGGTCGCGCTGTCGCTGATCTCGCTCTATTGGCTCACCGACAGCCTGCTGCACTTCTACATCGTCTTCGCGCTGCTGCCGATCATCGGCGCGGGCACCTCGTCGGTGGCGTATTCACGGGTGATCGCCGCGTGGTTCGATCGTCGGCGCGGACAAGCCTTCGGTGCCGCACTCGCCGGTATCGGCATCGGTGGTGCGGTGCTTTCGTCGGTCTCGCAGTTTCTCATCGGTACCGTCGGCTGGCGCGGTGCCTACGTGGGTCTCGGCATCCTCACACTGCTCGTCACGCTGCCACTCCTATTTTTAAAACTTCGTGACTCGCCCGCCGAGATGGGTCTCGGGATGGATGGCCGCCGGCCCGGTACGACCTCGAGCACGATGGGCGCGGAAATGACGGGCGCGGCGGCGCAGCCCGTGCTCATCGGTTTCACCGCGGCCGAGTCGCGTCGCAAGCCGCGTTTTTGGTTGATGTTCTTCTCCTTCCTGCTGCTCGCGGTCGGTATCGGAGGCGTCCTCATTCCCTTGGTGCCGATACTGCGCGCACGTGGTATCGCACCCGAGCAGGCGGCGGCGGTGCAGGGGGCCCTCGGGCTCGCGCTCATCATCGGTCGCGCCTTCGCCGGATTTTTGATGGACCGTTTCTTCGCGCCGTTCGTAGCGGCGGCGATCCTGCTGTTTCCGCTCGTTGGTGTGACGTTGCTCGCCCTCGATGCCGCGGGGCCGACGGCGCTCATCGCCGCCGTGTGCATCGGCCTTGCCGCGGGCGCCGAACTCGACGTGATCGCCGTTCTCGTAACGCGTTACTTCGGCAATCTCGCCTACGCCGAAAACTACGGGTGGCAGTACGCCGCTTGGACACTCGGTTCGGGCACTGCGGTTATCGTCACGAATCGCGTCTATGACGTGCTCGGCACGCATACGCCGGTACTGTGGATCTACGTGGGGCTTTTCGCACTCTCTGCGCTTCTGATCGCGCGGCTCGGCAGCTATCCTGAGCTGCCTCGCGTCATGCGCAATCTTTGAGCGCGATCGAGGCGTCGGCGAGCTTCACGGGATCGAGCTTCGCGTGAGCGGCGATCAGTTTGCGCGCCGCCATCTGATCGCGCGCCTGATTCACAGTGTCGATAGCGATTAGTTCGCCATCCTTGAGATAGCAGCAAGAGAACGCGTTCTGCCGTGGGTCGCCGCGCAGCACCATGCGGTCGTGACCCTGCGATAGACCGACGATGAGCAACTTGTGGTGGTACTGGTCCGACCAGAACCACGGCACCCGATCATGCACCTGGTTGCCGCCCAAAATATTGACGGCTGCCGTCGTGCCCTGCTCGAACGCGTTGTCGACCGACTCGAGACGGATTCGACGGCCGTAGTGCGGCGAGGGGTGGTTGCTGCAGTCGCCGATCGCGTAGATCGCAGGATCCGAGGTACGGCAGTACTCATCGACCACGACCCCGTTGTCGCAGGCGAGTCCGGCACTACGCGCCAGACGATCGTCCGCGAGCACGCCGATGCCGACGAGCACGAAATGCGCCTCGATGCGACCCGCTGTAGTGTCGACGGCGCATACGCGACGGTGACCATCGTCGATGAGCCCGCTCACCGATGCGCGCAGTAGGATCCGTACGCCGTGACCGGCATGCTCGGCCTCGTAATAGCGCGAGACGGGCTCGGCGACCACGCGATTCATCACGCGATCGGCCATCTCGATCACGGTGACCTCCATGCCGAGATGGCGCAACGTCGCGGCAGCCTCGAGTCCGATGTAACCGCCGCCGATGATCACGGCGCGTCGTCCGGGGACGATCTCGCTGCGCAGCAGATCGACATCGGCGATGTTCTTGAGGTAATGCACGCCGGTGAGATCGTGGCCGGGTACGGTGAGCCGGCGCGCGATGCTGCCGGTGGCGAGTACGAGCGCGTCGTAGCCGAGCGCGCTGCCGTCATCGAGCGTGACGTGGCGTTGTGTTCGATCGACGGCCTCGGCTCGGCGGCCAAGACGTAGCCGTACGCCGTGCTGCTCGAAGAAACTGTGCTGACGCAGGGGCAGGCGGTCGAGCCCGACCTCCCCGGCGAGGTACTTTTTGGAGAGCGGTGGCCGTTGATAGGGCAAATGCGGCTCGTCGCCAACGAGCTCGACGCCGCCCGCAAACCCCTTTTTACGCAGGGTTTCGATGCACTGCGCAGCGGCTTGGCCCGCGCCCACCAAAACGACAGTCCCGTTCATGACGGGCCCAAGGATAGGCAGACCGTGCGCTCCGCACCACTCGCGGGCGCGACCCTGACCGAACTGCGCCATAATGGTGCGCCAGCATCGGCTCACGCCCGGCGGTAGGGCTGAAAATCGGCGCTTTGGGGCTTCGCAGGCGTGGCACGGAAGGTGCAATATTCCATGCATCAAAGTTCCGCGCCTTGTACCGGGAGATCACAACATGAAACTCGTCACAGCCATCATCAAGCCGTTCAAGCTCGACGACGTGCGCGCGGCATTATCGGAAATCGGTGTGTCGGGCATGACCGTCACGGAGGTCAAGGGCTTCGGTCGACAGCGCGGCCACACCGAGCTCTATCGCGGCGCCGAGTACGTCGTCGACTTCGTACCGAAGACCCGCATCGAAGTTGCAGTGCGCGGTGATCTCGTCGACCAAGTCACCGACGCCATCGTCAAGGCCGCCAAAACCGGTAAGGTCGGCGACGGCAAGATCTTCATCACCGACATCGATCGCGTCATCCGCATCCGCACCGGAGAGACGGACGAGTCCGCGCTCTGATCTAGATGTCGAAAGCGATCCGCATCCATCGGGCCGGCGGACCCGAGGAGATGCGCTATGAAGAGATCGACGTGGCCGCGCCTGCTGACGGCGAGGTGCAGTTGCGGCACACCGCCGTAGGTCTCAATTACATAGACGTGTACGATCGCACCGGGCTCTATCCGATGCCGCTGCCCGGAGGGCTCGGACGTGAGGCGGCAGGTGTCGTCGTCGCCGCAGGCCGCAAGGTCAAAGATTTCAAAAAGGGCGATCGCGTCGCCTATGTGCACACACAGCCGGGCAGCTACTGCGAGGTACGCAACGTTCCGGCGGCGCGCCTCGTCAAACTGCCGCGCGGCGTCAGCGATGAGCAAGCGGCGGCGCTGATGCTCAAGGGGCTCACTGCCGAATATCTGTTGCGACGCACTTATCGCGTGCAGCGCGGCGACTGGATCCTCGTGCACGCTGCCGTGGGCGGCGTGGGGTTGCTGCTCTGCCAATGGGCGAAAGCCATCGGCGCCAAAGTGATCGGGGTCGTCGGCAGCGAGTCGAAGGTGGCACTCGCCAAGCGTAATGGCTGCAGGCGCGTGCTCGTCATGGGGCGCGATCCGCTCGTCGAATCTGTCAAAAAAATCACCGCAAGCGCGGGCGTGAAGGTGGTCTACGACTCGGTCGGCAAGGACACCTTCATGGACTCCCTCGATTGTCTCGCGCCGCTCGGCATGATGGTGAGCTACGGCAATGCCTCGGGGCCGCCGCCGGCGATCTCGCCGCTCGAACTCTCCAAGCGCGGCTCGCTCTTTCTCACCCGACCGTCACTTTTCGCCTACATCGCCAAGCGAGAAGACCTCGATGCAGCCGCCAAGGCGCTCTTTGCCATAGTCGGGTCGGGAAAGGTGCGTCTGCGCGTCGGCCAAAGATATCGACTAGCCGATGCGGCACAGGCGCACCGCGATCTCGAGTCCCGCAAGACCACGGGCTCGACCGTGCTCTTGCCTTAGACCGGCTTCAGTACGCCGATCAACGCCGAGATCGCGACACCCGCCCAGATGAGAAGAACATAGGGGCGGCAGGCGCCCATGCCGTCGATCATCTTCTGGTCACTCTCGGGTGTCGGGCCGGTCGCCGCCATCACCTTAAAGCCCTCTATGAAAGGCGGAATGTTCTTGCGGATCATGAAGCCGCAGAAGATGAGGAAGGCGAAGATGAGGAGTTTTGCGGCCAGCCACGGATAAGGCTGCAGGGGTCCCGTCACCCAGTGGTAGAGCACGGAGGCCACGATCGCAAAAATCATGAACACGCGGAACTGCTTGTCCCAAGTGGCGAGCTTCTTGCCGAACTGCGTGCCTTCCTTGACGTGGATCGTGTGCACGACCCACACCCAGATCGGTCCGAGCGCGACGATGGCGACCGTCTGCCACAGCGGGTGCTCGTAACCGACGAACTCGGCGAGTACGCCGCCGACGGTCAGCATTAGCGCAAGACAATAGCGCGGCAGCATGTCGAGGTTCACGAAAATCTTGAATGCGGTGAGCCGCGCCTCGCGCGAGAGATTCGTGTTGGTGACGAACTTGCTCGAGTAAAAAACGCCTGCATCACCACCGAGCCAGTACACGAAGAGCAGGATGTGCAGGTATTTTACGAGCCCGTGGGCGAGACCGATTTCTTCCATTCCAATAACCCCCAATCGACGGAAGCGGCAAGATTAGCAGAGCGAAGACTGCAACGCGTTCCTAGCGTGAGATCTCGTCTAGAAAGCGGCCATAGGCCGCCTCGTCTTCACGCGACAGCCGATCGTCGAGCTCCTCGCGGTAGAGATAGAAAATTCGATCGAGAAATTTTTGGCGCCAACGTTCGCGCTCGCCTTCCGCCGCGGCATCGGGTGCATAGCGTTCGAGCTCTTCGCGTAGCACGACGCCCTTCGCCGCGACGATGCGCTCCATCGTATCGATGCGTTGGTAAAGGACGGCCATCTCCGTCGCCATCGCCATCACCATGCCGTGCAGCCGGTCGATCTCGCGATCCTCGAAGAATTGCGGGCGGTGTCCCTTGACGCTGCGTTTGACTTTGATATCGCTCATAGCAGCCTCACTTGCGCGTCACGAGCACTTGCCAAGCATTGCCCGGCGCAAACTCGCCAGCCTGGAAATCGCGATCGTGTCCTGCGGCCGAGCGATACGCTGAAGGCGCCATGCAAAACTCGACGCTCTCCTTGGCGAAGCCCGCCTTAATACTTTCAGCCACTTGATCGACCTCGCGCATCGCGCCCCAGTACGGCTCGTTGTTGTAGAAGGTCTCGCAATCGAGCATGAACTGGTTGAACTCGTCCATCGCCCAGAAGGGTGGCAGATCGCCGTGCACGGCCATGCCGCCCGGAGAGAGCAGGCGATGGCACTCGCGGATAATCGCGGGCAGCGCCTTTTTCGAGGTTTCGTGGAAGAGGATCGAGGAAACGATGAGGTCGAAGTGCCCGTCGGGAAAGCCGGTCGCCGCGGCATCGCGCTGCGAGAAGTGTACGCGCTTGCCGAGCGATTCGGCACGCGCGTGGGCGTAACGCAGCAGCGAGGGACCGATGTCGATGGCGTACACCTCGGCCTCAGGAAAGGCGTCGACGAAGGGCAGGGTGCTGTGGCCGACGGTACAGCCGAGATCGAGAATTCTCTTCGGCTTGAAGTTCGGATACCGATCGCGCACGAACTTCGCGGCCGAACCACCGATGTCGTCGTTCATCGGACCCATCATGCCGAGCGCATAGAGGTAGACGCCGCGATCGTAGAGCGCGCCGGCCGTCACGTCGCCTGCGCCACCTTCGCCGCCGTAGCCGCCCGGCATACAGTGGATATCGACACCGACTGCATATTTAGGCAGCGCGAGATCGGGGTTCAAACTGAGCGACCCTAGCGGCTTACCAGCGTTGCGTGAGTTCGCGCGCGCTACGAGCACCGGCAGCTCACGTTCGACCGAGTCGAGCACGGTGTCCCACAGCAATTCTTGGCTGACTCGTTGCAGCGAAGCATACGTACGAAAGAGCGGATGCTGGACCATCAGCGTGCGGATCTCGTGACGATCGCGCGGTGCGCGACCCGTGCGCTTTTCGAAGGCGGGCCTCACTTCGTTGTGATAGGTGGCATGCACGCCGGGCACGATGCCGCTCTGGATGTAGGCCTTGAAGCCGCGAACGAATTCCTGGCGTGCGAGTTCGTCGCGGTCGGGCTCTACCAGCATGCCGTGCCGCGCCTGCGGTACCGAGTAGAAGAAATTGCTTTGCTCACCCATGACGAGACCCCCTGTTGGCCTCCTTATATGTAGTCCTACTCGGCGCCGGCGGCCGCAGCGCCCCGATGGCCTGACCTCAGGTCGGACATCTAGAATCCGCGCCATGACCTCGCCCCCCGATCTAACTGATCCGCTGGCCATCGGCCCCGCGCTCATCGCCTGGCATGCCAGGAGCGGCCGGCACGATCTACCGTGGCAGCGGGACCGTACCCCCTACCGCGTCTGGGTGTCGGAAATCATGCTGCAGCAGACGCAGGTGTCGACGGTCATTCCCTACTTCGAGCGCTTCATGGCACGCTTTCCGGAGGTGCTCGCGCTCGCAGCGGCACCAATCGATGAAGTGCTGCATTTGTGGACGGGCCTCGGCTATTACGCACGCGCCCGTAATCTGCACAAGGCGGCCCGCCGGGTTCGCGATGAGTTCGGCGGAACTTTCCCGACGAGTTTCGAGGCGATCGCGAGCCTGCCTGGCATCGGCCGCTCGACCGCGGGCGCGATCCTCGCACTATCGCTCGATGAGCGACATCCGATCCTCGATGGCAACGTGAAGCGCGTGCTCGCGCGCGTCTTTGGAATAGAAGGCAACGCCGCGGAGCGCAAAGTCGAACTCGCGCTCTGGTCGATCGCCGACGCCTGCACACCGCGCGCCGGTGCTGCGATCTACACGCAGGCGATCATGGATCTCGGCGCGACGCTCTGCACCCGAAGACGTCCCGCCTGTACGCTTTGTCCGTTCGAGACCCATTGCGTGGCGCGTCGCGAAGGCCGTCAGCACGAGATTCCGGCGCCGAAGCGCAGCGTACCGCGCGCATTGCGTCGTCGCGAGCGCTGCTGGATGCTCATCGCCGAGGACACCGCAGGCGCGGTTTTTTTGGAGCGTCGACCGGAGCGTGGTATCTGGGGCGGACTTTGGTGTCTGCCCGAGTTTTCGAGCGAGTCGTCCTGTCTCGCTTATGCGCGCAACCACTTTCGCGCAGCGCGTTCGGGTACGTTGCAAGCGCACGCACCCGAGCCGCTCGGCGTGATCGAGCATGCTTTCACGCACTTCGATCTCGAGATCCATCCGCTGCATCTGCGCAGCTGCGCACCTGCGGCCGTGATGGAGTCGCAAGAGTCGCTCTGGTATAACGCGCGGCAACCCGAAGGCTCGGCCCGCATCGGGTTGCCCGCGCCGGTCAAACAAATGCTGGACGGACTCACAAGCGGCCCCTTCCGGGACATCAACGAATGACTCAGACACCCTCGGGCGCCCCTGCGGCGCGCATGGTCCAGTGCGTCGTACTGAAGCGCGAGGCCCCTGGCCTCGAACGACCGGTTTATCCGGGCGAGCTCGGCGCGCGTATCTGGAAGAGCGTCTCCAAGGAAGGCTGGCAGCGCTGGGTTGCACACCAGACCATGCTCATCAACGAATATCGGCTCGTCGCCATCGAGCCGAAGGCGCGCAAGTTCCTCGAAAGCGAGATGGAAAAATTTCTCTTCGGCGACGGCGCGCGCAAGCCCGAGGGTTACGTCGACCCTAAGTGAGCGAGGAGAGATATTCTTTGAGCGAGCGTCCGGGCCGACCCATTATTTTTTGGAAGGTGTCGGTTTTGTGTCCCGGCGTCTTGCCGTTCGCGATCTCGGCAAAGAGATAAGCGACCGCATCCGAGTGCCACTGGTTGCGGTGGAAGGGGCGGATCGCCTCCTGGAATGCCTTCGGATCGCAATCCTCGTACACGACCTTCTGACCGATGACCTCGCCGATGAGACGCGCCACATCATGGAAGGTCATCACCGAATCGGGACCGGTGATGTCGTAGCACTGGCCGTGATGCCGCGCGGTGTTGCTGTCGGTCATGATATGTGCGACGAACTGGCCCGCATCGTTGTTGTCGGTGACGGCGATCGTGCCGTTGCCCATCGGCATCGAGAGCTTTCCCGACGCCTTCGCAGCCTTCACCGAACCGCGGAAGTTCTGCATGAAGAAGCTCGGGCGTACGAAGGTCCACTTGAGTCCCGAGGCCATGATCGCGTCCTCAGCGGCGATGTGGGCGAGGGGGATCGGACTCGTCGTGCCGCGTACCGCCTCGGGCGATGAGAGCTTGATGATCCACGGCAGCTTCGCAGCTTTCGCGGCGTTAACGAAAGCGAGCTCCATGGGTTGCTGCTGTTCACCGTTCGGCATGACGAGCAGCGCACAGTCGACACCGGCGAGCGCCTTCGCGAGCGATGCGGCATCGGCGAAATCGCCCTGCACGAGTTCGACACCGCGCTCCGCCCAGGCCGAGGCCTTGGCGAGATCGCGCACCAGCGCGCGGAAGCGGACGTTCTTGTCGAGTAGTGCGCGCGCCGTTGCGCCGCCGATATTTCCGGTAATGCCGGTGAGCAAAATCATCGTGATCCCCCGATCTGACTTTTGTGAAGCGGGCTCGAGGCCCACGCGTATGCTACGACGGCGCCGCAGCGCTGCGAACGCTCGCATGCGGCTCCGTCCGAAGCGATTTCAAGCTTTACGGATCAAGGACTTGCGAGACTTCCTGCTTGACCACCGGAAGGTGGGCGGGTTTAATACCCCTCCCCCGTCCGGGGGAGAGCCCCACCTCAGATGGCCAGGTAGCTCAGTTGGTAGAGCAGCGGACTGAAAATCCGCGTGTCGATGGTTCGATTCCGTCCCTGGCCACCATTTCCTCTTAGGCCTCAAGCACCTAGCTTGCCTATTTCGAATATTTACAGGTAAGCACCTTTCGCGCACCGAGTGACTTGCGGTCAATAACTTTCTTTG
>Ga0129333_10005238_pt1 | contig 12161 bp, 8 predicted proteins | sample CPB6_08_DNA_FD_94474 | JGI IMG/M metagenome (GOLD analysis project Ga0129333, IMG submission 94474) | Freshwater to marine salinity gradient microbial communities from Chesapeake Bay, USA - CPBay_Sum_0.6_0.8_DNA | ecosystem: Environmental > Aquatic > Marine > Coastal | place: USA: Chesapeake Bay... | reverse complement strand
TCAAGGCCGCCGCTCGCGCGATCCGCGTGGCGGTCGAGGCCGATCCCCGCCAGCCGGGCATCCCAAGCACCAAGGGCACGCTCACGTCGAAGTGAGCGTCCGGTGCAGTGTCCGCCGTGCGCCCGATGCGAACCAGGAAGACACACAGGTTGAAAACCTGTGCTACGGGGGACAGAGGACAACACAGGTTGACAACCTGTGCTACGAGAGGCGGAGAGGGGCTGCCCCGAGCAACGCGAGTTCGAACATGTGCCTGCACCATTTCGTATGGTGAGGGCCGAGTGACGCGTCCACGGGCGTGCGCCTAGCGCATCTGCATTAGAGATTCTTGCGGCAGTGCGTTTGTATCTGGACTAGGAAAAATCGCCCCCCATAAACTGACTCTCGGGGATTTATCCGAGCACCGTCATTCGCGATCGAGGTCCACGTGAACCGCCATCTTTGGTCAGCATTGAGCGTTACCGCCATGCTTCTTTCCTGGGCCCACTTTTCTCCGGTGCGGGCAGACGTCTTTTGGAACGGCTCCGCCGACGCCGACTGGGCGAATGCCACCAACTGGACGGGAGGTTCGCCGAGCCAGCCGGGCGCCGGTAACGCGATCATCAATCCAGGGTCGCCGAACGCCACTCCCACGGTGAGCACGCTCGGCAACACGACCGTGGGCCAGATCTATATCTCGATTGGCGCGGGCCTCGACGTGACCGGCGGCAGCCTCGCGTCGTCCGATCTCGTGACAGGCAACTGGGGCAATAGCGGCGTTGTCAGCGTGTCGGACGGTCGGCTGACGCTGAGCAGTTACCTCAACATGGGCGCTGGCGGCTTCGACGGTGATGTGAGCATATCCGGGGGCACGCTCGAGTCATCGGCGCTGTCGATCAACACGAATGGCGGTGCCCGGATGACCATCACTGGGACCGGCTCGTATGTCACCAGTTCCAGCCAACTCGGCAACGTTGCCTACTGGGTCGCCCACCAGGCCATCGTGACGACCGGGGCGGGGCGGTACGTGAACATCGACACCACAATCCAACCGGGAAAGTTGGTGCTCACCTCCGCCTTGCGGACCACGACCGACATCGTCTGGGACAACGGGTCGGGCGACAACCTGTGGACCACGCCCACCAACTGGAACCCCGACGGCACCCCAGGGGTGATTGACACCGCTCAGATCGCCAACGAACTCTCTGCGTTTCTGACCGGCTCGGCTGGCAGCGTGAACGCCGTGGTCATCGGCGACGCCACCAACAACGGTGCTCTGAACGTGCAGGGGGCAGGATCGTTGACGGCGGGGACGATCACCGTCGGTTCGGCGGGCAACTCAAATGTCTACCCGAGTTACTACAGCCACGCGGCTGGCGACGTGGCCACGACCGGCAATATGGTCTTTGGCGTGAATGGCGGTCGGTCGCAGTCGTATTTCACGGCGGGTACGCTCCAGGTCGGGGGAACGATGCAGTTGGGATCCGCCGCGGGGGCCGGCGTCTCGAGCCTCGCGCTCAACGGCGGTGGCGGCACGATCACGGCGGGCAGTCTCGAGATCGGCTCGGCCGGATCGCTCGATTTCGACTTTCTCGGCGGCACAAGCCTGAAAACGCTCTCGGTGACCAACGGGATCAGCTTGACGGGTCCCTCCGCGCTGACCGTCCGTAACGCCGGATCCGTCGCGCTCGGGGGGTCGTACACGCTGCTCGACGGCCTGTCCCTCTCGGGTACCTTCGGGAGTGTGACGTTCGACGGATTCGCCGCCGGCCTGACGCCATCGCTCGTGTACGACAGGCTCGGGGGCAATCTCCGGCTCACGGTCGGGCAGGCGACCTCCACGATCACGATCAACGTCGGCAGCGGCACGCAGACGCAGACGCAGGCCGGCTACTCACTTCTCTCCGGCTCGACTCCGGTTGAGAAGACGGGGGCGGGAACGCTCGTCATCGACCAGGCCAATACGCTCACCGGTTCGACCACGGTCCAGCAGGGCACGCTGCAACTCGCGAACGGCTCGGCTCTCGTTGCGAGCCGGATCGTGCCTGTCGCTGGCGGCACCGTGTCGCTCGCTCCCGGCCTGCAGACGACCGTCGGCGGTCTCGCGGCGAATGCCGGCGGGCTCACCGACGTGGGGAACGGCCTGATGACGGTGGCAGCAGGTCTTCCCGCCGCCGACATGGTCACGGGCCTGCTCGCGGGTCGCGGCGATGGCTCGTGGAATGGCACCAGCGGCATCACGTCGAGCGACGCTGCGGCCGACCTGGCGCAGAGCATTCCGAGGACGGTTGGCTGGCTCGACAACGGTGACGGCTCGGTGACGTTCGCCTTCGCCGCGCCGGGCGACACCAACCTCGACTGGAGCGTCGATATCCTCGACGCGGCCAACTTCCTGGCGGGTGGCAAGTTCGACAGTGGCACGCCGGCGACTTGGAACGAGGGTGACTTCGGCTACGACGGTGTGGTGGACATCCTTGACGCCGCCGATTTTCTCTCCACCGGCCTGTTCGATGCGGGCGCCTACAACTCTCCGCCGTCGACGGCGGGCGGCATCGCCGCCGTGCCGGAGCCGGCGGTGTGGCCTGTGGTGGCCGCCGTCTTCGGCATGATTGGTGTCTGCGGCTTGCGGCGTCGGTCAGCCTGCGACGTGGGGTGATCTCGCGATGCCAACCCATGCGACCGCTTTGAATGGTTGGGCTCGACCGCTTCCGCTCGCCATTCGTGTGGTTTGGGCGTTCGTCGTCGCGGGCGTCCTGGGGAGTTCGGCGCGGGGCGCGTGGCCGGCGGATGCCCCGAATCCACCGCCGGCGATCGATCCCCGGCTGATCGTTTCGTTGCCGTCGAGTCTCGATCAGGCGATGGTGGGGACGCCAAATGGCCTGCACGTGCTCGCCGAAGCGGCCTACAGCTTCGGGACGACTGTTACGGGATCCGGCGATGTCTATTTCACCGAGTTTGGCAATCAACGCATCCAGCGGTTCAGTGTCGCCGACGGCTCCCTGACGACGATCGTCACCGACCGCCCGGGGCTCTACGGCATCACGACTGATCGGCAGGGCAACATCTTCTACGCCCAAGACTCCGACGTCGGCACGGGGCGGATCGTCAAGCGAACGCCCTCCGGCAGTGAGGAGGTGATCTGCTCTGGACTGACCCGTCCGCGGCAGTTGTCGACGGACGCGGACGGCAACGTGTACGCCGTCTTGGAAACCCGCTCGATCCTCAAATGGAACAGTGCCACCGGCAACGTCCAGACCGTCGTGAACTCGCTCCAGATGCAGACCTCAAGCCCGCCCCAGGGGGTGGCCGTCGGCAGTGACGGCCGGATCTACTTCAGTACGTACAGCGAGACGGGTTCCTATGGTGTGGCGCTCCAACCGGGTGGCGTCTGGGTTCGCGAGACCAACGGCAGCATCACTCAGGTGGCCGGAGGCCTCTGGCGGGCACGAGGTCTCGCATTCCATCCCAATGGCAAACTGTATGCAGTGACGGAAGCGAATGCCTGGGACCAGGGCAACTCCGGTCTCCTCGTCGAGATTGACCCGACCAAGAAGACGACGAAAAACCTGCTTGCAGGGATCGACTACGCGCAGTTTCCGGCGGTGGGACCCGATGGTCGGATCTACGTGACGGCGGCCCGGGATGAGAAACTGGTTGCGTACGATCCGGTGCAGCAGTTCACAAGCCAGGCGATCGCTGAGCCGGATCTCCAACTGAGCGTCGAGAACGCCACCTGGCGGGAAACCATCGCCCAGGCCGCGTTTCCCCTCGGCCTCAAGATCGACACCGTCGCGGTGGATGGCTATCTGACGTTCGGGCAGGGGGCGAGCGACGCCAGCATGTGGCTCAAACTGCCGGCTTCGCGGTTTTCCGCACTCGGGTTGAACCAGTCGGCACCGGGCCCTGGCTTCTTTCAGACGCCGGCGGTGACAGTCGACTGGCACTACGGCGACTCGCAGGGTTTTGCTGTGCCGCTCCGCGAGCACGTCCGCTGCCGCTGGCCGATGACGGACGTGGGGACGGTGAACGAGTCTCCAGCGCCAGACTTCAGCGAGGACCCCGAGGCGTTTCTGGTGTATGTCGATGTGAAAGCTCCCGGAAGCCTTTCCGCCAACCGCTGGAAGGGTGGCAGTGGATGGAGCAGTGCCGTCAACTGGAGCACGGGTGCCGCTCCGACCGCCATCAGCGGAGAGTCGTGGGTGGAACCTCTGAGTGTCTGGTCAGCAACGTCGTTTCCAGTCGTGAGCACGGCGGGCAACAAAGTCCAGAACCTCATCCTCGGCGACAATGGCGAAGGCGCAAGCCTGCGGGTGGCAGGCGGCACGCTCGACGCGACCGGCTCGATCAGGCTCGGAGACCATTACGACGCCACGGTGAACGTGGTCAGCGGAAGCCTCACGGCCGCCGGTGATCTCAGTCTATCGACGTCGAACGGGCACGGTGACGGCTCGCTCAACGTGAGCGGCGGTACCGTGAAGGTCGGTGGCCAACTCTTGCTGGGGTGGAATGCGAACGCCGGCACACTCACGATCTCCAGCGGCAGCGTTGAGGCGGGGGGCGTGCTCATTTTCAACCTCGACGGAGGCAATGCCGGAGCCAAGGAGTCGCGGGTGAACCTGTATGGCGGGACGCTGGCCGTGGGCGGGTTGTCGATCAATACCCTCGACCCCGCGCGTCTCGACATTGCAGGCGGGCGGTTCATTCTGCCCGCTTCGAATCTTGGCAACGTCAACTACTGGATCAATAGTGGCAACATCACGGCGCTCGACGGGCGGCGCGCGGTTGATGTCACCCCGGCCGCGGGCAATCTCCTCGTCTGCACCGCTCGCAGGCTCGCGACGGACGTCGTGATCGATGTGGCGAGTGGTAGCCAGACCCAGGCGCAGGCGGGCTATCCGAGCATCGCCGCCGCGACGTGGCTCACGAAGTCGGGCACGGGCGAGGTCGTGTTCAACTCTGCCAACTCCTATCCCGGCATGACGAGCGTGACGGCCGGCAGGCTGCGGATTGCCCACGCGTCGGCCTTGGCCGGCAGTGAGGCAGTCATGATCACCGGCGGCGAGGTCACCATGCCGTCTGATCGCCCGCTCGACGTGTCGATTCGCAAACTCTCGATTGACGAAGCTTTGGGCAGCAAACTCGACATCGGTGCCGGGCGGGTGCACGTCGCTGCGGGTGGCATCACCGCCACGGACCTCATGGCCGCCCTGCTCGTTGGTCGCGACGGGGGCTCGTGGGATGGTGTCGGGGGCATCGTCTCGTCGGCAGTATCCACCGCCCTCTCGGCGAGTCGTCCACGAACGATCGGTTGGCTCACCAACGATGACGGATCGTTCACGATCGCGGCGGCGGCTCCGGGGGACACCAACCTCGACACCGTCGTGGATGTGCTCGATGCCGCCAACCTACTCGCCGGAGGACGGTTCGATACGGGCATGTCGGCCGGCTGGTCGCTGGGGGATACGACCTATGACGGCGTCGTGGACATCCTCGACGCGGCCGATTTTCTCGGGACCGGGCTCTTCGACGCCGGCCCCTATGACGTTGCAATCGCGGGGGCCGTCGGTCCGGTCGCCGTGGTTCCGGAACCGGGCCCGTGGCCGCTCGTCGTTGCCACGATTGGTCTCGTGGCCGCTCGAGGCCGCCGTTCAGGCCGTGTGCCCCAGCACGACGCGTGATCACGGCTCCAGGTCAAAATCCTGCGTCTGCGGGCCGGGCTTGATCTCACACCTCAAGCCAGAGGTGTTGGGCGTGAGATAACGCTCAGGAAATCCGCTCACCGGCTTGCCGATTCGCGGAACGTTCGCCGGAATCGGCAGCGCGGGCGAGTCTCCCGGAAGTGTGGGTGCTTTGCCCGTTGGCGGTTGCGCCGCAAACGCCTGCACCGTCACTCTGGCAGCGCCCACAGGAGCCCCTTCGACGCTGTATCCGCCGTCCGCGATGTCGGCAAAGAACACCGGCTTGTTGCCACCCTCGCAGAGGACCGTGATTCGTCCAGCGGGAACGGGCTTGCCGCCGAATCGCACGGTGCCGGCGAGAGAGCCCGTTGGTGCCGTCCAGCCGCAGCCTGCCAGTCCAAGCAACGCCGTCACGAGGCTCAGCCCGGCGATCGAGCAGATGGATCGCGGCTCATGCAGGCGGGGAGGCCCTTGATTCACGGTATTCCCGCGCTTTCCCCGCCACTCGGCGTGCACAACCCCCACCAGGTGTCGCCGTCAATGGATGCGATGATGAACTGCGTGCTTCCGTCAGCCATTCCCACATGGATGCCGCCAGGATGAAAACTCTGCGGCAGATACCAAATGCAGCTGCTGGGCGTCGGATTGTCCTGTGGCTTTGAAGCCGCCCCTCCTTGCCCATAACCGTTCCACTGTCCATACGCATACGCGCCGCTACGAGGCCCATAGTGCAGCATCGCCATGTAGCACTGCGCCCACGGGCCGTGCGCCCAGAGAGCCGGCGACGACATCTCGTTGCACTGCCGATATCGTTCAGCAAAAACGATTGTCTTGCTGAGTCCATCGGTGATCAGTCGGAACGAACCGTCCGACTTCATGTTTTTTCCGCCCACATCACCGGCATCGGGATTACCAAAGACCTGGTAGTTGCCGGCGTAGTTGGTTGTCGCCCACTCGGGAGGGCTCGTCGAAGGGAAGGCCCATTTGGGGCCGGTGCTGTCCGAAGGGCAGGCGAAAGACTCGATAAAAGTGTTTTTGGCGTTCCAGTACCCCGTCGCCCAGTCGCTGGCGCCCTTGTCGTATATCGCCTGCTCTTCGAGGAACGGAAGCAACGAGAAGTGCAGCGATGCACCGCTGATGTCCCCGCCGCTGCCATAGTTGAACGTCCGGCTGTAGTTCCAGAATGGCGGCACCTTCCTCCTGGCGCCGTGATACCCCTGAACGGCCAAGCCCATTTGCTTGAGGTTATTGGAACACTTCGAGCGCCTCGCGGCCTCGCGGCTGGATTGCACCGCCGGCAGAAGCAGGCCGATGAGCGTGGCGATGATCGCGATCACCACCAGGAGTTCCACGAGCGTGAACGCGGTTCGCCCCCGCGATCGGAACAACCCGCAGCCTGTTGACATGTCCATGCTTTGAGTGTCGGCGCGGCAGCCTTCGGGGTCAAGGCTTCTTCGTCCAAATACCCCTTATTTTCCCGGGCGATACCGCTGCACTAGCGCAGCGGGAGCGGGCTGCTGGCAGCCATCGGCAACACCGCATGGGCGTTGATGCATTTGCATGATTGACACCGTTTTGGTGGAGGGAAGAATCAATGGCTGGGTTGGGATCGCGGGCGAGTTTCCCAACGTCAACGAGGACGCATCGTTGCCCGCCAAGACGCACGCTACCTGGAGACGCTCATGACAAAAAACATGTTTCACCATCGAGTTTTCGCAGGCGCGTTGGTGTGCGGTGCTCTGCTGTGCGGCCCGCAGTCGCCGGTGCAAGCAGGCACGGTGTACTGGAACGGGCTGACGAGCACCGCATGGACAGACTCATCCAACTGGGTCGGCAGTGTTCCGCCAGCGGCTGGGGACACCGTCATTCTCAACCAGGGATCTCCGTACACGCCCGTTGTCAGCTCAACAGGCAACCCGACGACCGGGCAGATCTATCTCGGGATTACGGGTGGGCTCAACGTGTTTCCTGGCGGCGCGGTGTCGATGACTGATTTCGTTACCGGCAACTGGGGCAACAGCAGTGGGACGATCGTGACCGGCGGACAGATGAACATGAGCGGAGTCCTGAATCTGGGAGCCGGCGGCTTCGACGGCAAGATCGACATCTCCGGCGGCGTCGTGGAGTCTGCCACGCTGTCGATTAATTCATCGGGCGGCGCGGCCATGAATATCTCAGGCGGCGGCAAGTACATCACCGCCATCAGCCAACTGACCAACGTGAACTACTGGGTTTCCAACAACATCATCAAAGCCAACAACGGTGCCCCTGGTTGGTCGGTTGTGGTCGACACCTCCACCGACCCGACGAAGGTGATGCTGACGGTCGTTCCTGAGCCCAGCGTGACCGTGCTGGGTGCCGTTGGCATGGCAGTGCTCGCCGTGCGCCGACTGCGCCGGCGGTAGAAGACTTCGGGCGTTTCGCTGCTGTGTGCCGCGTGATCGCTGGCGAGGTAGTTGCTCAAGCCCACCAGCAGCGTCGTGCTCAGAAACACGATCGCGATGCCGGCGACGATCAGTCGTAGCGTCCGTGGCCTCGTCTACCGCCATTCCCCGAGGCGGATCGCCGAGAGGTTGCTGAACACGATGATAAATGCCATGTGCAGCGTCCAACTGCCGAAGTCGTAGGCGCGCATTCGGGTGGCGCCCATGCCGTAGAACATGAACTGTAGGTACCAGGGTGCCCCTCAAGCCGTTCCTTCAGCCCGGTGAACTGCGGCCAGTAGGCATCCAGGCCGATGCCAAACAGCCCGACTTTGGTGGTGTGCATGGCGTGGCCAGTGGTGCTCAGGGCGAGGTCATGGCGATGTCATGGGGCCGCGGCCGCGGCAGGCTTTGGCGGCACCGCCGTCAGAATCACCTTGCCCGGGTCGGTGGTGGTGTCCACGTTGATCGACCAGCCGGGGGCGCCCTGATGCGCCTTGATGGTGGCGTGGGCGACCCAGAACTTCACATTGTCGAGTTGGCTGGCGGCGGTGACGAAGGTGCCCTTGTCGGAGATGTTCATCGACGCGCCTCCCGATGCGTTGATCGACAGGGATTCGCACCGCACGATGCCGCCCGAGATGTCGATCTTCCCGTCCTTGCCGCCGGCCCCGAGATTCAGGTAGCCGCTCATGGTCAACAGCCCACCAGTCACGATCACTCCGCCGCTATTGCCAAGTGCCCCAGTAACGAGGTCGGTCGTCGTCAGTTGGCCACCGGCAGTCACGTTGAGCCCGCCCCCCGGTCCGATGTACACCTGACCGGCGGCCTTGTTGCCCATCGTGCTGACAGACGGAGCAGCGTGCGGCGAGCCCGCAGTGATGACGGTGTTGCCAGCGCCGGAGTCTGACGGCGTGCCGCCGCTCCAGTTCGAAGCAATCGACCAATCGTTGCTTGTCGATCCATTCCAGGAGATATCGGCACGGGCCGGAACTCCAAGGAGCGCGAGCCAGCAGTTGAGATAGGTGAGCGTCGTGACGGCAGAGCGAGTGGTCTTTGTCACCGAGGTGATCCCGATGGGCGCATGGCGCGAAGAAGAGGCGGGAAGACGTCCCCCACCCCAGAGATGCGAATATCACGGCGACACGCCGCGCCGTCAATGAGTCCGGTGTTCGAGGAAAGGGGAGGGAGGCGCGAGTCGTCGGCGACGGCCCAACACATGCGCTAACGCATCTGCATCGGTTTCGCGCATGCGTTCTTCGCTCATGCAGTCCCCCGGGCATTTCTCCGGCGCGCTTGATCCGTGATCGCGGGCGGTGTCTGCTGCAAGAGTGGTGATGGGTGATTGAGAAGGCCGTTTGAGTGTCCGGTGTGCGCCATGGCGAGATCCGGAGTGCCGTTCCCAGCCGCCCTCGTTGGAGTGATGATCCCCTTGGTCTTCGCCGGTGGTCGGCCGGCTGCGCAGGACGCCCTCCCGCCTTGGCAGAAGACCGTCGCCGCCGCGGCCTTCCGCAAGCAGGGCGTTGACCGGCCGGAGCGGCCACCGGCCGGGTTCCTGGCTCATCCGCACTACCAGTGCGAGACGATCGGCCTGGGAGGCACCGTGGTGCGCGTCGGTCCGCACGGGTTCACGTCGCCAGCCGCTCAGGCTGTTGACCGCACAGGCCACCTGGAAAGCCGGCCCTACCTCAGCCAGCAGCACTGGTGGGACGAGGAATCGCATCGCCATCAGCCGTTTGATCTCGTCGGTGGCTACGGAAATGATGTCGCGGCCGGTGAGATCCAGTCATTCCGTCATGTTCTCGACATCGCCACCGGCTTCCTCCAGATCGATCTCACGCTCGCTGCCCACGGCGCGTTGTGGCGAAGCCGCCGGGAGATGTTTGTCACGCCCGAGGGCGTGTGGGTGGTTCGTGTCACCGATGCGGCCGGCGCGACGACGCCGTTCCGGCTGCGGGTCGACCCGAATCGGAACGTGCGGATCTATCTCAACGGAGGCGTCTACGCCCACGAGCACGAGCCCTGGTCTGCGGCCGCCACCGCGACAGAGAAGGGCCTGGTCGTGACCGCCGAGCGGCCGCGGTCGTGTACCGCGGCACTCGCCGTCGCGATGGATGCCGCGAAGCCCTTCGTCGATGCTTCCTCGCGGGCCTGCGGCCCAACCAGGTCCGGGAGTGGGATCACTTTCTACATCGCCCCCGCCTCGTCCTATGGCGGGGCCGATGCCACCGAGACGGCCTGGGCCAAGGCCGAGGCTGCCCGAAGCCAGGGCTTCAACGCGCTGCGGAAAGAGACGGCGAGTTGGTGGCGAGCGTTTTTTGCGAGGTCTTCGGTCGTCCTCCCGGACCGCGAGCTCGCGACGTGGTACGCGCGATCGATCTGGTACCTCGGTGTGTTCTTCGGAAACACAGACGTCCCTCCGGGATGCAACGGCACGAGCCTCGAGAGTTTCGCCGGCGCGATCTGCCCCGAGTATGACCTCGTGATCGACCAGAGAGCCCTTCTCTACAGCAATCATGTAGCCGAGGCCCGCCGAGTGTGTGATTGGGCGGGGCGGACGCTGCAGCAAGCATGGACGGCACGTGAAGGCCTGACGCTACACGACGTCTCGGTGCGGTATGACCGCGGGGCGAAGTATGGGCCGCTCCTTGGCCACGACGGCACCGTGCTCGTGCCACCAACCACCGGGGAGGGAGTCTGGGCCTACGAGGATTTCGCGGGCACCAACCTGGCGCTCATGGCACTCGACTACGTTGACTGGAGCGACGACGAGAGCCGCTCCCCGATCGCCGGGAGACTCTTGCGCGAGACGACGCAGATCGTAGCCCAGGAACTCGTGCCGCGGCCCGACGTGGGCGGCCACCTTCACCAGCGGATGCCCTCGACGGTTCAGCAGGCCGCCGCGGCCTTCGCGCTCCGCGAAGCGAGCCGCCGCGGCGAGGCCGAGGACGGCTGGGAAGCCCTCGCGGGGGCCGTGTACCTTCCGACGGCCGATCTCGACGGCACCCGCGTGCTGGCCGCCGGACCGGGAGCCGCCGCCGAACGTGGTCGCGGCGACGTGACCTGGCTGGTGCCGCTCTGGTGGTATGGCATCATCGGCGCCGACGACCCGCTCGTGAGACCGACTTACAACATGGTGCGGGAGTCGAAGACCGGTGACTACGTCTTCAACAACGGCTGGATGGGCGTGATCGCCGCCAAGCTCCGCGACGGTGCGGAGGCGCACCGCTGGGCAAGAGAGCTTCTCAGGCCCGAGGTTACGCTCTTCGACGACTGCTGCTTCGGCGAGATCGTCGCCGATCGGGAGGATTTCAAGAAAACGCCCGAGGTGGCCGCCCATGCGGCGCTCGTCTGCAACGTGGCACAGATGCTTCTCGATCCGGATAGCGACCGCGAGCTGACGGTGTTTCCAGCCCTCCCGGCCGCGTGGCACCGCGACCGCGTGGCGTTCTCGCATCTTGCCGCCCGCGGCGGCATTCTCGTGAGCGGGGAGCGTTCACCCGGTGCCGTCGCCGTCACGCTCGAGAACCGTGCCTCTGGCGACCGCACCCGCACGCTTCGGGTTCGACTCCCCGCCGGCACGACCGCGCTGCGCATGCCGGAAGCCCGCGTCAGTGATGAGTGGGCGATCATTCCCGACATCCGGCTCGCCCCGGGCGAGCGGCGCCAGTTCGACCTGCTGCCGTAACCCCCCACCATGCGATCCCGAAACACGCCGCCCGGCTCGATGAGATGCGAACGAAGGTCGAGATCTACCGGGCCGCGCTGAGCCGACCGTAGCGCCTTGGAAGATGCACGGACTGCCATAATCCGTGCGATGAAGTGCTTGGCGATTGAAAGCCGACCGGCCGTGAGGCCGCGGGCGCCCCCTCACGTTGGGTCTCGTGTTCAAGCCGACCCGCCGTGAGGCCACGGGCGAAGGACGCCGGCTACGGCGTCTGGTGGTGGTTCACCCCACGCCTCGCGGTTTTGGGCTCGTACAAACTGCCGCATCAGTCCTGTCGCGGGATCCACTTGCTCCAGTCGGGCGAGGCCTTCGACTCGTAGGATCGCGGCGCGAAGTTGGCGGCAATCCAGGCCG
>Ga0129333_10005237_pt1 | contig 12161 bp, 8 predicted proteins | sample CPB6_08_DNA_FD_94474 | JGI IMG/M metagenome (GOLD analysis project Ga0129333, IMG submission 94474) | Freshwater to marine salinity gradient microbial communities from Chesapeake Bay, USA - CPBay_Sum_0.6_0.8_DNA | ecosystem: Environmental > Aquatic > Marine > Coastal | place: USA: Chesapeake Bay... | reverse complement strand
GGATCGCCTACGCAAGGCTGCCAACCTGGAGCCTGTTAAGCGGACGGTGGAACTCAGTGACGGTTCCACGTTTGAAATGTGGGTCACTCCGCTGACGATGGCCGAGCGCGAACGCGCCCAAAAGCAAGCCAAGTCGGACGACGCCACCCAGTTTGCGCTCCAGCTCCTCATCAGCAAAGCCTGCGACGAAAACGGTCACAAGCTGTTCAAGCCCGGCGAGATCGACCTCCTCAAAAACGAAGTCAAGGACAAGGACCTCCAGTCGCTGATGCTGGCGATTTTGACCGACAACGAGGGCGAACTCGACACCAAAAGCTCTTGAGCTGGAACTCAAAGACAACTCCTATGTCCGCACCCAGTTTTTCGTCGCCGAGAAGCTGGGTCTGACCCTTACCGAACTGCGTCACCGCATGACAGAAGAGGAGTTAGCCGCCTGGTACGTGTACTACAAGATACGTGCCGACGAGGAGGAGGCCGCCTACAAAAAAGCCCGCCGCCGCTAACCCGGCGGCTTTTTAACGCCGTAGACTGAAGTACCGCACAAAGTTGTCGTGGCTTCCTACCCAGCCGTAATCGAACTTCGTGTTGACGGGATAACCCAAGTAACACGAGTATTAGACACGATCAAGAAATTAGACAATGCTCTTGTAAGTATTAAAAAAACGCCGCTCGCAATAGACGCCAAAAATGCTACAGACGGTATTCGAGTTCTTAAAAAAGAAGTTGACGACTTTATATTTAAATTAAATAGGGGAGATGCCCAATTAGCGTCTACAACAGCAGGTATAAATGCCCAAGCTGCAGCATTACGCAATCTTGCGGCTAACGCAAAAATCGGAGGAGCAGCTTTTAACTTATATACACAGGCTGCAGAGCAAGCCCGCCAAAAAACGTCTTTAAAAGGAGGTCTAGCCGAAATTGCAGCAACCAGTAATCTGTATAAAGTAGGTAAAACAGCACCAACCCAATCTTTTAAGGGTGTAGATGAGTTAATTAAACTTGGCGAAAGCATCCCTAAAAATATTGCGTCATTAAATTTATATAGAGAAGAACTCAATCGTGTATTAGACGTAGTTGAAATGGGAACTACTGAATATTTAAAACTAGAACAAGCTATCGCACGTGTAAATAAACAGTTAGCCGGAGGGGCCGTACAAGGTCCAAAATTACCACCTGGATTTACAGAAAAGGGGGCGATTAAACGTAAAACCGGCTTACAAAAACCGGGTGTGCTTGACGCCATTATGGGCGGCGGCTTCCCCTTGCTGTTTGGCGGTGGCCCCGGTGCTGTACTCGGCGGTGCCGCAGGCGGATTTATGGGCGGCGCCATGGGCGGCATAGCCGGCATGGCCCTAGGCATCGGCTTAAGTGCTGTAGGCCAAACACTTGATGAGATCAGAGCCAAATTCACAGAAATACAAGCTGCCGCTCAGACGTTGAACATGGACGCTCTGCGTGACAGCGTTCTGTTTGTAAATCAACAACTTCAAGTTCAAGTTGACACTCTAATTAAAGCCGGTGAAGTAGATAAAGCTCGCGCAGCCATCGCAGCAGCCATCGAAAAACAAACAGGCGTCAGCGCCGGCGCACAGGGCGACATTGCAAATGCCGGCGCAATGCTCAAAAAAGGTTTTGATGATGCCGCTGGCGCTTTGGGCGGCTTCCTTAGCCTTTTGGCAGGACCTCTTGAAGTAGCCCTAGGACTTGTTTTAGAAGGAGTTGCACAGATATTTAGATGGCTTAATCAAGGGCTTGGCATTTTGGGCAATTTTATTAAAAGTATCCCCGGTCTTAAAGGTCTAGGCGAGGCCTTCAAGATGCCAAATGAAGAGCTTGAAAAGGCCAACGCCCAAGCTCAATCACTCAACGACAAATTAATGGATGAAATTCTGTTTAAGCAGAAAAGCCTAGACCTTGAAAAGCAGCGCACCTTGGGACGCACCGCAGCAGAAAAGGCTCTAAACGATGAATTAGATAAAAAACAAAAGCTAAACGCTATCGACGAAGAGTACAGACAAAAATTAAAAGCCTTTAACGAAGAAAATAAAAACGCTAGTCAACAAGAATTAGCTCGGTACGCAGCACTGCTTGAAATCAGAAAGCAGCAAGACATAGAAGAAGTAAAGATTGCGTACAACCTGCAAGAGCAAGTACGTCAGCTCGACGCGATCAACGAAAGATACACAATCCAGAATCAACTATTAGATAACGCTAAAGCCCAACTGGACATCCAAGTTCTGACTGCCCAACTAAGTGGTCAGATTACAGAACAACGGGCCCAAGAACTGCTGTCGGCAAACCAGCTTTTGGCCGTTCAAGAACAACTGGTGCTTGCACGACAGCAACTTGCTCAATCTGCCCCACTACTCACCGAACAGCAAATCAACGAGGCAAAAGCAAAAATCCTATCTCTCGAAAATCAAAAAGTTCAGATCAAGCTGCAGCTGCAACAACAAGAAGTCCAGCGAATCAAAGACGAGTTCACACGCAGCGTGGCCGAAGGGCTTCGCGCACCAGTTCGACTGGTCGTTGACGGCCAGCAACTCACCACATCACTCAAAAACGCAGAGCAGATCATCCAAAGCACGCTCAACGTCGTCAATGCCCGATACGCAGCTGAACAAGCCATCAATAACCTGCTAATCCAGCGAGCCGAGCAGGAAGGTGACACCGAACGTGTTTACGAACTTCGCGTCAGACAGGTCGAACTTACCTACCGCCAAACCGTCGCCCAAATCAGAGCTGAAGTCGAGCAAGCCCGCATCAAGCTGCTCCAGGTCCAACTTGAGTATCAGAAGTTCGACATCCAGATGCGTCAAATCATGCTGATACGCCAGCTAACCCAAGAAGAACGCCTCAACTGGCAAGCGCAGTACGACATGCTCCAGCTACTTAAGGAGCAGTACAACTTGACGGTGCAAGCGGCTGAATATCGCATGAGAGAAGCGGAAGCCATCCGCCAAATGACCCTGGAGCAGCTGGCATACAACCGCGCCAAGGAACAAGGAACGCAAATCGGCGCAGGTAGTGGAGGCGGTTCTCAAACTAGGACAATTAGACCGCCTTCTTCTGGCTTCGGCGATTCACTTTCGGTATTTGCGGAAGGAGGCTATATCGACAAACCTACCCTGGCGATGATGGGTGAAGGCGGCCAAAACGAATTTGTCATTCCCGAAAGTAAAATGCAGGCTGCTATGCAGCGGTACGCCTCAGGCAAACGCGGTGCCGACGTCATCCCGCAGGACGCCACCGATTCCGCCTTTGCGACTGGCGCTACTTCCGGGGTGACACCGACGGGTGGTGCAATACGCGGAGCCGCAATCAACCCTCAAATCAATGTGACCACAGGGCCCGTGCTGGAGCTCGACAACAAACGGTACGTCTCCCAGGACGACATGGTGCAATCGCTTCGTGTATCAACCGACAAAGCCGTTGCAGCCACGCTTAAGCTACTGCAGTCAAACACCCGTGTTCGTAAGTCACTTGGTATCGCCTAATGATTCTCGACTACGCCCAACGTCTGATTTTTACGCAGCAAGTTGTAAGCGGACCTTCTACGACCACATCTTTCGTCAGGTGGCAAAACTATTTCCATAACACCACAACCCCTGGTGGTTATCAGTACAAAACCTTCACCTGTTCTAGCTTTACAAACGCTATTGATGGAGAAGTAGGCACGTTTAAGATTGAATTACCCTACACAATGCCACTAGAAAAACAAATACTAGATTTTTCAAAAAACAAGGTAACTGTACGCGCTGAGATGATCCAGCTTAGACCGTCAAACATTACAAATAAAGACTTTACAGGTAACACACTTATTTCAGCATACGTCGGGCGAATCGGCGTCATTGAATGTACGTTAACCGTACTGACGGTGGAACTCATCAACCTCATCGACATATCGACAGCTACTGCCCCACCCCGTAAAATAACGGCTAGCCTCATCAAAGGGGTACCCTCCACACTACGGCAGTCGTTCTGATGCTTAACTTCCCGTTTAAGCAGACACCCAACCCTGCTGCCAACACGACCAAGTTTTTCGACATCTTAAATCTTAAAAAAACCACATCTTTTGATGACCGCGAACGTGAGCAAAGCATCGTCCAGCTGGGGCAAGCCGTCCCATTAGTTTTCGGTCTTTACCGTCAAAATAACACAAGCCCTGGCGATCCAAATAAACCGAAGCGCGAACCTTCAGGTGGAGGTGTCTGGGCCGCACCAATCCTTTTCAAAGCAGCACACGATAAAAACAACATCGAAAGCTCCCGCCTCGGTTACATCATTAGCGAAGGAGACATAAGAACTATTTTACCTGACGACGTTTATTTTGGCGAACGCAAACTACTGACATGCAAAAGTCTTATTGACACTAAATGGGCTTATGCCTATGAACGCCTACCTAAGATCTTTTCTGATGTAGACATTGTAGACGGTTACTACATCAAACGCACCAGCACCACAATAACCACTATATCCACAAACGATAAACGCGGTAATGATGTTGCAGCAAATCGAGATACGGCCAATCCCCAAGAACTAGACGATAGCAAATTCATCGTCATTAACAGTCTCGGCAAAAACATCAAATACACCAAGTTTGTTCTAAAAAACAAGAGTGCTGTCGCAACAATAGATGGACAGTACACAGGACTTAATGGGATGCGTTGCATATCAAATCCTTTCCCGTGGTCCGTTAATTCTCGTGAAATTGCCGCTAAAACCAAACAAGAAATTTTAGAGGAGATATCAAATACCTTTAGACTGGCACTAAAAGAATTTAACAAAACGTGGATTGATGCTATCACCTACGATTTTTACTACAGAGAAGTATCTACAACAGGTACGGAAAATAAGTGGATATTTGACAGAACTATTCTTATTCGCCATGGCGAGACAGTTACGGTAGAAATAACCCACGCGAAGCCTGCCAACTATGAATATATGCTTAACCCAATTCCTGTCAGATACACGGGTCGAGCCTTCATAAATATCAAGTACAAACCTACAGCTTGTTATCCTTTAAACAAAGAGGACGAGCTTACGCAACCCCTTATTAAATACGGTGTATATTTAAAAAATAAACCACCGGGAGGAACAGGAGTCGATCCGTTTGCTTACTACTATAAATCTGATGAGTGCAATAACGAAATTGCTTTTATTAACCGTCTCAAACTTGCGAGTGATGCCTACCAAAACGGATCTCGCTATGCAGTTATCGGAGACATTGGAGATCCCAATAAATGCTATAGACCGTTTACAACAGAATCTACTCCAGAGACGCCCGGTATAGTTCTTGACGAACTGACAAATAGTGTTTACGGTGCAGACGGTCAATTTACGTGGACTGACGAGACCTCTTTACTGTCTCTAACTCAACTGGATTATATTGACATTAAACCCATTACTCCGCTGTTACCCGATCGCCCCGGCCTACCTGGGACGATATTTGGTTCCACAAGAGATCGTATATACCGCGATGTAACGATCGGAGCAGTATCCGCTGTTGTACAAAATCCACCAAAGGACTACTTAAGTCAGCTGTTCATTTTTTGCCGTCAAGGTTTTAGGGTCACTAATCGGATGTTGGGGGGCAGTGGTCCCAGCGATAACGTGGCAGACCTTATTTACTATCTACTTAAAGCAACAGATCGCATTGACGATTCGATGATTGATCGCCCGTCATTTGTTCGGGCAGCCAAATTTACTAACAATATGGGTTTCTACTTCAATGGGGCATTAACAGTCACCAACGACCTGCGCGAGTTTATCAATACCATCACACCCTTTTTCCTTCTCAACTTAGTAATCAACGACGGCAAAATTAGTCTGCAACCCATGGTGCCTTTGGACCCATCTAACAATCCTAAAACAACCACCGTTGGAACAAACTTTGAAGTTAGCGCAAATAACATTATTCCCGATTCTTACACGAAAACGTATATTTCAGCTGAAGATCGACTACCTTTTAACGCTGTAATGACCTGGCGCAAACAAAGCCCCACGCAAATCGGCTCCATCACCACATCTGTTGTCTCCTACCCCAACACGTCGATAATTGCTCCTTACGAGCAGTACGACATGACGCAGTTCTGTACAAGCGAATATCACGCTACCTACATCGCCCGCTATCTCTTGGCCTACCGTAAGTATGTAACCCATTCTATTAAATTCACTGGAACTAAAGTGTTTGCAAATAAACAACCGGGCCAAATTTTTGGTCTAGGACTGACTCAATTCCACGGTCCAACTAACGCACAAACTACCAGTGCTACTCGAGAGTATTATGTTGTAGATTCTCTTTCTGAAAATATCGACGGCACCATTGAGGTTGGCGCAACCCACTTCCCGATGACCAGCGACTTGCGGAGTATTATTGTAAGAGAACTACTTGGCGGTGTTGTTGAGGTTCAATCCTGATGACCTTTCCTACCATTGCCCCGAGCGCCTGCGTACTGAACCCGGGAGACTACCCAGGCACAAAATTTATGGCTCTGAATGGAGTCGAAACGCGAATCCGGTACACGTCTTTGCGAACTGGCACCACCCTGAGTCTGACGTTTTCAAATTTGTCGGAAACCGCTATGCGACTTATTTACGATCACTACAACCTCCAGGGCACCTTTGGGATGTTCCCCGTGCCCAACAATCTGTTCGCCGGCTTCACTTCCGTATACACAACATTGTTTAACAGCATCAGTGTGCGCTGGCGCTACCAGGAGGCGCCCACGATTACCCCATCTAGGGCAGGGCTCCACACAGTACAGGTTCAGCTAGTATCAATACCGAACGTCCCTTATAGCTGATGCCATGTCCTACTACTCAGGGCGCGATGGCTCGTTAGTCTACAACAATAATGTAATTGCAAAGGTTTCCGAGTGGTCAATCACTGCGAATGTTGACGCCCTTACCACCACGACCCTGGGGCAACGCAACGAGAGCTACGTACCCGGCAACATGGACGCCAGCGGCGGCGCCACGATTCTGTACTACGCCGACGCTCCAGTAACCCTCATCAATAAAGTTTTTCGAGTAAACACCGTAAGTACAGATCCTGAAATCTTTACGATGAAACTTCAGTACAGCACTAAGACTATTAACTTCAACTGTGTTATTACGCAGGCAGCTTTGAGTTGCAAAACCGGCGACGTGATGCAAGCCAGCATTGACTTCAAAGTAACCGGCGGCTTCTCTGCCCTGGTGCTGTAACCATGGCCATCTACATCGGCAATACCGGCCAAGTAACGCTTTTACGCGCTGGCAGCAGCGAGGCAATTACAGGCACCATCCGCACAAGCGACGTCAACACCACTGCTAATCGCTTTAGCTTTACCTATCCCGCCGGAACATTTATCTCCGGCGACCGCCTCGAAATTACAGCAGCATCAACCCTTTCTTTTATCAGTGCCAGCGGCTGGGTCGATGGTGTTGCACGTAACCAGGGCACCTGGTACGTCCACGTCGATCTGATGGGCGGTCTTTATCTATACGGGGATTTCAATGCGGCAATCGCAGGGGAAACTGCAGGCCGTGTCAGTCTGCAATCCCCCGGAACTACACAGGACATCACAGTAAAAATCCAAAATAATTCCTACAAAACTCTCGGATCTATCGCTAATTACGAGTTTAATACCGAGCGCGATTCCGTCGATGTAACAACACTTTCCGATAGTTTTCGGGAACAGTACAGCACTCTGATTAGCGGCAGCGGAACAATCGACTGTTTTTTCGACTACCTTCCTCCGACCGCAGCCAACTCCGGCACAGAAAAAGCCGTCTACCTCCATCAACTACTGGTACGCCAGCAAATCGGTGCGGAGTTCAATGCCCGGCTGTATTTGCTGTCTCCCGATCCCACCCGCCCCCCACAACGGGCCAGCGACGCAATCTGGTACGAGCTAACTGGTGTACTAACCAATGTGGGCATCAGTTTTGAGTCCGATGAGGCTGTCCGCTCCCGCCTGGAGTTCATATCAAAAGGCCCCGTGGTTCTGAAAGTCGATACCGGCGACTAAAGACTCAGGGTGCACTGGCACTAACCCAGTAGACTGGCGCTACTAGGCCCTGTTGACCGTAGGGGTAATGTCTGACTTCATCATTGTCGATCTCAACCCAATAGCGGCAGTCGATGTCGAGAGTACAGACTTCCTTCCGCTAGCGGACCTTAGTGCCAACGACCAAAAGAAGGTCACGGTCGCGGATCTAGCCACGGCAATGTCCACCGCTCTTGGTGTGGACATTGCTGACGACTCCGTAACCACTTCAAAAATTGCCGACGACGCGGTTACTGAGCCAAAACTGGCAGATGACGCCGTAACAACCAACAAAATTCAAGCCAACAGCGTCGCAGGTTCCCAAACCGCCGGCTCAAAAGTCTGTATTGAAGCTGGAAGCATTGGCACCGACGATTTAGCTGTCGATGCTGTAACAGCCTTCAACATCCTTGACGGCAACATCACCACCGAAAAAATTGCAGACGAGGCTGTCACCAACGACAAGATTGAACTCTCCTCAATCGACCCTGAGCGATTTTTGCCCACGACCGGCGCCGCTCAGTTTTTGGCCGGGCCGACCGGCTCCGCTGGTGCTGTAACTGCCAGAACCATTGCTGCTACTGACCTTCCGGCAGCAACTACCTCCGCTTTAGGCGGAGTAATTGTCGGAGACGGCCTCAGTGTTGACGGCTCTGGCACGGTTGAAGCCGATATTGCGACTACCACAACACCAGGTATTGCCAGCTTCCCCTCTACGTCTGGATTGAGCGTTGACGTTGCTGGTGCAGTTACTCACACCGATTCTGTAACAGCTCAAACCTTTAACGGCATTACGTTTAACGATACAGGCCACGTTACTGGCGTAACTCCACTGGTAGCTGGCGATTTGCCGATTGCTACGGTCAGCACTATCGGCGGCGTTAAGCCTGGTACGGGCCTGGATGTTGACGTAACCGGCACCCTTGACCACGAAGACAGCATCGCCGCTGGTACCAGTGCCGGCATTACTTTTAATGCCACCGGCCACATCACGGCTACCACCCCACTTGTTTCTGCCGATCTACCTGTTGGCACAACGTCAGTCCCTGGCGCAGTTTCAGTTCCCGGCACTGATGCGCTAAGTGTCAGCGCCGCCGGTGCGATCACCCACGACAACAGCGGTGTTGTTGCTGGCACCTACACCAAGCTGACAGTTGATGCCGCCGGGCACGTCACTACGGGCGACGTTTTAACGGCGAGCGACATTCCAGGAATTGACGCTAGTCAAATTACTACCGGCACATTTGATTCGGCCCGTTTGGCTGACAATAGTGTCACGGCATCTCAGTTAGCTGACTACGGCATCGCTCAAGTCAGTGAAACTCAGCCTGTACCTGAATTTGCGGGTCAGTGGTGGATCAATCCGTCTGACCGTTCAGCTTATATCTGGGTTGGTGTTGTAACGCCTATCCCTAACGGCTACTGGCTGCTTATTGGTTATGGTTCGTCAACTCAGTTAAATGTCCGTTTTGGTGGAACATATAACGCCAGCACAAATACTGTTGTTAGTTTAAATCAGTATGGTTCGGAAGCCGGTCTAACTGTTGGTCAAGCTCTAAATACACCCAGCAGTCAAAACAACGGTGTTTATTTAATCGTTACTACCACCGGAACCGGCACAACGCCTGCGCCAACGTCCTCTTTATCTGTTGGCGACTGGGTGCTAAGTACGGGCTCCGGCACTAACTGGTCAAAGATTGCAGTTGTTTCAGGCGCCGCCGGCACTGTCAACGATTACGACGTGCTGTGCGACGGCACCTATTTCACACCGGACATGACCGCCGTGTCCGATGTACGCGACGCACTTGTACTTCTCTGGGGACGGACTCAAGTTGCTACTACCTCGCAAATTGGCGTGGTGCTTGAATCCACCGAAGTGCTTGTTGATAACAGCACTGGGGCAATGTCAATCGGTGTTGTTGATGATGGCACTTACTGAATATGTCAGAAACAACCTTTGTTTACAGCGGTGATGCAGTACCAGTTGGCGGTACTGTAGGTCAAGTATTAACAAAAGTTGGGTCACCCAATTATTACACAGCTTGGCGTTCACTCCCTACCACTACACTCGCCGCGAGCGGTGTAACAGCTGGCACCTACGGCACTGATCGTTATATTCCACAATTAACGATTGATAGCACAGGAGTAATCACAAATGCAGTAAATGTTGCTGTAGATGCTCCGACTGTAACGGGAAACAATGCGTTCACTGGCGCCAACACGTTCACCAACACTACCGGACAAATTTTTCGCCAGGCAGCCACACAAGATGGGCTGTTATTCCGTGGACGCGCTGGCGGCACTACCTCTTTAACTGTAGAAATTGTCCCAACAACGCTCACTGCTTCTCGCACGCTAACAGCGCCAGATGTTAGTGGAACAATTATCACGACAGGCGATACAGGTACTGTTACTAGCACGATGATTGCTGATCTCACCATTGTGGATGGTGATATTAGTGCATCGGCAGCAATCACTCATAGCAAACTTGCCAACATCACGGCTGGTTCCATATTGATGGGTAATGCCACCAATGTCCCAACCGCAACTGCTGTTAGCGGCGACGTAACTATTAACAGCAGCGGCGTTACAGCTATTGGTGCCGGCAAAGTTACAAATGCGATGCTGGTAAATAGCACCATCAGCGGTGTTGCACTTGGAAGTTCACTCAATACACTCACACTTGGCACCGGCCTTACGGGCACCTCATACAACGGCTCTGCAGCTGTAACAGCGGCTGTTAGTTACGGGACAACAGCCGGAACTGCCTGTCAAGGCAACGACTCACGTTTAAGTGATACAAGAAACACTACAAATGCTCTGACATTTAATAATGGTGGAGCTGGTGCGGCTTCAGGATCGACCTTTAACGGTAGTGCCGCCGTCACTGTCAGTTACAACACCCTTGGAGCTGCTCCTTTAGATAGCCCTGCATTTACAGGAACACCCACTGCGCCCACGGCAACGGCAGGTACATCAACCACTCAACTGGCTACAACAGCGTTTGTAACGGACGGAACCTACGACGACGGTACATATTGAAGTCGGTACACTACTGAGGTAATCCCGTCCACTTGGAGCTAAGGGAATGGCCTCGACCCATAAGCACATCCGTAGCAGCACCGCCAACAAGCGTCCAACTACGGCCATTGCTGACGGCCAGATCGCCCTTAACACCAACACCACCAGCCCCGGTCTGTTCTTCAAAGACAGCACTGGCGCAACGATTATCAAAGTCGGCCCTGTCCACGTTGGCACGACTGCCCCAAACGCCACAGTCCCTTCCGGCGGCAGCAGTGGTAACAGCACCGGCGAAGTCTGGCTCGACACCAGCCTGACCCCCAACGGCGTCAAAATCTGGAACGGCAGTACCTGGGTGAACGCCACCCCCATCGGCAGCACCACCGTTCAAGGTCTGCTGGAACTTGCAACGGACGCCGAAACCCAGACTGGTGCTGATACGGCACGAGCTGTTACGCCTGCCAGCCTCCAGTCCAAAGTTTCAGACAGCACCAGCACCACCAGCTCAACCACGATTGCGTCGAGCACGGCAGTTAAAGCCGCCTATGACTTGGCAAATGCCGCGCTCCCTAAAACTGGCGGTGTGATTACTGGTGCGCTTGAGATTGGCACGACCGGCAGCCTTGTATTTGAAGGTTCTACGGCTGACGGCAACGAAACTACGCTGGCAGTCGTCGATCCAACTGCTGACCGCACGATCACCCTGCCCAACGTATCGGGCACCGTAGTCACCACCGGAGACACGGGCAGCGTCACCAGCACGATGATCGCTGACGGCACAATCGTCGATAGCGATATTTCTGCTACTGCTGAAATCGCCGTCAGCAAATTGGCTGATGGTGCTGCCCGTCAACTGCTGCAAACTGATGCCGCTGGAACTGGCGTTGAGTGGACTAATAACGTCGATATTCCCGGCACGTTGGATGTAACAGGTGCCGCTGTTTTTGACAGCACTACTTCAGCCACTGGCACTAGCACCGCTGCCAGCTTCATCCCCACAAGCAGCACCGCCCCCACCAACGGCGTTTATCTGCCTTCGGCAAACAACGTAGCCATCTCAACTAATAGCACGGGGCGATTGTTTATCGACAGCTCGGGACGCCTGTT
>Ga0129333_10005235_pt1 | contig 12165 bp, 10 predicted proteins | sample CPB6_08_DNA_FD_94474 | JGI IMG/M metagenome (GOLD analysis project Ga0129333, IMG submission 94474) | Freshwater to marine salinity gradient microbial communities from Chesapeake Bay, USA - CPBay_Sum_0.6_0.8_DNA | ecosystem: Environmental > Aquatic > Marine > Coastal | place: USA: Chesapeake... | reverse complement strand
GGGGGCTTCGAGATTCCAATGGACGGTCCCGGACGGGGTCAGTCCCTGCGCGGTCAGGCCGGTGCTGCTCTGGCGACTCGGCGCGGTGGCGGAAGCGGTCATGGCGGGAGGAGGAGAGGGAAAAGGGGAAACCTGAAATATGATAGGACTGTGCCCCCCATCCCAGAGCCCGTCACCGGGTTCGCTGGTCCTGCTCCTGCGCGTCGATAACAGCGACCGCGGTCATGTTCACGATCTCCTGCACATCGACCCCTTGGTCCAATACGTGTACAGGGTGTTGCATCCCGACCAGGATCGGACCGATGGCGGTCGCGCCCCCAAGCTGGGACAGAAGCTTGTACGCGATGTTGCCGGCGCTGAGGTTCGGGAAGATCAGGACGTTCGCCGCCTCGCGGAGGCGCGAGAAGGGATAGCGCCCAGCGAGCACCTGCTCGCTGAAGGCGGTGTCGGCCTGCATCTCGCCGTCGACGATCAGCTCGGGTTCGCGGGCGCGGAGGAGCTGGACCGCCTCCGCCATCTTCTGCGCCTCGGGGTGCTTCACCGAGCCGAAGTTGGAGAAGGAGAGCATCGCGATGCGGGGGGTGATCCCGATGACGCGAGCGAGACGAGCCGCCGCCGCGCCGATCAGCGCGAGCTGCTCCGCCGTCGGATCGATATTCACCGTGGTGTCGCCGAAGAAGACGACATGCTTCTCGAAGACGAGGAGGTAGAAGCCCGCGGCGAGGCGGACATCGGGATGCGTCCCGATCACCTCGAGCGCGGGTCGGATGGTCTCGGGATAGTGCTTCCCGACGCCGCCGACGAGCGCATCGGCGTCGCCACTCGCGACCATCATCGCGCCGAAGGTCGTCGGGCGGCCGATGCGTTGCTGCGCCTCGGCGAGCGAGAGCCCCTTCCGCTGGCGCCGTTCCCAGAGGAGCTGCGCGTACCGATCGCGTTGCGAGGCGGTGCCGGGCTCGACGATGGTGATCCCATCGAGACGCACGCCGAGTTCCTCCGCGAGGAGGCGCACGCGGTCGGTGCGGCCGAGGAGGATGGGGTGGGCGATCGCCTCATCGACGATCTGCTGTGCGGCGCGTAGGACCTTGGGATCCTCGCCCTCGGGGAGGACGACGCGTCGTGGGTCCTGCTGGGCGCGCGCCATGATCCCGCGCATGATCCCGCGCGCACGACCGAGGCGGGACTCGAGTTGGTTGCGATACTCGTCGAGATCGATCATCTCGCGCGCGACGCCACTCGCGACGGCGGCCCAAGCGACGGCGGGGGCCACGCGGAGCAGGGCGCGCGGGTCGAAGGGGAAGGGGATGAGGTAGGTCGGGCCGAACGTCACATGTCGCAGTCCGTAGAGCGCGGCAAGGCTCTCCGGCACATCCTCTTTGGCGAGCGCCGCGAGCGCGCGCGTCGCCGCCATCTTCATTTCCTCGTTGATCTCGGTCGCGCGCGCATCGAGCGCGCCACGGAAGATGAAGGGGAACCCAAGGACGTTGTTGACCTGATTGGGATAGTCCGAGCGGCCGGTGGCGATGATGGCGTCGTCTCGCACGGCACGCACCTCGTGCGGGAGGATCTCCGGCACGGGATTCGCCAGGGCGAAGATGATCGGGGCCTTGGCCATCCGGGCGACCATCTCCCCGGTGACCGCGCCGGCCACGGACAGGCCGACGAAGACATCGGCGCCGTTGAGCGCCTCGGCGATGGTGCGGGCCGTGGTCGTGGAGGCGAAGCGCGCCTTATAGGGATCCATGTCCTCCACACGGCCCGCGTAGATCACGCCCTGCCGGTCGCACATCACGATGTGCTCGCGCTTCACCCCGAGGCGCACGTAGTGCTCGGCGGTGGAGATCGCCGCGGCACCGGCGCCGGAGAAGACGACACGGATCTCCTCGATCGACTTCTCCACGACCTCGAGCGCGTTGAGGAGCGCGGCGCCGGAGATGATCGCCGTCCCATGCTGATCGTCATGGAAGACGGGGATCTTCATCGTCTTCCGAAGGGTCTCCTCGATGATGAAGCAGTCGGGGGCCTTGATGTCCTCGAGGTTGATCCCGCCGACGGTGGGTTCGAGGAGCTGGCAGAAGCGGATCACATCCTGCGGATCCTCGGACCCGACCTCGAGATCGAAGACGTCGAGGTCGGCGAACTGCTTGAAGAGATTCCCCTTGCCTTCCATCACCGGCTTGCCGGCGAGGGCGCCGATGTTGCCCAGGCCGAGGACCGCGGTCCCATTGGTGACCACCGCAACCAGATTGCCCTTCGCGGTGTAGGTATAGGCGTCGTCCGGGTTCGCCTTGATCTCGAGGCAGGGCTCGGCGACCCCGGGGGAGTAGGCCAGCGCGAGGTCGCGCTGATTGGCCAGCGGTTTGGTGGGAACGACCGCGATCTTCCCGGGGCGGCCCTTCGCGTGGTAGTCGAGCGCGTCCTTGCGTTTCATAGATCGTCGCAATCTAGCCATGACCGGTGGGTCGCGGCGCCCATTCCCCCTAGCGAGCCACGGTCTCATCGGTTACTCCTTTTTGTTCGATGCGCACCATCGTCCAACGCCCTTTTATGGATCTGACCCGCCTCCTTCGGTCGCGGGCCGGGCGGATCCTTGCCCTCGTCTGGCTCGTGAGCCAGACGGCAGGTGGGGTGGTGATGCCGATCGCCGATGCGCTCTCGGGCCATGGAACGGCAGTGGTGGCGCATGTCGAGGACGATGCGGGGACGCACTGTCCGCCGGCACACTCTGAGGTGGGATGTCACCTCGCGGCCGCCACTGGCACCCCGGGCGTGGGCGATCTGGCGGCGGTGGAAGGGGAACAGCGGTGGCGCGTGGTGGTCTCGCAGCCCCGCGCGTGGGACGCGGCCCCACCCGTCGGCGCGGTGCGCGCCCTCCCGCCCGGCCGGGGCCCGCCGCTGGTCTGACTTCGCCGATGCGCATCGCCCGCGCATCGTGACGTCCTCGGGTCGCCCGTGATGCGGCCCCTCGTCCATCCCTCATCTGATCAGGAGACGCCGTATGCGGGCGTTTCGAGCAGCCCTCGTGGCTGCGTGTTGTCTCATGCCGATGGTGGTGCCTGCACAGGGCGCGCGCACCGTGGCCGTCACCGGCACCGTCCGGGATTCGGTCACCGGGGCGCCGCTGCCTGGCGCCGTCGTACGTATCGTGGAACTCCATCGCGAAGGGCGTGCCCATGAGGATGGCTCCTTCCTCCTAGGTGCCGTCCCGCCGGGCACCTATCGACTCGTGGTGCAGCGCATCGGGTATCGTGCCGCGGATCTTCCGCTGATCGTCGCGGATCGCCCGGTTGCGATCGTGGTTCGGTTGCGCGAGCAGCCGATGCAGGTCGCGGCGACCGTCATCACCGGGCAGATCTCCGAGCGGGGATCGACCGACGCGATCACCGCGACGAGTGTCCTGAGTGAGGCGCGCCTCGATCGGCGCCTCGATGGGACACTGGGCTCCACGATCGTCGGGACCCCTGGCGTCGCGATGGCGCAGATGGGGCCAACCACCGCACGCCCGGTGATCCGCGGGATGGGGGGGGATCGCGTCGTGATCCTCGAGGATGGCCAGCGGCCGGGAGATCTCTCGTCGACGTCGATGGACCATGCGGTCGCGATCGATCCGCTCACGGCGCAGCGCATCGAGGTGGTGCGCGGGCCGATGTCGTTGCTCTATGGCTCGAGCGCACTGGGGGGCGTGGTCAATCTGATCCGCCATGAGGTGCCGACCACCGCCGCCGAGCATGCGCATGGGACGCTGAGTGCGCAGGGGAGTTCCGCGAATGGTGGGACGACGCTCGGCGGATGGGCGGAGGCGCCACTCGCCGGCCTCACCGTGCGGGGCGAGGGGTCGTTCCGGAACACAGGTGATCTCCGCACCCCCGTCGGGGTCCTTGGCCATACACAGTCGATGCTCGCGAGTGGGAGCGTGGGTGCGTCCGTGGTCCGCGACTGGGGCTACGCCGGCGTCGCCTATCGCTTCCTCGGGAACGAGTACGGGTTGCCCGGGGGATTCGTCGGGGCACATGCGGACGGGGTCGACATCGCGATGCGTCGGCACACCGTGCGCGCCGAGGCCGATTGGCATCCGACGACTCCCCCATTCGAGAGTGTGCGCGCAACGGTCACCTTCTCCGACTATCTGCACGATGAGATCGAAGGGGATGGCGAGGTCGCGACACGATTCCAGCAGCGGATGACCGTCGGGGAGGTCGTCGCGCGGCATCGACCGATCGGCGGTGTGAGCTCCGGGGCGATCGGGGCGCGTGCTCAGTATCGGGACATCACGACGGCGGGGGCGCTGCGTACCCCATCGACGGCGGATTGGTCGCTCGCCCTCTTCGCGATCGAGGAGTGGGGGACGGGGCCGCTCCGTCTCCAAGCGGGTGCGCGCTATGATCATGCGCGATTCACCCCGTTGGAGCGTAGTACCATCTTCATCAACGGGGAGGATGTCCCGACGGTCGCTCGGGACTTCGGTGCGCTCTCGGCATCGTTGGGTGCGCTCTACCGATTCGAGAATGGCGTCCGGATCGGGACGAGTGTGAGCCGTGCGTATCGTACCCCGGATTTCAACGAGCTCTACTCCGATGGGCCGCACCTCGCGGCCTACTCTTACGACGTGGGGAATCCGCGCCTCCGCCAGGAGACCGGGCTCGGGGCGGAGCTCTTCGCCCGGGTCGAACGGGACCGAGTACGTGCCGAGGCGGCCGTCTATGTAAATCGGATGGCTGGGTATGTCTTTCCCCGCAATACCGGGGAGCTGGGACGACAGGGTGAGCGCTGGAAGTTCCAGTATGTGAACGCCGATGCGCGACTGGTGGGAGCGGAGGGCGAATTCGAGTGGACGGTACGCGAGCATGTCGTGCTCGAGGGCACCATGTCGTACGTCCGTGGGACGATCACCGGCAGTCGCGACACGATCCCCGGGCTGAACGGGGAACCCGATCGTGTGGCGTCGGGCGATCTCCCGCTCATCCCACCACTCAACGGGCGGATCGGTCTCCGGCATGAGACCGCGCGGTGGTCGGCTGGCGGCGGTCTGCGCGCCGCCGCACGACAGGATCGCCTCGGCGACTTCGAGACCCCGACGGCAGGGTACGCCACCGTCGATCTCTTCGTCGGACGCCGCTTCCTCGTGGGGGGGCGTCTCCATGGCGTCACCCTGCGCGTCGACAATCTCCTCGATGCCGAGATCCGTGATCACCTCTCGCGCACCAAGCTGATCATCCCCGACGCCGGTCAGAATGTCTTGGTGCTCTATCGTGTGCAGTTCTAATCCATCTTCCACATCATCTCAGAGGTCATCCATGTCACAGCTGATTCTTCGTCGTCTCCGCCCCCTCGTCGCCCTTGCCGCGCTCACGCTCGGCCTCGGGGCCTGCAAGGACAGCACCGGTCTCGATGAGCACGGTGAGGAGGTACATGCCATGAAGGTCACCCTCGCCAACGGAAGCTCGGTCACCGTGAGTGAGACCGGCGCCGTCACGGGCACGCTGACCATGTCCGCTGGGACTGCGACCACCCTCACGGTGACCTTCCTCGACGATGCGGGGGCGGTGGTGACCGATCTCCCCGCCGCGGAATATCAGGCCTCGGTCTCACCCAATGCGGGGATCACCTTCGCACGCACGGGTGCCTTCACGGGGATGTTGCAGGGAGCGACCGCTGGCACGGTGACCGTGCGCTTCGGTCTCTTCCACGTTCCCGAAAGCCATGATGACTTCGGCCCGTTCCCGGTCCCGGTGACGATCGCGGGTGCGATATGAGTCTTAGATCCCAGCGAACCGGCGGAGCTTCTCCAAGCTCCGCCGGTCGTTGGTGACCATGTCATCACCTTTCGGGGTCTCGAGGATCTTCGGGACCCCGCGCAGTTTCGGGTCGTTCATGATCCGCCGAAATGGCTCGTCACCGATGTGCCCTTCGCCGATCAGGGCGTGCCGATCCTTCTTGCCACCGAGCGGAATCGCGGAATCGTTCAGGTGGATCATGCCGAGTCGGTCGTAACCGATCAGATCGGCGAAGCGCTGCCAGACGCCATCGTAATCGCTGACGAGGTCGTACCCGGCCGCGAAGATATGCGCGGTGTCGAGGCAGACGCCCAGTCGTGGCTGCAGCACCGCCGGGATGCGCGCGAGGAGGGCAGCCATCTCCTCGAAGGTCGAGCCGAGCACCGTGCCCTGACCCGCCGTGAGCTCCATACAGAGCCGAGTGGGCCCAATCTCGGCTTCCAATGCTTCCGTGATCGCATCGGCGTTGCGCGCGAGGCCACTCGCGCGATCATCCATGTAATTGCCCGGATGCGAGACCAAGGCATGCAGCCCGAGCGCATGACACCGTTGGAGCTCCCGCTGGAAGCTGTCGAGCGACCGGGCGCGCAGCGTCTCGTCGGGTGAGGCGAGGTTGATCAGGTACGAATCATGGGCGGTGGTGAAGCGTACCCCGCTCGCCTCGAGCTGCGTTCGGAACGCGGCGGCCGTCGTCGCATCGATCGCGGGCTCCTTCCATTGATTCGGTGTCTTGGTGAAGAGCTGCATCGCCGAGGCACCGATCTCGTCGGCGCGCGCGGGGGCCTTGTCGACGCCCCCGGCGCTGGAGACATGGGCCCCCAGCGGACCGAGTGCGACGGTGCCACGCGTCGAGCGCGGACGCGCCGTGGTCTTCCTCGATGGACGCGCGGTACTCATCGCTGCCCTCTGAGCCAGTCCAGTGGATCCACCGCGATGCCATCGCGCGGGCGCATCTCGAAGTGGAGACGCGGTGGGAGGTCGGGATCCGCTTGTCCGACGGTGCCGATCACCTCACCCTTGCCGATGGGCTGGCCTCGCCGCACGCGGGCTGACGCGAGTGAGGCGTAGAGCGAGTAGGCGCCTCCGCCATGCTGGACGAGGACGGTGAGGCCGTAGGTCCCCGAGGGCTCCGCGAAGACCACCTCGCCCGCGGCGACCGCCTTCACCGGTGTCCCCTCGGGGGCGCCGATCCCGATGCCATTCCAGCGGATGGAGGTGTTGTTGGGGTTCACGAGCCGCCCGAAGCGATAGACGATCTGTCCGTCTACCGGCCAATCGAGCCGGCCGAGGTCGCTGGTGGTGACGGAGCGGGTGGTCGGGGCGGCGTTGGGCCGTGACTCGGTGCGCCGCCGTGCCGCCTCGAGTGCGGCGATCACGCCGGAGAGACGCTGCTCATCTCGCTGGACCTGTCGCAGGCGATTCTCCGCCTGCTTGGCTTGCTCCTGGAGCTGCGCCAGCGTGCGTCCGCGCTGGAGCTCGAGGCGACGGAGGCGCTGTTCCTCCTCGACCTTCTGTCGTCGATTGAGTTCCACGTCGTTCTGCAATCGGACCAGCAGGGATCGTTGCGAGTCGATCTGCCCGGTGAGCGCCTCGACGCGTTGCACCAGCGCGCGATCCCGTTGGGCGACGAGGTAGAGGTACTTGTAGCGCGCGACGAGGGCTCCGATCGATTGGGCCGACAGCAAGGCCTCGACGGCGTAGAGCGGACCGCGTTTGTAGATCTCGTGGACACGATGCCGCAGGACGGCGCGTTTGATCCGCAGTTCGTCCTGCGTACGCGCCAGCCCCATGTTCACGTTCTCGACCTCATCGTAGAGCGAGCCTAGCTGCTGGTCGAGCGACCGGACCACCTGCGAGGTCGCCCGCGCTTGTCGATCGAGGTTCGCCCGTTCGGCAGAGACATCCCGTGCGCTCGTCTGTAACCGACGCATCCGTTGCTCGAGGTCGCTGCGTTCCTGCCGGAGGCGCTCGAGGGCGAGCTGCTCCTGTCGGAGGCGCGCCGCGGTCTGCTGAGCGGATGGGGGAGTCGTCGTCGTACGCGGCGTCGGTCGCGCCTGCGCCGTGAGCACGCCGGCGATCCCGATGAGGCAGGCGAGCCCCCAGGTGAGACGCACCATCAGCACGCGAACCGTCATGACCTTACGCCACGCGGCGCAGGTGCCGATCGACGGAATAGGCGCTCCCGAGGAACCCGATCAGTGCCCCCGCGAGGAGCCCCAGGACGCTGTGACCGAACCCGAAGAATTCGGCCTGGATCACCAGGCGCCCGAGCGCCGCATACGTGACGAACGAGAGGCCGAGGGCGATGACCCCACCGAGGAGACCTTTGAGGAGTCCCTCGATCAGGAACGGGGCGCGGATGAACCCGCGCGTCGCACCCACGAGGCGCATCACCTGGATCTCTCGTGCGCGGGCAAGGACCGCCATGCGAATCGTCGATCCGATGATGATGATCGAGACGAGCGCGAAGGTCGTCCCCAGGGCGATCCCGACGAAGGTGGCGATGGTTCGCAGCCGATAGAGCTTCTCGACCCATTCCTCGCCATAGCGGATATCATCGATGAAGTCGTATTGCGCGAGGCGCTCCGCGACCGCCCTGACCTGGTCTGGCGCTCGAAACCCTTCGCGGAGCCGTACCTCGATCGAGGCCGGAAGGATCCCCGACTCAAAGACGTCCTCGAACTCCCCCAGTTCGCGGCGAGCCCGATCCAGCGCCTCCGTCTCGCTCACGAGGGTGACACGCTCCACCTCGGGAAAGGCCTGGACGTCACCCACCGCGGCGCTCGCCGCGTCCGCTCGCGTGCCCTCGGCCACGAAAGCGCGGATCTCCACCCGGGACTCCACCTGCCGAAGCGCGGAACGGAGGTTGAGGGCCACGAGCCCGAAGAGGTCGAAGGCGAAGAGGGAGAACGCGATGGTCGTGATGCTCAGTACGCTCAGCATCGGGGCACGACGGAAGGAGAGGAGTGCTTCGCGCAGGGCGAGTCTCATGACGGGGATCCACCGAGGTCGGTCGCGCTCGAGTCCGACGGCATCGTGCCGGAGTCGAAGACGAGGCGCCCATGATGTAGTTCGAGGGTGCGGAACGAGGTCGCGCGGACCAGGGCGAGATCGTGCGTCGCCATCAGGATGGCGGTGCCGGCGCGGTTGATCTCGCGCAACAGGTCGAGGATGCTCCGGGCCGAGCGCTCATCGAGGTTCCCGGTGGGTTCGTCGGCGAGGAGGAGCAGCGGGTCGTTCACGAGGGCGCGAGCGATCGCGACGCGCTGTTGCTCCCCGCCCGAGAGCTCGTGCGGACGCGCCTCGGCCTTCTCCCGAAGGTCCACCTGCTCCAGCACGCGCAGCACCTTGGGATCGATCCGCGAGGGCGGCGCCCCCGTGACCTCCAGTGCGAAGGCGATGTTCTCGGCGGCGGTGCGATCGGGGAGCAGTCGAAAATCCTGGAAGACCACGCCCAGTTTGCGGCGCAAGACGGGGATCTTCTTCGGGGTGAGCGTCACCGAGCTCTGGCCGATCACCTTCACCTCCCCTGACGTCGCGTGTTCCTCCACGAAGATCAACTTGAGGATCGAACTCTTGCCCGCACCGGAAGGACCGGTGAGGAAGGCGAACTCCCCGCGGTTCAGCTGGAAGGAGACCTCGTCGAGTGCCGTGACCCGTTTGGGGTACTGTTTGGTCACGCGGGTGAAGCGGACCATGGTGCTCATGTGAGGGCCTGGGTGAGGTCGGCGATCAGATCATCGACGGCCTCGAGCCCGATGCTGAACCGCAGGAAGCCATCGGGAATCCCGATCGCCGCACGTTCCTCGGCGGTCATCTTGCTGTGCGAGGTGAAGCGCGGTTCGCTCACGAGGGTGTCCACGCCACCAAGGCTTGGCGCATGCGTCACGAGCTGCAGTCGCTGCAGGAACCGATCGGCGGCAGGGCCGCCCCCCGCGAGTTCGAGGCCGAGCATGCCGCCGAAGCCGTCGAGCGTCGCCTTGGCGACCGCATGATCGGGATGGGTCGGCAGGCCGGGGTGATGCACCTGACGGAACGCGGGATGCGTCGCGGCCCACTCGGCGATCGCCAGCGCCGAGGCGTTGCTCCGCTCCACGCGGACCGCGAGGGTCTTGAGGCCACGCTCGAGGAGCCAGACGGCGAAGGGGTCCGGGGTCTGCCCCCAGAGCATCTCCTTCTGTAGTACCCGCTCGATGTAGGCGCTCGTACCGGAGACCACCCCCATCAGGACATCATGGTGCCCATTCAGGTACTTGGTCGCGGATTCGATCGCCACGTGCGCCCCTTGCTCGATGGGGCGAAAGTTGATCGGGCTCGCGAAGGTCGAGTCGACGACGAGGGTGATGCCACGCGCCGTAGCGAGCGCCGCCGTGGGGCGGATGTCGAGGACGCGGCAGGTGGGATTCACCGGCGACTCGAGGAAAATCACCTTCGTCTCGGGACGGATCGCCGCGGCGATGGCCGTCGGATCGAATGGGTCCACGAGGGTGATCGTGATCCCGACGCGGACGAACTCCTCGAAGAAGAGCCGATGCGTCCCGCCGTAGATGTAGCGCGAGGAGACCAGGTGATCGCCGGGCTCGAGGAGCGCGAAGAGCCCACAGGCGGTCGCGCCCATCCCGCTCGAGAGGAGGAGCGCACGTTCGGCGCCCTCGAGCATCGCGATGCGGCGTTGCACGCGCTCGGCGTTCGGCGTATTGCCATAGCGGGTGTAGCGCAGCCCCTCACCGGTCCCGAGCGCCTGGAGGTGATTGACCGACTGGACGAGCGGTTCGACCACGGCGTCGCCTGGGGCGTGCGCCTCGCGCGCCCCATGGATCGCGAGCGTGGCGCGCCCGAGGCGCGGCGTGGGACGATCAGGCATCCGGGGCGAGGGCCGAGGTGAGGATGGGACGTGAGCGCACATCGTGCTTCACGAGCCGGACGGTCTCGGTCACCGCGAGTCCGGCCAGATCGCGCACCACGACGAAGCCACGCGGCAGGGTGTCGTCGAAGACCACGGGGGCGAGTTCGTGCCGGCGTGGGCCGTAGACCCAGACGAGTTCGCCCGCTCGGATGAGACGCTGCTCGGCGTCCACCGGGTGGAGACGGAGCAGCGGGCCACGCTCGGCATCCCCGCGACGCGTGGCGATGAACGCCCCGACCTGGAGTGGGGGAAACCCGCGGGCCATCAGGCCGGTGCTCCCAAGGGGGCGAAGGCGTCATCGCGTCGGCGCAGCAACCGACGGCGCACCAACCCCTCGAGCGTCGCTTGGGCCTCCTCCAGGGCGAGGCCCACCGCCTCCGCCGCCTCTTCCACCGCGGCGCCGGCGCGGGCCATGACGCACTCCCACAGCTGACGCTCGAGGGGCGAGACCGTCCCCACCAGGTGCGTCACCCCGTCGTCGAAGCGCACGACCAGCGCGAGTCGGTGCGTCTCGAGCACCGCCTCGATCGCATCGAGATGGCCCTCGCTCACACCGACGAGCACCACATAGCTCTCGCGACTCGGCCGCTCCATGGTGAGTGGGAGCACCAACTTCGCGACGAACTCGTCGGCACAGCTGCGATCGAGCACCCCGATCTGCGAGAAGTCGAGGACGGCGACGGATCCCTCGGCGAGCGCGGCGATCTGTCGTTCGATCACCGTCCGCACGACTGCGCCCGTCCGCCGCGTGACCAGGTGGTGGTGCGCCTCGGGGGCGGCCGCTTCGAGGGCAACGGAGACGTCGATGTGGCTCATGGCGGCGGCATCCGGCGCGGGATGATCACATTGATCTGCGCCCCGGGGAACGGTGAGAGTCCGCCCTGGAGGGGGACATCCTCGTCCACTCGGGGATGATCGGTACGATCCGCGCCGTGCCACTCCGCACGGTGAGCTTGCCGTCAATGCGATGCACCCAGCCGCGCATCCCCTTGATCCCCTGACCGCGGCCCGGGTCGGCGAAGCGGCTGACCCCTTGGATCACGGCGGCCTCGAGCGCGGTCTGGTCGTCCCATCGCTCGGCGAGGGCTCGCGCACGGCTCCCCTCGAGCGAGGCGCGGAACCCCATGCCCGCGTCACAGACCGCGATCTGCACCACGTCACGTCCGACGCGGCGCTTGGCCCAGTTGTATCGCTGCACCATCACCCATCCCCCGCGCCCCGCATGCTCGATGATGTTCGAGGCCGCCTCGGAAAGGGTCATGCTGAAGCCCATCGTGGAGCGCGGTTCGAGATCGAGCGTCGCGTTCAGGATCTGTTGTGCCTTCTCCTGGATCCGTCGGACGATCCCCTGGACGTCGTCGTTGCCATTGACCGGCGTCACTTCGAGGAGCACATCGGAGTCACCGCTGGCCGCGCGCTTGGGCACGGTCCCTCGGATCGTGTAGAAGGCCTCGGCGTACGTGAAGAACTGCGCGCGGGCCCAGT
>Ga0129333_10005232_pt1 | contig 12166 bp, 11 predicted proteins | sample CPB6_08_DNA_FD_94474 | JGI IMG/M metagenome (GOLD analysis project Ga0129333, IMG submission 94474) | Freshwater to marine salinity gradient microbial communities from Chesapeake Bay, USA - CPBay_Sum_0.6_0.8_DNA | ecosystem: Environmental > Aquatic > Marine > Coastal | place: USA: Chesapeake... | reverse complement strand
TCTACCCCGATATGCCTAAGGCGTACCAGATCTCGCAGTACGACCAGCCGCTCAACGTCGATGGCTTCCTCGACCTGCCCGATGGCACCCGCATCGGTATCGAGCGTGCGCACCTCGAGGAGGACACCGGCAAGTCCACGCACATCGGCGGTGATGGCCGTATCCACGGCAGCGAGGGCAGCCTCATCGACTTCAACCGCGCGGGCGTACCGCTCGTCGAGATCGTGTCCCGACCCGACTTCCGCACCGTCGACCAGGCGAAGGCGTACGTCAACGAACTCCGCTCGATCCTCGCTGCGATCGAGGCATCGGATGCCAAGATGGAGGAAGGGTCGATGCGTGTCGATGCGAACGTGTCGGTACGCCGCCCCGGCGCTCCGTTCGGCACCCGCTGCGAGATCAAGAACGTCAACTCCGTCCGTTCGCTCGGCCGTGCCATCGAGTACGAGGCGAGGCGCCAGGTCGACCTCATCGAGTCGGGCGACAAGGTGCGTCAGGAAACGCGTCACTGGAACGAGGGCGACGGCCGCACGCACACGTTGCGGGCCAAGGAAGACGCCGACGACTACCGCTACTTCCTCGAACCGGATCTCGTGCCGCTCGTCCCCGATCCGCAGTGGGTCGAGCGCGTGCGGGCGGCCATGCCGATGCTCCCGGCAGCGAGGAGGGAGGCGCTCGGTGCACTCGTGGGCCTGCCGGCCAACAACGACGCCGTGTGGACGGTCGTGAGCCGCGGGCAGGACGACTACGTGCGCGCCGCAGTCGACGCCGGCGGTCAACCGGACCGCGTGCTGGTGCACGTTCAGCAGGCCTTTGCCGAGGTCGGCCCGAACCCCGCGCTGCCGGCATCGTCGCTCGCATCGCTCACGGTGATGGAGCGCAACGGCGAACTCACGGCCACCCAGGCCAAGGATGTCCTCGCCACGATGCTCGAGTCGGGTGGCGAGCCTGCGGCGATCGCCAGGGCGAAGGGCTACGAGGCGATGGATACGAGTGCCATCGAGACCGCTGTCGACGAGGCGATTGCCGCCGATCCCGCTGCGTGGGCGAAGTACTGCTCCGGTGAGGAGAAGGCCGTCGGTGCGCTCGTCGGGCGCGTCATGAAGGCAACGAAGGGGCAGGCCGACGGCAAGATCGTTACGGCACTGCTGCAGCAGCGCCGGACTGCGGCGGGCTGAGCCGACCTCGACGGCCCGGGATAGCGTGCCGGGCAGCGAAAGGGGGATGCAGTGGACCGCATCGCCATCAATGGACTGCGCGTGATGACGCTCGTGGGGGTCCTGCCGCACGAGCGGGAGGCTGCACAGCCCCTGCAGGTAGACCTCTCCCTCGAGGTCGACCTCGCCGACGCCGGTTTCTCCGACGAACTCGCAGACACCGCACACTACGGACTCGTCGCGGAGCGGGTAGCCGCAGTGATGCGCGAGTCGAAGGACCTGCTGCTCGAGCGCCTGGCACACCGCATCGCCGAGGAGGCGCTCCTCGTGGACCGGGTCGAGGCGGTCGATGTGACGCTCACCAAACTGCGCCCGCCGATCCCGGAGGACCTGCAGTCATGCGCCGTGAGCATCCGCCGCGAGCGTCGACAGCTGAACGTTCCCACGAGACAACCGCATCTTGCCGTGGTCGCGCTCGGCAGCAATCTCGGTGACCGGGTGGGCTACCTGCGGTTCGCGGTGGAACAACTGGGCTCGGTCATCCGCCAGTCCACGGTGTACGAGACCGAACCGGTAGGGGGACCAGACGCACAGGGTGCGTACCTCAACATGGTGGTGGAGGTCGAGACACCGCTCGACCCGTTCGCCTTCATCCGCCGCTGCCAGCGCATCGAGGCCCTGGCCGGACGGCAGCGTCTCGTCCATTGGGGTCCGCGGACGCTCGACCTCGACCTGTTGTTCTACGACAACGCCGAGATCAGCACCGAGGAACTCACCGTTCCCCATCCGCGCACCTACCAGCGCCGCTTCGTGCTCCACCCGTTGTCGGAGGTCGCTCCGCACCGGTGTCCGGACTCGTGGGACGACCTGCTGCCCAAGGGCGGTGTGTGGTCGATCGGCCCGCTGCACGAGATCAACTGAGCCCGAGTCGATGCTCCACGGTGCGGACCTTGTCGGGGTAGTGGGCGCGTCCGTACTCGGGACGCTGCTGCAGCACGATCTCCATGAGTTCCCAGTGCTGCGGTGTGTCCTTCCACGGCAGCGCGATGTACAGCGGCAGTCCCCAGCGACGAAGTTCGCCGAGGTTGCTGTACACCTGCTTCTGGTAGAGGTACCGCTCTTCCCACGGCCAGTTGCTCGGGGCGAATCCGGTACCGGGGTCGATGATGCAGTGGCTGCGCAGGCCGTAGCGGTCGGCGTCGGCAAGACGTGCCTCGAAGAACTCGACGAGCGCCTCGACGGGATCACGCCGAACGTGCTCCATCTCGCGCGGGTTGGGGCCGGAGAGGAACGGCACGACGATCGGGCACCCGAAGTCGGCGGCGACCTGCCACATCGCATCGGTCTGCATGCCGTCGGCGGCGTTGATCACCGTGGCACCCGCCTGCAGCGCGTGTCGCGCCACCTCGGGTCGCCAGGTATCCACGCTGAGGTCCACACCGAGTTGTGCCAGCGCGGGCACCACGTGTTCGAGGCGCTGCCACTCGGTCTGCCACGGCACTACCGTCGCATTGTCGGTCGATCCCTGGCCCCCGAGGTCGATGCAGTCGGCGCCCTGTGCGAGCAGCGAGCGCGCACGCAGCACGGCCTGCTCGGGCCCGTTCACGATCGAGTCGGAATTCAGCGAGTCCGGCGAGGCGTTGACGACTCCGTAGATCAGCACGGCACGGCACGGTATCCCGCCGTGGGCCAACAGGAGCACACATGAACATCGGCCCGAACATTGGCCCGGTGCGAACCTTCGACACATCGGCGTGGGACCTCGGCGCGGCAGTCGCCGCAAAGCGCGGCCGGACCGTTGCTGTCTGCATCCCATGCCGTAACGAGGCGTCCACCATCGGCGAGCTCGTGTCGAAGATCCGCCCGCTGCTCGCCGGCCCGAACCCGCTGGTCGACGAGTTGGTGGTGCTCGACGACCGGTCGCAGGACGGCACGGGTCATGTTGCCCGGCAGGCGGGCGCTCGCGTGGTGCACATCGACGAGGTGCACGCGCTGTACGGCCGCGGGAACGGCAAGGGGAATGCCCTGTGGGCCACGCTCGCTGCCAGTACCGGCGACTTCGTCATCTGGTGTGACGGTGATGTCACCAGTTTCGAGGCGTCCTGGGTGACCCGGCTCGTGATGCCACTGCTGCTCGAGCACGATCTCGCGCTCGTGAAGGGCTGTTATGCGCGCCCGACCGACAACGGTGGCGGCGGTCGGACCACCGAGTTGGTGGCGCGCCCGCTCATCTCCCTGTTCTTCCCCGACCTCGCCGGCCTGCACCAACCGCTGTCGGGGGAGTACGCCGTGCGGCGCGACATGATCGAGCAACTCCCGTTCGTGGAGGGCTGGGGAGCCGAGATCGCCATGTTGATCGACGTGGCGGACCGATTCGGCGCACAGGCGATCGGTCAGGTCGATCTGGGCACGCGGATCCACCGTCATCAGGACCTCCACAGCCTCTCCCGGCAGGCAGCCGAGGTCATGGCGACCCTGCTTGCCCGAACACCTGCTGCCGCAGCGTTCGCAGCGGATCAACTCGAGTTGCTCCGGCCCAACGGCGCGCACGAGTCACTCAACCTCGCAGAGCGCCCACCGCTTGCGCGGGCTCGACTCGAGGGCTGAGGTCAGGGCCGGGCGGCCTCCACGAACAGCCAGAGCGCGAACCCGAAGAACAGCACCGCAGCAGCGATCTTGATGAATCGTTCGGGCAGGCGCGCACCGAGTTGTCGCCCGATGACAATCGCCAGTGCATCGGCCGCAACCATGCCAACGGTCGAGCCGAGCCAGGTCCCGAAGATGCCGTGCTCGGTCGCCAGTGTGACGGTGGCGAGCATGGTCTTGTCGCCGAGTTCGGCGAGGAAGAACACGAAGGTGACGAGCCAGAACGCGCTGCGGGTGTTGTCCCGTGCGCGTTCGCGCTCGTCGTCGGACAGCGAATCCCCCCGAAGGGTCCAGAGCCCGAAGATCACGAATGCCACTGCGGCGATGACCTTGATCGGCCGCTCGGGCAATGCGGCCCCGAGAGCGGCTCCGATTGCCACGGACACTGCATGGACCACGGCGGTGGCGAGCGTGATCCCGCCGAGTACGACCCTCATCGGGAACCGGGTGGCGAAGGTGAGGGCCATCAACTGACTCTTGTCGCCGAGTTCGGCGGCGAAGATGAAGCCGAAACTGACGAGGAAGGCAGAGAGCACGCCGGACATGAATCATTTAGTCTTCCAGAGCAGTGCATTCTCAGGAAGTTCCAAGGCACGACCGCGTGTGAAACCGCGGATTGCGCTGCCAAGATTCCACCATGAACCCTGATCGACCGAACCCCTGGTTGCCCCCGGGTCAACAACTCCCCCCTCCCGGTTTCGGCTCCACCACCAACCAACCGTCGCCGTCGTCGTTCGGCGGCACGAACCTGGCTCCGCCGACCGAACCGCTGCCGACGCTCGGCGGCCCCAACGGAGCGCCGAACCCGAGCAAGCCGCGCACGCTGCGGGCGGCGTTCGTGGGCGGCATCGTCGGGGCCGTGGTCTCCGCTGGCGTGGCGTATGCCACGGTGCAACTCACCGACAGCACGACCACCAAGACCGTCACCGTCGAGGTCCCCGCTGATGCTCCCGGCAACACCCCGTCCAATGTGGCCACCACGCTGCCCGTTGCCGGTACTCGGCTCAACGAGGACACCAAGGTGGGTCTCGACCTCCACGGGCTCATCGACAAGGTGCGTCCCTCAGTGGTGGCCATCTCCGTCGGCGTGAAGGACGGTTCGGGCGGAGTCCAGGCGTTGGCTGCGGGCTCCGGTGTCATCATCTCCAAGGACGGGCTGGTGCTCACCAATGCCCACGTCGTGGAGGCCGAGGATCAGTTCGGTCGTGCGGTCACCAACCCCACGTACACGCTGAAGATTCACGACGGCACGGTGCGCGAGGCCACGGTGCTCGGTGCGGCCCCCGACTTCGATGTGGCGCTCATGCGCCTCAACGACACCTCGAACCTCACCCCGATCGAGCTTGGCGACTCGGGCGAGATCCGTGTGGGCGACGACGTCGTCGCCGTTGGCAATGCGCTCGATCTCGGCGACAGCCCCACCATCACCAAGGGCATCATCTCGGCACTCGACCGTTCGCTCGACGTGAACTCCGAACTCACCCTGTACGGACTGATCCAGACCGATGCGCCCATCAACCACGGCAACTCCGGTGGGGCGCTCGTCGACAGCTTCGGGCGGCTCATCGGCATCAACTCGGCCGGCATCCCCGATGCGCAGAACATCGGCTTCGCCATTGCCATCAACAGCATCAAGCCGCTGCTTGCCGATCTCGAGGCGGGCAAGAAGGTCACCCGAACACCGACGGCCTTCCTCGGTGTCAATGTCAGCCAGACACCGGACGGTGTCGCCATCACCGACGTGAGCGATGGATCGGGTGCGAGCAAGGCAGGGGTGAAGGCAGGCGACATCCTGAAGAAGGTCGGCGATGCCGACATCTCCACGATCGAGCAACTCGGTGAGGTACTGCGTTCGATCTCTCCCGGCACCAGCACCCCGGTTGCGGTGTTGCGCGACGGTCAGGTCATCGACCTGACGGTCGTCATGGGCAGTCGCTCGAACTGATGCCCCCGAAACCCAGCCAGGCGGCCACCAAGCGTGACCCTGCGGTGCAGCGCCGGGTCGTGCTCATTGCCCTCGGTGTGGTCGTGCTTGCGGCCATCGCCGCAGTGGTGGCCATCGTGGCAACGCGCGACGACTCGGCGACCACGAGCTCGAAGGACCTGAAACAGGTGCAACCGGTGGAGGTAGTGGGCACCCCGCTCCCGTCGCCGGAAGCCGGCACGGCCGACAACTCGGTCGGACTCCCGGTGCCGGAGATCAAGGGCAAGACCTTCGGAAGTCGTTCGATCTCGATCAAGAAGGGCAAGCCCACGCTCGTGATCGGGATCAACCGTGCCGACGCCGACGTACCGGGCGAGGTGGAGGCGATCGTGCAGTGGCACCACGCGTACCTCACGCCGTCGAAACTCAACGTGGTCACCGTGGTCACCGGGCCGGGCCGTGACACCGCCGCCGATCCGGTCTCGAGTTGGTTGGTGCGTGAGGAGTGGCCGTTTCCCGTGCTCGTCGACGATGCGGCCGGTACCGCAGCCAAGGCACTCGGCTTCGTGGCTACCCCCGGGATCATGCTGGTCGACCCTGACGGCGTCGTGGTGTTCCGCGTGCTCGGGCCACTGCCGATCGAGCGCCTGGCGCAGGAGATCAAGGAGCGCTTGGGGTTGGTTCCCGACGCGTGAGCGCCTCCGGGCGCCAGCGTGGGGGCAGGTCGGGGCCGTTGACCTGATCTCGCCATGACCTCCACAGGAACTGCACCACGAAGACGTAGCCGGCAAGGACCAGTGCGCAGACCCACAGCGTGGTGCGCAGTCCGAGGAGCTCGTCGGCGATGTAGCCATTCAGGATCGAGAAGCCGCCGAACGCGGTACCGACGAGCGCGGAGTAGATCGACAGCACGCGACCCCGTGAGTGCTCGGGCGCATCGCGTTGCACGACGGCCCCCATGGTGATGAACGAGATCGGCGCTGACATGCCGAAGAGCACGGTGGCGATCACGGCCGTATACGGCGAGTGCGCCTGCGAGGCGAGCAGCATCGCGAGGCACGACACCGCCGGCACCACGGTGAGCACGCGGGAGCGCCCGATCCACTGGGTGACGGCCGCCACGCAGAAGCCGGCGGCGAGTGCACCGAAGCCCATCGCGCAATAGAGCACCATCCAGAAGCGCGACCAATCGGACACCGATGCGGCGTAGGTGGGGATCGTGCTGAAGGTCATGGCACAGCAGAACTGCACGAACACCGTGCTGATGATCATCGTGCGCGTACCCGGCGTCCGGCCCGCAAGCTTCGCCGCACGGCCGATCTCGCCGAACGCCTGCGACATCTGCACGGTTCCGCCACCGTGAAGCGGCCGCTTGATGGTGGTGAGGACCGCTGCCATCAGGACAAAGCTGATGGCGTTGCCGGTGATGCTGGCGGCGGGTCCCCACACCGTGGTCGTGATGGCGGCGAGCATCGGTCCGATCGACCGGCCGGCATTCCACGTGAGTCCCGACAGCGAGAGCGCTCCGAGCAATTCCTCGCGGGGTACGAGTAGCGGGATCATTGCCTGGAAGGCGGGGTTCCCGAGCGAACTTGCGCACCCCTGCAGGAAGACGATGGCGGCGAGGGCGTACGCCGATCGCACACCGCTGGACACCACGAGCGCGAGAACGCCGGCGAGTACTGCCTGCACCCACTGCATGGTCATGGCGACGCGCCGCCGGTCGAAGCGATCGGCGACGAGCCCACCGATGGGCGACATGAGACCTTGCGGGATGAACAGGCTCGAGAACACCAGAGCCGTTGCGCCGGAACTCTTGCTCGACTCGGCGACGAGCACCGTCACGGTGACGGCCTGCATCCACGTGCCGAGGTCGGAGACCATGGCCGAGGTCCAGAGGCGCCGGAAGTCGCGATGGCGCCTCAGGGTGACAATCGGATTGGAACTCACGGCACCTTCACCGTACCCGTGACCCGCGGCTGCGACCCCAGTGGGGGAAACGTTCAGGCGGCATGGGTGGTGCGCAGCGACTGGCGCAGCGGTGCAGGGTCGCCATGGTCGACGTAACCGCGCCACTGCGGGCGCAGCAGCCACGACGCCGCGACGACGACGGCCAACAAGCCACCGGACACGATCAACTGGGCCCGTAGACCCCAGAACCGGTCGGCGAGCCAACCGCTGACCGGCGCCATGATGCCGAACACCAGGCCGATGACTGCTGTCTGGATGGCGGTGATGCGGCCGCGGTAGGCCTCCTCCGCCTCACGCTGAACGACACCACCAATGAGCACGAAGGCCGGGACCGAGGTGGCACCGAAGACGAAGGCCACCAGTGCCGCCGCCCACTCCACCCGGAGCGCCGAGGCGACGAGCATCGAGGCTGCGCCGGCGAACAACAACAGGTTCAGTACTCGCGACCGTCCGAAGTTGGTGGATGCCCACGACACGAACAGGCCGCCGATGAGGGCACCGAGACCGATGGCGGTGTACAGCACCTGCGGCATGTTCTTCCCGCCGCCGACGGCCTCGGCGTACAGCGGCACGAGGCTGAACATCGTGGGGAAGGTGGCCTGCAGGATCACGACAGCGCCGATCATCAGCCGCAGCGACGGCGAGCGCCGCATGATGCGCGCCGCGGCGCGGAGTTCGCTGCCGAACTGTCGCATGTTCACCGTCCCGCCGCCGCGCAGCGGACGTCGGATGGTGAGCAGCACGAGCGCCATGCCGACGAAGCTCACGGCGTTGCCGGTGATGGTGGCGGCGGGTCCCCACAGGCTCGAGGTGATGGCAGCGATCATCGGCCCCACGATGCGACCGGTGTTCCAGCTAACGGATCCGAGCGACACCGCCGGGTAGAGGTCGCTGCGCGGCACGAGCATGGGGATCATCGCTGCGTACGCGGGTTGCCCCATTGCGGTGGCGCAGCCTTGCAGCGCAACCAGCGACGCGAGGGCGATGGGTGACGTCACGCCTTGATGCACCACGAGCGCGAGCACGCCCGCAAGCGCCGTCTGCAGCATCAGCACACTGATGGCAACGTGGCGCCGGTCGAATCGATCGGCGAGCAGGCCGCCGAATGGCGCGCACAGTGCCTGTGGCAGGAAGAGCGCCGAGTACACGAGCGCCGTGGATGCTGCGCTCTTCGAGGTGGTGGCCACGAGAACGGTCACGGTGACCGCCTGCATCCAGGTGCCGATGTCGGAGACCACCGCCGAGTACCACAGCCGGCGGAAGTCGGGGTACCGCCTCAGGGTGGTCAACGGGTTGCTGTTCACGCGTTCGGAAAGAGTAGTTGCTGACAGCAACTATCGGGTGGCACGCGGACCCGGAAGCGGGCGCCAGTAGGGTGGCCCACGTCATGCCCGGCCGTTTCCGGTTCTCCCTCCCGCCCCGTCGGCACCTCACCGACCCGTGGTTCCGCATCGGACAACTCGATGTGACCTCCACGGTGCTGGTCACGTTGATCTGTGCCGTGACGATCTTCGTCTACATCATCGACTCGTCGCTGCTCGAGCCGTTTGTGCTCTTTCCCGACCGTCTCTGGGGTGGCCAGATCTGGCGGCTCGTGACCTGGCCCTTCGTGAGCCTCCCCGACCGCCAGTTCCTCTGGACCATCGTCCGGATCGCGCTGTTCTGGTACTTCGGCCGGGAACTCGAGGCACAGGTCGGCCGCAAGAAGTTCGCCATCCTCCTGGCGCTCATCACGGTGGGCACCGGTCTCGTCGCCGCCGCCTTCGACATCCCACTCGCCGGCCTGCGCTATCTCGAACTCGCAACGTTCGTGCTGTTCATCCTCGAGCATCCCCGGGCCCGCTTCTTCTTCGGCATCCCGGGTTGGGTGATCGGTGCCGTATTCGTGGGTGCCGAGTTGCTCGACCTCGTCGGGGATCGTGCCTGGCGGTATGTCGGGGTGCTGCTCGTCTCGCTGGTGCTTGCAGCGCTCGGGGGGCGGGCACTCGGCCTCGCTGCCGAGCAGACCTGGCTCCCGAACCTCGCTGTGGCGTCGTCGGGTCGCGGCTCGCGACCGGCGCGACCGGTCAGGAGTCGTACCAAGCGCGCCGGCAAGGGCGGTTCGAAGCAGGGCAAGGCCGGCAAGGGTCAGCCCACGGTGGTGAGCGGTCCGTGGGCGCCGCCCGTGCGCGGTACGGCATCCGATCAGGCCGAGGTCGACTTCCTCCTCGACAAGATCTCCGCCACCGGTTTCGACTCGCTGACTGCCGACGAGAAGCGTCGGCTCAAGGAAGCCAGCGATCGACTTCGTCGCAAACAGGACTGATCGCACACAGGACTGATCGAGCGGCCCTGCGTCAGTCGCTGTTGGGTCGCATGGTCTCGGACCACCCGCTGGGGTCCTTGCCGAGTTCGCGATAGCGGCGCACGATCTGCAGCGGGGGCGGCAGTTCCTGCCCAGCGTTGACGAGCGCCATGTTCGGGCCGTCCTCGGCCCACACGTGGCAGGTGTTCAGGTTCATCGCCAGGCTGCGCTTGCGCTCCTCCGGCGTCACCGAGCCACGGAAGGTCTCCCCGGAGAGCTTCGCCTTGGTTGCCTGCATCGACCAGATCGTCTGCACCGCAACCGGGGCCATGGCCTGCACGAGCGCCGTGGTGTGTGTGCACGCCCGTGGGCCGCCGAAGAGTTCGCGCACCTTGTGGGTGAAGCCCCGCGCAATGCTCAGCCCGACGAGCTTGTGGTAGTGGTCGACGATTGCCGTGCACGTCTCGTGCGGGTGGGCCTCGAAGACCACGCGTGCGTCGGTGATGGTCATGTCCGGGTACGCCACCTCGATCTCCACGATCATGTGGTGCATCACGAGGGGCTCGTCGTCATCGGGCACGTACAGGCCACCGGGTTTGGTGTCCATGACCGCGCCCCGGATGATCACGGTGTTGTCGCTCTTCAGGAAGGAACGGACCTCGTAGTTCCGCGTGTGGAGCAGCGGTAGGTCGGGGTCGGGAGGGAGCATCGATGACGCCATGACGTCCCATGTCACTCGCTCGGGGCGCCCCGGGCCAAAACCGTTGCTGTCCCGGGCGGGGAGGGGCACGTCTCGGCAGTGTCGGGCCCCGGTCCGTCGTACGATCTAGCCGTGGACCAGCGCCTGTACTTCCGCCAGTTGCTATCCGGCCGTGACTTCGCCAAGGACGATCCCGTCGCCCAACAGATGGTGAACTTCGTGTACGCCATCGGCGATCGCGCAACCGGCGAGTGTGTGCTCGTCGACCCGGCGTACAACGCCGGCGAGTTGGTGGCCATTGTGGGCGCCGACGGCATGCGCGTCACCGGTGCGCTTGCCACGCACTATCACCCCGACCACATCGGTGGCTCGATGATGGGCTTCAAGCTGCAGGGCGTTCGGGAACTGCTCTCCGAGGTCGGTGTGAAGGTGCACTGCAACGAGGCCGAGGTGCCGTGGGTGAAGAAGGTCACCGAGTTGTCCGACTCCGATCTCGCAGCACACGACGGTGGTGACGTGTTGATGGTCGGTGACATCAAGATCGAGTTCGTGCACACGCCGGGGCACACGCCCGGTTCGCAGTGCTTCCTCGTCGATGGTTGCCTCGTCTCCGGCGACACGCTGTTCCTCGACGGGTGTGGTCGCACCGACCTCCCGGGGAGCGACCGTGGGTTGATGTACGAGTCACTGCAGCGACTGGCGAGACTTCCTGAGGACACCATCGTCTTCCCGGGCCACAAGTACCACCCGATGTCGAGCGCAGAGATGGGCGCCGTGGTGCAGACCAACTATGCGTTCCGTCCGCGCTCGAAGGAGCAGTGGCTCATGATGTTCGGCGGGGGCGACTGAATCGCCCATCGGGCGACGAGCGCTACGCGGTCGGCGCAGACGTTGCCGACGACGTGGGGGTCGAGGTAGCCGGCGCCGACGTGGAGGGGCTCGAGGTCGACGGCGACGACGTGCTCGGTGATGAGGTCGAGGTGGTCGACGACGGGATCGGAATCGGCTTGTTGCGAGCCGGCACGTCCTCGCCGTAGACCCACACGCGCAGGCCCCACTTCACCCAATCGAGCGTCCAGAGCATGTCCATTGCGGGGAGACTCACGCGCACGCAGCCATGCGAGGCGGGGCGTGCAGGAACCGAGGTCATGCCGTGGATGGCTCGGCCACCGTCGAAGTACTTCGGTCGGTAGATCTTGCCGAGGTCGCCCTTCCACCATCCGTCCGAGCGCTGTGAGTGGATCTTGAACTTGCCCGACGGCGTGACGGAGCGTCCGGATTCGTAGACGCCGCCATCCTTCTGGTTTCGCTCCAGGTAGTACTGGCCGTTACCGGTGGAGGTATTGAGCGCGAACAGCGTCTCGCCGTTCTTCACCACGAAGAGCACCTGGCGATCCTTGTCGACCTCGACGAGGTTTCCCTTGTTGCTGCGCGCCTGTGCGCGTGACGTGATCTCGCTGAGCAGTTGGGCGGTTGCCGCATCG
>Ga0129333_10005231_pt1 | contig 12167 bp, 14 predicted proteins | sample CPB6_08_DNA_FD_94474 | JGI IMG/M metagenome (GOLD analysis project Ga0129333, IMG submission 94474) | Freshwater to marine salinity gradient microbial communities from Chesapeake Bay, USA - CPBay_Sum_0.6_0.8_DNA | ecosystem: Environmental > Aquatic > Marine > Coastal | place: USA: Chesapeake... | reverse complement strand
TTTGTATACTTCCAATGTGAATGTTCTGTTAAAAACACTACGGTTTTTTCTCCAAGATCCGTTAACTCTGGATTTGGGTGTGGAAACGATGAATACTTGTCAGGGTGATCGTATAATGTAACATAATCTGCATGTTGTAATCCTTCTTGTATTAACACGTCAGATCCAGAATAGTGCATATAATCGTCTTCAACCATATATACAATATCTTCCGGAGAAAAGTTGTTGATACAAAACTCAAACTTATCACGCATGTATTGATCTTTACCACGTACTTTATTATCTAGTGTTACGTTAAAGGACGTTACAAACGACATTAGATTGGTGTCTAAATCATCACCCAAGACATAAATTGAATGATCTCTGAATACAGAACACAAATTTTCAAAGCATTTACGCTTTGGATATGGTGATCTGGATTTTTCACATAAAGACAAAACTACATTCATATCTTAATATATATGGACGATAAAAAACCAAAGAGTTGTGGTTTTCATATATATTTATAGGTTATGACGTACAAAGACTTCTTCAAAGAATATAACATGAGTCAGATTCCAATTGGTGGACAACCATCAATTTCGGGTCAATCTGGTACATATGCATCACCAGATGTGACACAGAACCCCGGATCGTTTCCTGCCGACAGTTCTAACGTCAATATTGTTCCTCCGGTTGATCAAGATATCAAGTCCAAGATCGATCCTGAACAATATAAAAAAGATGTTGAAGACGTTAAAATGAAGGTCACTCCTGATGACATTATTCAGGGAATGCAATATGAATTGAAGAAACAGATTTACAAGAACAAAATGGTTGCAAAAGAAACCGTTGTTCAGAATCTAAAGGAAAACCCACGTTACTATCGTGATCTTGGAATGTTGGGGATGACACCCGATATGATGAACGAGTCATATGAACCACTTTTGCTTGAAGAAGAAGATTTAAATGAAAAGTTAGATTTGCGTAAACGTGGTGATACTATCGTGGTAATATCCACTTTGGAGAATCCAAGAGAAGCAGGTAACGAAACATATCGTAACAAAGATGCGTTGAAGGGTAATGGATTTAGATGGGATCCAAGTATTACTGCGTGGACAATTGGACTAGATAAGTTTGGTATTGCTACGTCAGTGATTCGTAATATCAATTCGGGATTCAAATGGGATGGTCGTAAAAACACATGGATAGAACCTACCGGTGGAGATTCTAAACTAGAAGATCTCATTCAAAAGGTGGAAGATCTTCCTGATTTTGTAGCAAACGACTCAAATATCAGTAGAAACCAAGAATTGGCCATCAAGATTGATAACTTCATCAAAGAATTAGCTGATGCGGTTCAAGGTGAGGCAACAAGTGGAAAAGTAGCTGAATATCTTAACTTCAAGAAGAGATTTAGAAAATACAGTTTTAACAACAGCATATTGATCTTTATTCAAAATCCAAAAGCAACTTATGTTGCTGGATTTAGTGCATGGAAAAAGATGGGTGTATCGGTCAATAAAGGTGCCAAAGCTATTTATATTTACGCTCCTATTGCTAAAAAAGAGGAAGAACTAAAACCAAATGATGATGGATCTGAAGGTAAGGAAGTAACGGATAGAACCAGAATGTATTTTAGAGCAGTTCCAGTATTTGATATTGCCGATACAAATGCTGCTGAAAAGGGTATTCAACCTCAAAGTCCCGAATGGCATGATCCAAACACTCCAAGTGAAACTGCTGACAGAATTTATGAGTATGTTTTAGAGTTCTGTAAAGACAAGGGAATTAAGATTACACACAGTGACGCAAAAGGTGGAGAAATGGGATGGGCAAGCGGTGATCACATTAACTTGACAAGCAATGTTTCTGGATTGAATCGTTTGTCTACGTTGATTCACGAAATTGCACATTCACTGCTTCATTTTAAAGACAGTTCGGTATTTTTTGGTGATGAATATACATCAAAGTTAACCCGTGAACAGGCAGAACTTCAAGCAGAAGCAGTAGCTTATACAGTTTTAAGAAATTATGATTTACCAGTAAAACATAGTGCGACATATCTTGCATTGTGGAGAGCTGACAAAGACACCGTAATTAAGAATCAAACCATTATTAGTAAGGTTTCTAACTTTATTATTGATGGAATTAATCAGATTGCGGAAGAAAAACAAAAAGAACAACCAATGAACGAAACTCAAAAGGAAAAGATTGGAAGTATCATACGTGATATGGCCAATGAATCCAAAACACGTGAACGTGTTGAACAAAAATATGGCAACTTTGAAGCAATCAAGAAATTGATGGACGAAAAGTGGGAAGAAAAGAAAAAGAGACGTAACTATGGATTCTAAACCACCGGGGGATTGGTATATTATTGGATCGCAGAAGAAAATTCAAGATCCATTGATTGGTCATCCAGCGATGAAAGGTCGTAGATGGCAAATCGATTATGCATATCCTTCTAACGGTTACAGTAAAATGCAACAAGCAGAAAAAGAAGCTTCACAACATAAACACAAGAGTAACAACAGACCATGAAGTATAAAGACTTTTATCTTAACGAGGACAATCAACTTACTGGTGGAGTTGGTGATGCAACGGCACCTTCAAACGTAAATCCAGCACAACTTGCATTGGGTGTTCAAGTTGAAATGGAACATACTAACAATGAAAAGGTTGCCACTGAAATTGCATTGGATCATTTGTCGGAAGATCCTGAATATTATACCAAGTTGGTAAATGCTGGACTTGCAAAAGAGTTTAAACCACAAGCAAATTCGGGGTTTGGTGATCCAAAACAGAGTTTCAATGATAAAGCTCGTCTTGGAAACACTGTGTCCTGTACTCCGGGCAACAACGTTGTGGGAAGTATGGATAAAACCCCAATTGGAACGGTAAAAGGTAGCACTCCAGTGGGACCAACATCAGATGTTGAATTGGATATCAACGAACCATCTTTAGATGAAGATAGATGCACAGACATTGCCAAACGCAAATACAAGAAGTGGCCAAGTGCATACGCAAGCGGAGCAGTTGTACGTTGTAGAGCAGGTAAAATTTGGAAGAAAAAAGAAGAATCTATTGAGTTAGAAGAGAAAAAAGACTTTAGTAAAGAAAAGAAACAAGGTCTACATGGATGGTTTGCACGTCGTGGAGGTAAAGGTGGAAAAGGATGGGTTGACTGTAATACATGTCGGAAAGATCCAAAGACAGGAACTAAGAAATGTAAATCATGTGGTCGTCAATCCGGTGAGAAAAGAGCCAAATATCCAGCGTGCCGTCCAACACCATCACAATGTAACAAAAAGGGAACCAGTAAGAAAAAAGGTCCAAGTTCAGTTTCTTGGCAAAAGAAAAAGAATGAATCAGTTGACAAACCAACTCCTATCAAGTTAACTGATCTACTTAAAGACATATTGAAAGACACATGATCAAACTATCGGACATAGCAAGAGAAATCATTTCGGAAGAAAATAGTAAGAAACTGTTTGGGTCATTATCCAACAGAGTTACTACTGAAGAAATGCATGGTGTATTTGGTGAGTTGAGAAAGAAACTTGCCAAGAAATTCTCTAGCTTCAATAATACCACCAAGTTGTCGAGTCGTATGGACCACGGTGATATCGACATTGTGGTTGTTGCACCCGCTGGGCAATCTACACGTGATATTGTTTTAAACAGCTTGGGCAACAATGTTACTGTCAATACGTCATCGCAACCTGTTGTTACATCCAATGGACAGGTTTATCAACCGAATCAGAAGTTTGTTACCACCAACGGTAACATTTTTTCTATTTTGTATACCCCAGATAAGTTGGATAAACACGTTCATATCGATTTTATCGTTGCCAAAGATGAAGAAGATGCTCGTAACAAACAAGACTATCTTGCATACAACGACTTTTCAGGAATCGTAGGTGTAATTGCTCGTAAATTGGGGTTCAAATACGGTAGCGAAGGATTCTTCAAGATCTTTGTTGATAAAAAAGGTCAAAACCGTGATATTTTGATCACCAAGAATTTACGTGAAGCGCAAAAGATCCTTGGATTTCGTAAGGTTGACACCAACTTCTCAAACATCAAGAGCGAGGATGATATCGTCGAGTATATCAAGACATCTCCACTGTTTGATGTGCGTCAGATTGCGGGAGAATTGAATCGTGGTGATCGAAAGAAGATGCGTGCTGAACGTAAGTCTGCTCAATATATTCGTGATCAATTGATGTTGAGTGGCCAACGTCGTACCGTACAGGACGATGACTATTTTTTCAAGACGTTGTTTCCATCATTGTATGAAAAGGTGGAACAAGAAAAGCAAAAGTTGGATGCCGACGTTATCAAGACCGACAAATACACTGGTGACTGGCTCATAAACACCTTCAATTTGAAGCCAGGCAGGGTTATAGGACAAGTTAAGGACTTTTTGAACAAGAAGTATGGTGACAACTTGGATAACACTCCAGAAGAAGAAGTTGTTGCGTCTGTAAAACAATATTTATCTGAACTATGAATGAATTAACTAAAGATCAATGGGAACGCTCTATGTCTACAGGATTTGGAGATCCAGACCACCCTGTCAACAGTGATGTAAAACATCATGTGGGTAAATTGAAAGTTCAGGTTGAAAATGCTGAAATGGCTATGAGTGATGTAACTAAACTTATCAAGTATAGTGAAGCTCTACAGAAAATGTTTAATCCATCTGAGGATCTTGAGGATTGGGTGGAAGCAAAACTCAATCATGCATGTGATTACGTAGCTACTGTTCGTGATTATTTAAAGTTTTACCGTGACGAAAAAGAAGCTGGAACTCCAGAAGATCAAATTAACGAAAAGTGGAGTAGAAAATACAAACAGGGTATTGATTGTTCACATCCAAAAGGATTTAGTCAAAGAGCACATTGTGCAGGTCGTAGAGCTAGACGAGCAGGAAGACGTACAACGAGTAGTTCAGTGAGTGAAGTGGAACTATACAACGATGTATTGAAAGATCTTGTTGAAGAATTAACTGAAGAGATTGGAAACAGTTATATGGCTATGGGTGCGTTGAAACAAATCAACAATGATGCCAAAGAACTTCAATCGATGTTGAAACCCGACACACAATTGGAAGATTGGGTTAAAGCCAAGTTGAATTTGGCTGGGGAATATCTTGATGATGTATATCATCACTTGGATCATTTTGGATCGGAGGGTAGAAAGTTAGACGATGTAGACGAGGCAGTGACAGATCCACGTTTTCTTGCATTTAAAAAAATGTCTCCCGACGAACTGGAACGTTACATTCACAACACACAAGAAAAGAAGAAAAAAGAGTCTTCGACGGTTCTTTTACAAAAAGCATATTGGATTGATCCACAGGGAAATTTAATTGCTGTGAATAGTCATGATGCGTGGGCTAAAGAAAAATACCCCAATGTATCTGATCCTAAAATGGAAGCTTTCCGAAACGGATATATTCGTATGGTTTATTCTGTACGTAATAATGGCAGTGTAGATATCGAATTTCAAAATGTTCAATCTCCATCTGGAGAAATTTTCAATAAGCATGGTAATTCCTCATTAGGAATACCACCGGTTAAATCACAGGTAATTGATGTTATGCGTCAATTTATCAGAGATAAAAACAGTTTGACCTCTGATGTTACTGGTGGTAATTTGGAGGAAGCCATGAGTATCGAAGAGAATTGGAGGAAATGGTTGGGCACTGCTGCCTTGGCCACTGCCACGGCATTTGGTACGCCTGATGTAAACGCTGCTCCAGCAAAAAAGAAACCAGTTACAACGGCGGTGAAGAAAAAAGCATCACCGACTGCTGTAAAGAAAACTCCTGCACCTGCACCTGCCAAAAAGACCGGAGGTAAGGTTTTTGTAAATCCGTCCGAGATTCCAACGAGTAATGCGATGGAAGCGTATATACTTCGCAATGAAGGTGCTGTACGTAATCTTTATTATATTGGTGGAAAACCACATATTGGTGTGGGTCATCATTTGGATGGAAGTAGTAACAGCAAACAAAACATCAAAGCTATCATTCTTTCAGACGAAGAAATTAATCAAGTTAAAGATACTGAAAAACAGGAAAAACTACGTGACACCAATAACAAATTGAAAAAGTATGTTGGTGGAGCTTCAGTAAAAAATTCTATTGATGATGAAGTGATGTTGACTAATGAACAAATAGCTAAATTGTTTTCTCTTGACTTTAGTGATAAGAAGGCAATTGCAATGACTAGACATCCAAAGTTTAACAAGTTTCCTGCGTTGGTTCAAACTATGATCATCGACAGTATTTTCAGAGGCGAAAGACATCCTAAAACAGATGATTTGATCAACTCTGACAATCCAGATTGGAAAGCCGTTGCTGATGCATACAAGGACGATGCCGAATATCGTAAAGGTGGTGGTGTACAACTACGAATGGACCGAAACATCGGATTGTTGATGAGAGCATCAGAAGATCAAAAACAAGTGGCGGCAAATCGTGTTAAGGAACAAAACAATATATAAACCGTATGGAATTGAATTACTCGCTCAACGATCCTATCTTTCAATCGTTGGTTCGTAGAAAGAAACACGGTGAGGATACAAATCTTCCTCCGATACAACAATTTCCTCAGTCAGATATTGATGAATTGGAGTCTTTCTGTAAAGCCCACGGTATACTAGGATTCAATTGTGGACGTATGAATCCTAAGGCAGCATTACAAATGTTGAAGGGCAAATTGGGGGTGTTGAGTCACAACGAAGTAACTGCACCACAAATCAAACATATACTAAAAGGTTAAGACCAAATACCTACAGAAATACGTTTCCATCTATTTTGAACGTATACATAAATGTAGTTATCATCCAATCTAACTTCACCAATTGAGCCAGGGTCACTCGGAGTATTCGGAGCTGACCCTGTTGTGTTTAATTGGAAGAAGACAAACGATCCACTTGGTGCTGAAACAGAACCAGTTACGTATAAACTACCACTAATGGTTTGATCCCCGTGAAACGTATTACTTCCGGTTGTGGCACCACCTTCTGGTTGAATAGTAGTTGGGTCGATTCCTACGATGTTACCAGTTGAATCTGTACCAAACAAAATGTTGGAGCCAGATACATATTTTTCATCAAATCTGGTATTTGACGCATTTCTCTGAGAAAATATAATGCTTAATGGATATAGTGGCATACAGTACCTATAAATATAATAAAAAACGGTATATCTATGTTTTAAAGTATATTTATTGGTGGTATGGACTTAGAATCACAACTTTTAATCAAGATAGAACAATTGGACGAAGACTTGATTAAATGGTTTGGTGAGGGTAAATCATCAGTCAGAGTCAGTTACAAAGAAAGTTTGTGTGAGGTATTCAATGTTGCTCACAAAGATACATTTAAAAAAGATTTGATACAGTTTTTAGATAACGAATTTAAACAGGGTGGTTTGACATCTGTACATCAGGGTTTAAGTACTACTGATTATCAATACAAAGATTGGTTAGAAACCATTGCTGATAACATTGTTAATCGTTTGATTCAATATTTTGAAGCTACCCGAGGACAAACCGAAAGAAATCTATAAAAGGAACTATATGAAAAAGTTTTATTCAATTCTATTTTTGTTGTTGTTCACCAGTTGTGTGACCACTCCTACAGAAAATGCTGATAAAGTCAACGCCGCTAAAAATAATGTTCAGTCAACCATAAATGCGTTGAACGATAACGGCAAAGACAAAATGAAACAAATTCAAACCACAGCCAGCGGTGTGGATTATGCGTTGTCTAAAGTTACAAATGCTCAACCAGCGGTCACAGTTGCAAAGGAGTTAAATGATCGAACTGTAAGTATTGCTGGTGCACCACCTGTTGAAGAACTCAACAAAATGAAAAAGATGGTGGATGATTTGACTTCACAAGTAGTTGAAGAACAAAAACGTGGTAAAAAGTCTTTGGAAGAAAAAGATAAAGAAATAACCGCAATTCAACAAGAACGTGAACAGTTAAAACAAGAACTGAAAGAAAAAGAAAGCAAACTTCAAAAGGCCGCAGATGAAGTTGCTAAAAAGGCTGATGAATACAAAGTTACTGTAGATGAAGTCAACAGTTGGTTTGGTCTGGGTGGAGTAATCTTCGGTGTCAAGAAGTTTGTGAAAACCTGTGTGATTTTCATATTGGTATTTGGTATTATCTTCTTGGCATTACGTATTTTTGCTGCTGTTAATCCTATTGCAGGTGCTGCATTTTCTATATTTGATATGATTGGTGGAGTAATACTACAAGGTGTCAAAGCGTTAATGCCAAACTCTTTCAACGTAGCACATTTTGTTGAAGGAACCAAGTTCAATGACTATAAGTCTACATTATCTAAAATTATAGATACCATTCAGGAATGTCAGTCTGCCAAGGATAAAGGTGGACCATCATGTACAGTTGATGACCTACTAAAACAATTCTCAATGAGTATGAGCGATCATGAAAAAGATCTAGTAAAAACTCTCAAGAAAGAATTACGGTGGTAAGTACTATAAATTAAATTGTACATTGTAACGATATAAGATACACTGTGTTTATCGTTAAAAATATAATTTCATTGATTCAATATCAATGACTAGTTATAGATGTATGAACATAAAGTATTATATTATCGACAAACAAGTCAGTCATCAACCTGCAATTTTCAATTCACTACAAGAGGTAGTTTCTACTCTTGAACGTGTTGTACAATACAAGTTCAAGATGAATCGAAAGCAGTACATGCAAAACTTGATTGATTTGGGTTATGGTGTTGATGATTCGTTGGGCAGAACCTTTACCGAATCGATGTCCGAATATGTTGAGATTGGTGTAATTAAGAATAATTCATGCGTCCGTTGTAATATACACGAAGTGGCACATCATGCCAAGTATATTAACGAAATGGGACATTGATATGATCAATTTGGATATTCAGTGGGGTGAACCCTATCAAATGTCGGATGATAAAGGAATGTGGAGGCGAGAGTGGCTCATACCCACTGAATATCGTAATCCTTTCTTTGTATATTGGAAGACTAACAGTTTTAAACTCAAAGATAAGGGTTATAGTGTCTCCAAACGAGACAACGATTGGTATTTGATAGAGACACAAACTACCAAAGATCAATTTAGCAAATCCAAAGCCAATAAAAAGGAACTGATATCAGAAGATGTGGTGTTAAAGCCACATACTATGAAACACTCTGATGGTCTCAGACCGTGGCAAGTTGAAAGTGTTGCTAAGTTATGTTCAGTGATTAATAAATGGGGGTGTGGAATTGACGGCAGTGACGTTGGCATTGGTAAAACCTACGTAGCATGCGGTGTTGCCCGTGAATTGGACATGGATATTCTGATTGTGTGTCCCAAAGCGGTTATGGAGAGCTGGAGACGGGTTATAGTGAACCATTTCAAGATGAAAAACCGTTTGATTGGTATCATCAACTATGAACTTCTTCGTATGGGACGTAGTGACTCTCTGATTGCATCTTATGTGAAGAATAGAAAAACACACAAAGAAGAGTTTAAGTGGAAGATTCCCAAGTCTACGTTGATTGTGTGGGACGAAAGTCAAAAGTTGAAAGGTGCCAACACCAAAAACAGTGAAGTGTGTTTGTTGGCACTCAAGGAAAAATACAAGATGTTGTTTTGTAGTGCTACTAACGCTACAAATCCTCTTGAATTAAAAACGGTAGGAATGGCAATAAAACTATTTGAAAACAACAAACAATATTATCAGTGGTTGTATGCTCATGGTGTATCAAAAGGACGTTTTGGGCTTCAATTCAACAACAACAAAGATGTATTGAAGAAACTTCACAAAGACATTTTTGTGAATCGTGGTTCACGTCTTACCAGAGATACAATTCCAAACTTTCCAGAAAGTCAAATCATTGCAGAATGTTATGACATGGAAGAAGAAGCACAAAACAAGATCAATTCCATTTATGATGAAATGGAAGCAGAACTTGCCAAACTCAAGAAGAAGATCAAAAAGGAAAAACTGGACAGTGCAAGTGAATTGACTGCTATCTTGAGAGCCAGACAAAAGGTGGAATTGGTGAAGGTTCCATTGTTTGTGGAAATGGTAGAAGAGGCATTGGAAAACAACATGAGTGTGGTGTTGTTTTTGAATTTTACAGAAACCATCGATGCACTTTCTAAACGTCTTGGAACCAAGTGTATTGTCAATGGTGTGGTATCAGATGTAGATCGACAAAACAGTATTGATGCGTTTCAGGCAGACAAAGAACGTGTTATTCTGGTCAACATTGCAGCTGGTGGCGCTGGATTGTCATTGCATGATTTGAATGGTAAGCATCCTAGATTGGCATTGATTAGTCCTTCATATTCTGCTGTACAAATGAGACAAGCCACTGGACGTGTATGGCGTGATAGTGCAAAGAGTAAGAGTGTTCAAAAGATTGTATTTGTTGCAAAGACTGTAGAAGAAAAGGTTTGTACGTCTGTAAACGAAAAACTAAAAAACATGGATTTATTGAATGACGGTGATCTAAAGTATGAAAAAAACTAACATTATAGTAACATTGGCAGGAGAAGCATATACGTTTCAAATTGAAGATATTTTTGACGATCCTTTTATGGAAGCGTGTACTCGTCTTGTAGAGTATAAGTGTAAAACACAAACTAATTTTGCCATTCCGCCGTGTCTATTTGCAGCTTTGGATCGTAAAGGTGCAAAACATCAAGTATACAATAGTTACATTGTTATGGTTAATGCCGGATTTCATAAATATGCTGAAACATTACGTTCCAACTTCATGAAAAACACTGGAGTTGATTTACAAAAAGAACCAATCAAATCGAAATGATATGGATATTCCAGAAAATTTACCATCCAACTTTTTGTCTGAACTTGAAAAGTTAAAACAAGAAGTACGAGAAATCAAACAACTTCAAGGACTCGGAGAATCAATCGCCGAAGAAATTCAACGTGAAGTTGCAGAAAAGTTGGACATTCCTCACCTACGAGACAAACAAACCAGTCTCCAAGTTAAACTCAAGAGAGGACATGGTGCAAGACCACTGTTGCAATCAGAAATTGCGGCTGCCCAAGCCGTTTCTAAGAGTGCTAGAGAAGCGGCTCGTAAGTTGGGAGTCAACTATCTAACCTATAGAAAATATGCACGTATGTACAACATGCATAATCTATTGAATCCATATAACAGGGGTATCAAGAAAGACGTTAATCCGGAATTTGGTAAGTATCCTATCAGTGAAATCTTGGAAGGCAAACACCCAGATTATCCTGTATATAGATTGAAGGATAAATTGATACGGTCCAAGAAAAAAGAGGCACGTTGTGAAATGTGCAATTATCATGAACGTAGAATTGTGGATGGAAAGATTCCTTTGTTGTTAAACTTTGAAGATGGAAATCCTAAAAATCATAAATTAGAAAATATCAAGTTGTTGTGTTATAATTGTACCTTTGTTGCGGGTAAAGGATTTATCAAACGTGGTAATAAACAATTTGATCCGGATGTAATGCAAGGTTCGAAAGATTTATTTGTAGCCAGATTCTAACATATTTATACACATATGCAAACATGTGATCATCTATTAGCTAAGTATGGTGTAATGTCCAACTTTTCGATTGCGAAGAAGGTCACTTCAGCGCGGATCAAGAAGTTGTCACAACGACTAGATACTGTTGACGAACACTCTGAAACGTTTCAGGAGGAATTGAAAAAGGAGATTCTGAAAGAAACTCAATTGGCGATGTTCAACAACACTATACCCGGATTGATTACAAATTCCAAGAAACCACTCAATTCAAAAACATCTAGCATATTGTTAACTGAAAAAGAAAAACGCAAAATAACTCTAATGACAACAGTACTGCTTCAGGCCATTTTGGAAAAAGATTTGAGCAAAGATGAAACTTGTTTGCTGATAATTCAGTTGGTCAACGGTCTTGGCTTGAAAGATACCGACTTTCAAAAATTTAACAAAACGTATAATCCAACTGATGTTGATGATCTTGATGATGAAGATGACGAAGACTTTGATTAGTAAAAGTAGATTTTGATTTTATCATTAGACTCTACAATACTAAGTCCTTCATACTTCCAATTTTCAGCTTTTGCTTTTCGTATCAAACGAAGATATTCTTCTCTATTTTTTACTTCGATCACTCTACCATCAAC
>Ga0129333_10005230_pt1 | contig 12167 bp, 14 predicted proteins | sample CPB6_08_DNA_FD_94474 | JGI IMG/M metagenome (GOLD analysis project Ga0129333, IMG submission 94474) | Freshwater to marine salinity gradient microbial communities from Chesapeake Bay, USA - CPBay_Sum_0.6_0.8_DNA | ecosystem: Environmental > Aquatic > Marine > Coastal | place: USA: Chesapeake... | reverse complement strand
CATTCCTTGGTCTCTTAATCTCTTTCACAATCGGGTTACTAACCCTAAGCGGTCACATTCAACAAGTCATTTATTTTGCAGATCCTCTTAACGAATTAGCATTTGCATCTGTGGCATTTACAACATCGATTCTTTGCATCATTACACTGTGTATACCGAACGAACAAACAAAACATAGGCGTTTAATAAGACGAGGCAAAATAGCACGTATAACGGCAATTCTCTTAGATAAGAGTGAAGCCTTTGAAGACAATCCTGCATACAGATACGAGATAGTTCAGAAAATCTGGACAGAGAAGAATTAGGTTGGTTAGGTTGATTGTAAAAAAAGCTAAGGAAAAAACCTTGGCTTTTTTTGTGGACCAAAAAAATGAAAGTCAAGGAAGCCAACCTGAGGCGCCTCCTTTACCTTAGGTAAAGCAATTGATTAACCAGATTGCAATTGTAATTCTTTTCGGGAACCCCAGATATATAAGACAACAGAAAAAAAATCAAACTAATGAAAAACATTAAAAGCTACGAAGAGATTAACGAAGGGGTTTCAGAATTTATGGATTCTCTTAAAACACTTTTTGGAGGTGAAGGAACTTCCTCAGATAAATCTTCTTCTATAAACGACGAACAAGATCTTAAACAAATTGTCCAAATCGCAGAAATAGCAGCTGGACAAATTCTAGCATCAGACCCAGAATTTAAAGTTTTTAAAAGATTTGTGAAACAGGTTTATAATGCGATCAACCTATATAGTGTGCCTAAAATATCCTCTTTAACAATGGATAAACTAGCAGTTAATATTACAGCCGACATACAGGAACTCATGGCAATAGGTGCAATAGCAAATTGTCTAGTCAATCCTCAAAAATTTGGAATAGTTAAACTTACGAAAGAACAAGCTAGAAAAAAATACAGCCAAATCCCAGGGATTATGAAAGATCAAAAACTTGAAGATCGTTATGACATGGATTTGATTGCAAAACAAGTAGGAGCTATCTGAGGCGCCTCCACAAAACAAAAAAGAGCTAGAAAACTAATTCTTGCTCTTTCAATTAACTCTTGAGGATCCTCCTCCTTATCTAGAGATGTTAATGGTTCTTCTTATCGGCTCAAATGACTTACCCAGAACATTAGTCCCAGTCAACTCAACATCCAATGTGTAATCAGGATAACTCTTAGGTATCACCCAATTAATATAAGCTCCAGCATCATCCAATTCACCATCAAACGCGACCATAGCAACACCTTTAGAATTCTTAATAGTCACCACATAGTCCTTAATGTGACTCTGATGCTGCGGCATTAATTCAATAGCTATCTCATCACCAGGAAAATAAGCATTCTTATGTGCAGAGTATGAAGGCTGCTCAATTCTAATAGTGTCCTCCGAACTATCCTTCACCTTACAGGAAGGCATACATGCTAACGAAGAAGCCAAAGCCAAACCAGCAATTCCTCTCTTAAGCCTGCTCTCCTGAAGCTCCCCAGCAACAAATCCATCAAAATCTTTTATTCTCATACCCTAATCTTTATCCTTATATATCATTGCTAAATCAAAATGAGGAACCCCCACAAAACCCTATAAAGACACACACAAACAAAACCTTAAAATAATAGATGTATTAGAGATCTAGAGAAGGCACCTCCACAAAGAAAGGCTTTCTTTCAAAAGAATTCCTTTCCTATGGGGGTTCCTCAGAAACGCATACACTCACAAAAATAGAGTGTAATCCAAATAGGGGGATCCCCGTTTCTAGACATAGCAGCTAGTTAGCTTCTTGAGGAACCCCCTCCCTATTATTAACAGCTAATTAGCTACAAATAGCTTTAGCTTCTTTGAGGCACCCCCTCATGAAAAGCAAAGAGCTAAAAACCTAAGTTTTAAATAGCTTTAGCTTCTTGGGGCACCCCCTCCAGAGGCCTCCGTTTTAAAGACCCCTATTTCAGGGACCCTAAAAGCTCATGTTTTAGACCCCCTATTTTACCCCCCTTTCTAAGGCCCTTTTAGACCCCCCATTTTGGCCCCTATTTTAGGGGGCCTTTTTAAGGGTGGGGCCTTACGTCTATAGGGAGGATCTATATAGGGATCCCAAATCTAAGCAAATAGGGGGCACGGGGGTCCTTACGGCGATTTTCCCTCCCCCTAGGCCCCCTAAAAAATTTATGAGCGCAGAAATAGGGGATCTTCTAGGGTTCATCCAAGATTTTCCTTGTCTCTCTATGAGGGTTGTTCTATATACTATCAGGGGGATAGGGGTAGGCCCTAAAATCTGGGAGTGTTCAGTTTTGAAATTTTTACGTGCGCACTGGAAAGGTGTTTCCTAGGGATGAGCCTCGGTGATATATAAAGGAAATTAGATTTAATATGAATTGCTGGGTTATAGATTCTCAATCAAATTCTGGTCCTGATTATTGCTACCGTGTCATTACAGTGATTATAGCTCCCGATGATAAAACTGCAAATAAGGTGTACTTAGAGAAAATAGATTATCCGATTAAGAAGAAATATCTAAATGTGAGTACAGAGGATCTTGGAGAGCTTATATGGGGTGAGGATCCTGAAGAATATTATAGTGGTGCTGGATGGGACACCCAGTGTAACGAGGTTATGACTTACTCTGATGTTCCATCAAATGAGGTTTCAATCAAACAGTTTGAGATTCAAATAGAGGGTTTAACTCCTGTTGAATTCTACACAGCAACTAAGGATATCCTTTTGGAGCTGAGTGAATACTATAAGAAAAATATTGGACAGGATTCTCCTTATTCTTTTAGTGATTTCGTGGATGATTTTTTGGGATTTGTTGAGGAAGATGAAACCTTTGATTATTTGATCGATGGCATCTCAATAGAGACTTTATTGGGCGTCATGAAAAAAAGAGGTCTCCTTTAATTTTATATCCCCAGGGCCAGGCCCCTCAAATGGTGGTGTGTTCAGTTTTGAAATTTTTACGTGCGCACTGGAAAGGTGGTTCCTAGGGATTCGCCTCGGTTGATATATAGAGGTATGAGACACATTAAACTATTTGAGGCATTTAATTCGAATAATCTTCCAAATTTCAGAGTTGAGTTAGTCAAGCCTGGGATGAAATCTGGTCTTTATCTTTTTACTTGTGTGGATGGGTCTTGGAATTCTTTCTTTGGGGTTTTTGATTTAGATGGTTTAAAGCGATTAGAGGATTCAATGAACACTGAGTGTGTTTTTGCTGAATTGAATGATGCTATAAATTACGGTGGAAAATCCAAAGAGAATGAAGCATTCGAAGCTCACACTATTGTTGTAATTAACAGAGTTAATTCAGATGATAAATACATTAATCTTCATTATCGAGGTTTAGATGTTCCGTTTTTTTCTGAATCTCCTGTTTCTAATGTTACAAATCCTCCTCCTGGATTAACTGTTGGTGAGGATGGATTATCTAAGGAGAATGTGCTTCATGGTTATTCTGTTACCACTAGTAAATCTCCTTTAAAAGTATCTCCTGAAGAGGAAGATGTTAAAAACTACAATATAGTCATAAATGAATTGAATTGTGTAGACCACCATTGGAGTGATCATCAAAGAACAATGGATTATGAGAAGGGATTTGATGAATATGTTGGTTTTAGAAAAGGACTAATAGAAGGAGGTGATTATGGTATGCAAGAAATAGAGCCTTACATGAGATCAATTATTGATGCGGGTATTCCTCAAGGTGTTTTAAGGACAATTAAGGAAATTAAAAAGCTGAATTCCAAAGACAGCCCTTTATTTAAAGAGTTTAAAAAATTGGGGGAAGGATTCAACAAACTAATTAATGACAATCTCAGGTATTACATGAGAATGGGAATCGATTTACCAGAACGAAAGGAAAAGGCTATAATTAAAACTAAAGCGGAGTTTTCTTCCCAAATAAAAAGGATGGAATCAATAATGAGAGAGGTTAAGGGTAATATAGATAATAAAAAATTACAATGGATGGAAAACTCATTAGATTTTATAATTAAGTATCTTAATAACGAGTGGTAATTAGGGGGAGAAGCTATATTAATATATTATTATGAAACACATTAAACTATTTGAATCATTTATTATTGAGAATGATGTTATAAAGATCTATCACGGAACTCTTTCTGAGGATGATGCAAAATCTATACTTAAGAATGGGTGGGACGAATCTAGGAGATACAGAGCATCTGCTGAGGGTACTGGTATGGGAGCTTTTTTTTCTCCTGATGATATGCTTTATGGAGAATGGATTATAGAATTTGAAGTCCCTGTTAATGATTTTAGAAATTTTATTGTGTTTGACACCTCTTCCAATCCTTTCAGTAGGGAGGAGGAATTACCATATGAAGTTATTGATTTGGCTAAGAGAATTAATGGAAGGGTAGAAACCGTACAGGAACAGGTTTTAAGAATTAATGGTGAAGAATCTTTGGTGTCTGATGTTGGTCGTTGGTATGATAAGAATATCGGTAGAATAAAAGGGTGGGTGACTGAGTGGAGATTTGATAGAATGAGTGTTCATCTAAGAGATGCTTCGATAGCTAGACCTATTAGATATTTTAAAAAATAGGGGATAGGGGCAGGCCCTAAAAAGTGGGTGTGTTCCAAAACGAAATTTTTGCGTGCGCACTGGAAAGGGTGTTCTTAGGGATTCGCCTCGGTGGTGATATATAGAGGTATGAGACACATTAAATTATTTGAGAGCTTCCTTTCTGAGGCTCGAACTGGTACTGGATATAATTCCTGGAAAATGTACGGTAATATCAGTGATTTGGCTGATACCTTAACTAAGAAGAAAGATTTTGATAAAACTATAGGTGTTCAACTGGCTGGATTTTTGCCTCCTGGGTTTCCTTCTTTTAGAGTTATAAGACCTTTTAGATTGAAAAACGTAGTTGATTTTAATAAATTTATGGAGGTTTTCGATTTGATTGGGGAATCTCCTAAAAAGGTGTTAGATTTATCTGTTCCTGGTGATCTGGATGTTTTTAGAACTCTTAAAAATGCTCCTGCAGGTTTTTATGTTTTACGTAATAGTCAGGGTCTGAGCAAGAAAGATAGTAAAATTATACAAGAGCAGCAAGATGCTATATTTATTCTTCCAGAGGAAATTCCTCTGTCTCCTGGAGAATTAAAGGATGCTATAGATTATGCTAAAGCTGGAAGTGTCGTCTATATACAGGAAGATCCTGATTTCTTTATATTAACATAAAACAATTCACTAGATGATCACTTATTTTGTGAATGTAAAATCTGGGTGTGTTCAGTTTTGAAATTTTTACGTGCGTACTGGAAAGTGGGTTCTTAGGGATGCGCCTCGGTGGTGATATATAGAGGTATGAAACACATTAAACTATTTGAAGGCTTTAATCCCGCTATGAAATATAAAGTTATAGCTGTTAATATGGAGACTACTGAAGCTGTTGGGGTTTTTCTGTCTACAGAGGGAACTTCTAAATTTTCCAAGGCTTATCCGTTTTTGAATAAATTAGGTATTGATACGAGAACAGCGGAAGAAATTTATGATAGTCTTCATCCCAAAGAGGCACCTCCTTTTTTTGTTTATCCTATGATCGATATACCTAACGATCACGATATAGTTGTTTGTCATAGTACTAATTCAGATTTAATATACACTATGTCTTCTAAGGATTTGAATTCTCCTGCTGTAGGAGATAATCATATTTACCAATGGCCGGAGGATAATGTTGTTTATTACCGGATTGATCGGGATTCAAAAGAATTTATTTGTGTCGGATCTCACGGTCAGGTGTTTAATATGAGCGTTGAAGATGTACTAGAAAATTATAACAAATTTGCAAAAATGTTTTCTCAATGACAGTAGATCTTTTAAGCCCTATCGAGATTAAGGTAAATAATAAATAAGCCATGATACACAATTACAAAGACTGGAAAGCACTTAATGAATCTGGATGGGATTCTGTAGATGAGGATGCAGGTGACATTGTTATTAATGGGGTAAGCTTGGACTTAACTATTGTTTATACCTATGACTCGCCAAATTATATTGGAATGAGTGTTTATATAAAACCCACAGTTAATGAGCTCATTGAAATTGGTGTTTTCAGTGCTGGATATAAGGATTTAGATGAGTATGATAGACAGATACTTCTTTATGATAACGGAGATGAGTTATCAGGTGAAGATCTGGAGAGTGAATTTGGTGTTTCTAGTGTGAGAAACTTAGGTGATGATGATATCTATGGGTTGTATGAGGAAGACTACAAGAAGAGTTTACCTGATCCATTGACAAAAGAGCAATTTGTTGAGATAGTAAAGAAGTTTGATTGGAATATGGAGGATCAGGGTTTATCTGATATTTTTATCATCCCAGATAAAAACAAATCTTATAAGATGCTAGGAAAACTTGGATCTTTTGACAATTAAATTATGTAAATATGACAGTAAAATTTTTAAGCCCTATCGATATTAAGGTAATTTATTTACTTTTTTCTGTTCAGAATGAGGATTGGGTTGTGAACGGCGAGGATCCGGATGATGAATTTGCAGAGAAGATTTCAGATCTTGAAAGACATGTTTCTTTTAATGATTTAGTTCCTTTTATGGAACTCTTTTATGGTGGTCCCGGATTCTCTGATGTTTGGCTGGATAGAGGAGAGCTTATAAGTGATGTCTTAGAGGAAGATCCCGATCTCGAGGACGAGATTAATGAAGATAATCGTTTATGGTTCATGAGACTGAGGAAAAATGCTTATGAAGCATTAGGAGTGTTTCAGGTGATTCCTGGAATTTCTATGGATCGTCTTATTCCGGTTATGAGAAAAAGTGGAGTTATTTAAAATTTTTTCCCTTGATACATAATAGAATATATGAGGAGAATAAAGCTATTTGAAAATTTTAATAAGATTGAAAGTGTCATTATAGTGGGAGGAGGAATATCTTCTTTATATACGGCTTATTTGATAAAAAAAAATCACCCAAATACCAAGTTTACCATTATAGAGAAAGATTCTGAATGTGGTGGAAGAGTTAAAATGTCTAGTATTTCCGGAGTTAATATCCCAACTGGAGCTCATTTCATAAAGTGGGAAAATGATTTTTTAGTTAGGTCTCTTTTAAATGAATTTAAAATTGATCTAAAGCCTTATGAATTGGAAATAGATTACACTTTTAATGAGGGAAATTTTGAATACTTTGTCCAAAAATTAAAACGCGAATCTCAAAATTTCGATAGAAGCGAGCTTACATTTAAGGAATTTGCAACCAGTGTTTTAGGGTTGAATGATTATAATGAATTTGTTAAAATGATGGGGTATACTGATTACCTTAATTATGATTTTATAGATGCTATTGATAATTATGGTCTCAGAGATAACGTTCCTGGATATTTAGTTGCTGATGTAAATTGGAAAGAACTTGTAGAAAAAATGGTTTCCTTTATAGGAGAGCAAAACATCATTTATAATACAGAAATAAAATCTATAAGGAAAGATGGCGAAAGGTTTATACTTAACTCAAAATATTCATGTGAAGGTATTGTTATAGGTGTAACAGTTAATGAGATAAAAAAATTATTAGATAACGAAATATATGATGGAATAGGATCTCAAAAATTTATAAAGGTGTTTTCTAGAGTTAAAAATTTTACGGATGTGGAAAATTACAATATAATTGATTCTTCGATTAGAAAAGTTATAAGAGTTAAAGATGATGTTTGGACAATAGCTTTCGCAGATAATGAAGATGCTGAGGAATTAAAATTGAAGAATTCTGATTATTTTCAGAAAGAGCTTCAATACAATTTTGAAAATCCTAATATATCAATTTCTGATCTAAAAAAATTCTATTGGAAAGAAGGGACTCATTACTATAAACCCCTTTCCTCAAATATAAATTCAAGAGAAGATTTTATACGAATGGCACAAAACCCCGGAGACAGAGTTTGGGTGATAGGAGAAATGGTTGCAGAAAAACAGGGATGGGTAGAGGGAGCATTAAGCTCAGTTCTAAAAATAGATATTTTTAAATATTTATAAAGTAGATGAAAACAATTAAATTAGGAACTTTTGAAATTCTTGCTAAAGGCCAAAGAGGAATAGGAGATAAAACAACATTTATGTCCAATGAGATTCCTAAATATTTAGAGACATTAGGAAATGGATGGAGATTGCCAACATGGAACGAGTGGCATTATATAACAGATCTTTTTTCTTTTGGGGTCTTAAAGAAATCTATTACACCAGATATTCCTTATGTTTTCTTTTGGGTTTTATGGGAGGGTGGAGGAAAGGATATAGATTTTAGTTATGACTTAAGACTTGGATGGGATATTGATAATTACTGGGGACGTGGTCAAGAACTTATAGCTATGGATCCTTATGCTAGTGGATACGAGAGCCCATGGATTGATTTGGAAAGATTAGGAGAGGAAGAAAAAACATATTTCGTTTTACCTGTTAGAGATATATAATAAAAAAATGAAAAAATTAAAATTTATCAAATTGTTCGAGCAATTTTCTTCTAGTGAATATGATAGAATTTTAGATATCTATAATGAATATGGTGAGGAAGGAATGTCAAAAGAAGAGAAAGAATATCTAAAAAGTGGGGGTCAAACAAAAATTCCGGATTATGTAAAAGACTGGGGAAGAAGCCTTATAAAAATAATTAATAAATACGGTTCATCTTCCGATAAAATGATTAATATGAACGAGGTTATAGCTCTTCCTATCAATAATTTCTTTGAATATGTTTATACTATTGCACCAAATGGAAACAAAGAAGAGCTTGAAAAGGTGAAGCCAATAGTTAGTGCATACATAGATGCTAGTAACGAGAGATACAGAAGCTTTAATTTTATGGATAATTTACAAAAATTAAATAAACACTTTAAAGTTGATAATTCATTCCGCTGGTAAATCACATTTATACAAATAAAATATATTTTGGACCAAATTAACTCTAAAATTTTATTATTTGATCAATTTATCGAGGAGGCTATATCTCTTAAAGATGCTAGAAAAGCTACTAAGATTTTTCTAGATTCCGGGGGAAAGGCTAGATATGATCAGATTTTTCAAGGAAAAGATAGACTGTATTATGACTTTATTCCGAGTGACCAAGTAGAAACACCAAAGTCGGAAACACAAAAGAAGATTGAGAGTTTTTTAAGAGAAAAAGGATATGATGTTGTTGACTATCCAAAAGGTTTAGCAGTAAAATCTGGGGATACTAAAAATAAAATTAAGATTCAAAAGCTTTTGATAAGATTTGAGCAGAAGGAGTTAAAAAATCTTATGGATGCGGATCCTATCAGATTTTCCGTAAGAAAGGACCAAAAGAAGGTGGTTATATCTAGACACGGAATAGATCTTGCTGGACAATCTACTGGAAGAGATTGGACCTCTTGTAAATCCCTAAATGGTGGGATGAATAAACGTTATGTGTGGACTGAAATAGAAAAAGGGTCTCTTGTAGCTTATCTAATAGAAGCTGATGATTTAAACATACAAAAACCAATAGCAAGGTCATTAATTGGTGTTTTTGTTAATCCCGGGGATAAATCCGATTTTGTTCTTTATCCTGATACCAATATTTATGGGAATTATACTAAATCAGATTTTCTGGATTTTGTTAAGAATTGGTGTGATGAAAATAACTCTAAAGTTTCTAAAAATTATTCTGGTATTTATAAGCTTTCACCTAAATGTTATGCCGATGACCGATCTGATGTAAGTGCCTTAGGAGGTAATCTAGATCTTTTTAATTTTCTTGAAATATATAAAAATGAAAATATTCTTAGAACTACTATAAATAAAAATTCTAATTTTAATGCAAATGAAATAAAAAATTTAATATCTTTTATTGGAGAAAATTTAGAAAAGGTAGGCAAAGATAATTTGAATAATTTTATAAAAAAAGTTAAAAATTTTTGTGATGAAAAGACTTTTGCATCTGTGGTAAACATGAATACAAATGAAAAAATATTAGAAGATCTAGAGAAATATACTAGTATTTTTATAAAATATCTAATTAATATAGATGATCTTGGTTCTTCATTTGAATCCCCGGATAAGGTTAAAATAATCAGGAATTTTTTTCTAAGATATATCGGAAAGTCTGAAGATTTACAAGAAGCAACAAAAAAACTTGAAGAATTACTCAATGATCCTCTTCTATCAAAAGGTATTTCTCCTCAAAATAGGAGAATTTTTAATTGGATAATAAATAAATAAAACAATGAAATTTATAAAATCCTTTCAGTCGCTTAATGAATCTAAAGAAGAAGCCATTAAAATAATAGAGGCCATAAGAAATACGCCAGAAGGAAAGGATTTATGTAAAATATTAGGTGTAGATGGAACTACTAAAAATTTTGATGACGTTTTCAATGTTAAGAGAACTGGAAGAATTTATATTAAAGGTGTAGCAGCTAACACTTTCATAGAATCCCCTAGTGTAAATAAATACTTCTTTACTACTGAATATCACGGAAAATACTATGGATCTGAATCATCCTCTACAATTTCCGATTTAATTAGAAAAATATGGTTAAATCTAATTATTAGAAAAATAAGTTCAGCTGGAATAAAAAAAGAACAACTTAGGGAATGGATTGATAAAAATATAACTCCGGGAAGAGAATTATTATCCAATGAAATATTTGATCTTTATATTGGGAATTTAGGAAACCCCGTTTCTGATATAAACGATCTTCTCAATAGTAAATGGGTTAAATTTTTGAAGGAGTGTTTTAATTATGATTTTGTTCCTGCATACAAGATGAGTGTGCAAGCCAAAGGACCTGGGAAATGCGATATCTCTTTTGGATTTTCAGTAAGCACAAAATTTTCTCCATATAAGAAGCCAAATATTTCTTATTCTACCTCTAATAGTAAAATTGTTTTGAACTCGTCAAAAAATCTATTAGAAGATTTTGATGCACAATTTGAAGCAATATTTATTAAATATCTTGAACTTATATCTTATTATACTGCTAATAAAGATTGTGATGATTTTGCTGATTTTATTTTTTTAAAATTTTTCGAGTATAGTGGTAGAAAAATTGTGGATATTTCATTTTTAAAAGAAACCCCTGCCTTTGTCTTGTTGAAAGCTTTTTTCGGTGTGGATTTTAAAACGAAATATTTTATTAATAGTAATATTAACGCAAAATTTGTAGAAGATCTTGGGGTGCTTAATAAATTTGTTTTCCAGCAACAAATTAAGCCTGCTGGACATGTTTCTTTTTTTACTAAATCTACTGATCCTGAAGCAATTAAAAATGATTTTAATGATTGTTTTAAAACTTTTATTGACTTGGTAATCAGTAATCTTCCTTGGATTAAAAAAGCCCCTGATTGGTATCAAGATTTTATTAAATCCCTAGTTATTTCTTTGGATGATTCAGAAAATTTTTACTTAACTGTTAAAAAATCTCTCGAAGGTTTAGCTAAAACAAATCCTATAGCTTTTTCCAAAATTGTTTTAGAATTTGAAAAGTCCTCTTTTATGCCAGATTTAACTAAAGAATTAAGAAGCGAAAAATCTAAGTTAATAAGAGGCGGATCGTTTTTTAGCAAACTTATGGGAGATGATTATTGAGAAAGCCTTTTAAGAAATCCGTAATTTTTCCATTGGGATTAATAGGTTTAAGATAGCTCTTTTATAGTTATGTATTTAGAATTTTGTTTAACCCTGTCTGGATAATTTTTTCTTACGTTCCATTTTTTGGCCAAATTGGTATATGGATCTTTCTTTTCAGCATCTGTTAATTGGTTGTTATACCTAGATGCTAAAATTCCCAATGTAGCCAAAGCAGATCCTTCCGGTTTAAGTAATTGTTTATTATCCGTTATTCCTAGTTTTTTTAGTATTTCCTTTTCTGGTTGGTCTAACATGTTAAATCTTATTTGTGTTAGGCCCACACTATTAGATTCTTTAGACTGTCCATATGTTGTTGCTTTACTTAAATAATCTGGAGAACTTGAAGAACTTCTTGATATGAATTTCTTACCTGCTCTTAATAAATTTCCAGCTGCACTGTGTGTGTCCCCGTAGTTGCTTTCTGTTCCGTAAATACCAAAAGCTATTTTAGCAATATCATTATAGACGTCTCCGTTTATTTTGGCAGCTAACATCACATTTTTCTTATTTTCTTCTAGTGCTTTAATAAAAGGTTTTGTGTTGTTTTTATATTCTT
>Ga0129333_10005229_pt1 | contig 12167 bp, 10 predicted proteins | sample CPB6_08_DNA_FD_94474 | JGI IMG/M metagenome (GOLD analysis project Ga0129333, IMG submission 94474) | Freshwater to marine salinity gradient microbial communities from Chesapeake Bay, USA - CPBay_Sum_0.6_0.8_DNA | ecosystem: Environmental > Aquatic > Marine > Coastal | place: USA: Chesapeake... | reverse complement strand
CGAATTCGCCAACGAACTCAAGAAGTCCACTGACACGCTGATTGAGCAGCTGAAGAACGCCGGGGTGTCCAAGTCCTCCGGCGCCGATGCCATCAGCGAAGCGGACAAGCAAAAACTGCTGACCTACCTGAAGGCCAGCCACGGCACCGCTGCGCCCGAGCGCAAGAAGATCACGCTGGTCAAGAAGTCCACCAGCGAGATCAAGCAGGCCGACGCCTCGGGCAAGGCCCGCACCATCCAGGTGGAGGTGCGCAAGAAGCGCACCTTCGTCAAGCGCGACGATGACGCGCCGGTGCCCGCCGAAGAGGCCACGCCGGCCTTGCCCACCCCCCCCGCGATTGACGAGGCCGAACTGGCCCGCCGCGAGGAAGAGGCGCGCCGTCAGGCCGAGTTGATCCGCCGCCAGGAAGAAGAGCTGGCCGAAAAGCGCCGCCAGCGCGAAGAGCAGGAAGCCCGCGAACGCGCTGCCGCCGAAGCGGCGACCGAGCGTGCCAGCGAACAGGCCGCAGCGGCGCAAGCCGGCGCCGAGGGCGAGGCTGTGGTGCGCCAGGCCGCCGAGGAAGCGGCAGCGCAGGCGCGTGCCCGCGCCGCCGATGCCGCCCGCCAGGAAGCACTGCGCGCCACCGAGCTGCAGGACCGCCGCCGCAAAGCCGAGGCCGAAGCTGCTGCCATCCGCGACATGATGTCGGCACCCAAGAAGGTGCTGGTGGCCAAGAAGCCGGAAGAGCCCAAGACCGCCGAGGCAGCCAAGCCGGGCGTCAAGGGCACGCTGCACAAGCCGGCCACCACCGCACGCGCCGGTGCCGGCGCCACCGCCGCGCCGTCACCCAGTGCCGGCAAGGAAGTCAAGTCGGCCAAGCTGTCCTCCAGCTGGGCGGGCGACCCGGCCAAGAAGAAAGAGATCAAGACCCGCGGTGACGCCACCGGCGGCGTGGGCCGCAATGCATGGCGTTCGGGCCCGCGCGGCCGCAGGGACCGCGACCGCGAAGAGTCGTCGGCGCCGGCCGCACCGGCCGAGCAGCGCGTGATCGAAGTGCATGTGCCCGAGACGATCACCGTGGCCGAGCTCGCCCACAAGATGGCGGTCAAGGCCTCCGAGGTGATCAAGCACCTGATGAAGCTCGGCCAGATGGTCACCATCAACCAGCCGCTGGACCAGGACACCGCGATGATCGTGGTCGAGGAGATGGGCCACAAGGCGATCACCGCGGCGCTGGACGACCCCGAAGCCTTCACCGAGGAAGAAGCCGCCGGCCATCAGGCCGACGCGCTGCCGCGCGCGCCGGTGGTCACCGTCATGGGCCACGTCGACCACGGCAAGACCTCGCTGCTGGACTACATCCGCCGCGCCAAGGTGGCAGCGGGCGAGGCCGGTGGCATCACCCAGCACATCGGTGCGTACCACGTGGAAACACCGCGCGGCGTGATCTCGTTCCTGGACACGCCCGGCCACGAGGCGTTCACCGCCATGCGGGCCCGTGGCGCGCAGGCCACCGACATCGTGATTCTGGTGGTGGCCGCCGACGACGGCGTCATGCCGCAGACCAAGGAAGCGATCAAGCATGCCAAGGCGGCGGGCGTACCCATCGTCGTGGCGATGAACAAGATCGACAAGCCCGAGGCCAACCCCGAGCGCGTGAAGAGCGAGCTGGTGGCCGAAGAGGTTGTGCCCGAGGAATTCGGCGGCGACTCGCCGTTCGTGCCGGTGTCTGCCAAGACCGGTCAGGGCGTGGACGACCTGCTCGAGCAGGTGCTGCTGCAGGCTGAGGTGCTGGAGCTCAAGGCGCCGATCGACGCGATGGCCAAGGGCCTGGTGATCGAAGCGCAGCTCGACAAGGGCCGCGGCCCGGTGGCCACCGTGCTGGTGCAGTCGGGCACGCTCAAGACCGGCGATGTGGTGCTGGCCGGCCAGACCTATGGCCGCGTGCGCGCCATGCTTGACGAGAACGGCAAGTCCATCAAGGGCGCAGGGCCCTCGATCCCGGTCGAGATCCAGGGCCTGACCGAAGTGCCGCAGGCCGGTGACGAGTTCATGGTGATGGCCGACGAGCGGCGCGCGAGAGAGATCGCCACCTACCGCGCCGGCAAGTTCCGCAACACCAAGCTGGCCAAGCAGCAGGCCGCCAAGCTGGAGAACATGTTTGCCGACATGACCGCCGGCGAGGTCAAGACGCTGCCGGTGATCATCAAGGCCGACGTGCAGGGCTCGCAGGAGGCACTGGCGCAGTCGCTGGTCAAGCTGTCGACCGACGAGGTGAAGGTGCAGATGGTCTATGCGGCCGTCGGCGGCATCAGCGAGTCGGACGTGAACCTTGCGATCGCGTCCAAGGCGGTCATCATCGGCTTCAACACCCGGGCCGACGCCGGTGCGCGCAAGCTCGCCGAAGGCAACGGCATCGACATCCGCTACTACAACATCATCTACGACGCCGTGGATGACCTGAAGGCGGCGATGTCGGGCATGCTGGCTCCGGAGAAGAAGGAAGAGGTCATCGGTACCGCCGAGATCCGCACCGTCTTCGTTGCGTCCAAGATCGGCACGGTTGCCGGTTGCATGGTCACTTCGGGCCAGGTCACGCGCTCGGCGCATTTCCGCCTGCTGCGCGACAACGTCGTCATCTACACCGGCGAGCTGGAATCGCTCAAGCGGGTCAAGGACGACGTGCGCGAGGTCAAGGAAGGCTTCGAGTGCGGTATCAAGCTCAAGAACTACAACGACATCAAGGAAGGTGATCAGCTGGAGTTCTTCGAGGTCAAGGAAATCGCCCGGACCCTGTGAGCGCATGCCCGCCAAGAATTCGTCCACCCCCAACCGCGGGTTCCGCGTGGCCGATCAGATCCAGCGTGATCTGACAGAACTGATCGCGCGCGAACTGAAGGACCCGCGGGTGGGCATGGTGACGGTGCAGTCGGTCGAGGTGTCGCCCGACTATGCGCATGCCCAGGTGTTCTTCAGCGTGCTGGTGGGCGACCCCAAGGAAACGGAAGACGCGCTGAACCAGGCCGCCGGCTTCCTTCGCAACGGGCTGTTCAAGCGGCTGCACATCCACACCGTGCCGACCCTGCACTTCAAGTTCGACCGCACCACCGAGCGTGCGGCCGACATGAACGCGCTGATCGCCCGCGCGGTCGCCTCGCGTTCCAAAGCCGACGACGCATGAACGCTCGCACCCCCAGGACACGGGTCGTGCGGCGCCCCGTGCATGGGGTGCTGCTGCTGGACAAGCCGCTGGGCCTGTCCAGCAACGATGCGCTGCAAAAGTGCAAATGGCTGCTGCGGGCCGAGAAGGCGGGCCACACCGGCACGCTGGACCCGCTGGCCACCGGCGTGCTGCCGCTGTGCTTTGGTGCGGCCACCAAGTTCAGCCAGCTGCAGCTCGATGCCGACAAGACCTACGAGGCGGTGGCCGAGCTGGGGGTGCGCACCACCACCGGGGACGCCGAAGGTGAGGTGATCGAGCGCCGCCCGGTGCCGGCACTCGACGCCGCAGCTCTGGGCACCCTGGCGCTGCGCTTTACTGGCGCGCAGCGACAGCTGCCGCCCATGCACAGCGCCCTCAAGAAGGATGGCAAGGCGCTGTACGAATACGCCCGCGAGGGCGCCGTGGTCGAGCGCGAGCCGCGCGACATCGTGGTGCACGAGCTTTCCATCCAGCCTGCCGGCGATGCGTGGCCTGCGGGTGCCATCCGGTTTCGGGCGCGCGTGAGCAAGGGCACCTACATCCGCACGCTCGGCGAAGACCTGGGCACAGCCCTGGGCTGCGGCGCCCATCTGCGCATGCTGCGACGCACGGCCACCGGGCCCTTCGATGTGGCACAGGCCGTCACGCTGCCCGAGCTTGAAGCGATGAGCGAAGCAGAGCGCTCGCAGCGCCTGCTGCCGATCGACAGCCTGCTGCACGGACATCTGCGCGTCACGCTGGGCAGCGACGATGCCGGCCGGTTCCTCAGCGGCATGCGCCGGCGTGGCCCGTGGCCCGATGCATCGCAGGTGGCGGTGTACGGCGAGCAGCCGCACGCCTTGCTGGGCACCGCCCATGTGCGCGCTGGCGAGCTGATCGCCAGCCGCCTGCTGAGCCCGACCGACATCCAACAAATTCTTGAACCGAGCCCGGAGCTGACTCCGGTGACCATCCCATGAGCCGACCCATCCGAAACATCGCCATCATTGCCCACGTGGACCATGGCAAGACCACCATGGTTGACCAGCTGCTGCGCCAGAGCGGCACCTTCGCCGAGCACGAAAAAGTGGTCGACACCGTGATGGACAGCAACGCCATCGAGCGCGAGCGCGGCATCACCATCCTGGCCAAGAACTGCGCGGTCAGCTGGAAGGGCACGCACATCAACATCGTCGACACCCCCGGTCACGCCGACTTCGGCGGCGAGGTCGAGCGCGCGCTGTCGATGGTCGACGGCGTGCTGCTGCTGATCGACGCGCAAGAGGGCCCGATGCCGCAGACGCGCTTTGTCACCAAGAAGGCGCTGGCGCTGGGCCTCAAGCCGATCGTGGTGGTCAACAAGGTCGACAAGCCGGGCTCCAACTGCGACAAGGTGATCAACGCCGCCTTCGACCTGTTCGACAAGCTCGGCGCAACCGACGAGCAGCTCGACTTTCCGGTGGTGTATGCCTCGGGCATCAACGGCTGGTCGTCGATGCAGCAGGGCGCTGCCGGCGAGCAGTGGGGGCCCGACATGTCGGCCCTGTTCGACACCGTCCTGACGCATGTCCCGGCGCATCAGGGCGACCCGTCCGCTCCGCTGCAACTGCAGATTTCGGCGCTGGACTACTCGTCCTTCGTCGGCCGCATCGGCGTGGGCCGGGTCAATGCGGGCACGCTGAAGCCGGCCATGGATGTGCTGGTGATGGAGGGGCCCGAGGGCAAGTCATTCAAGGGCCGCATCAACCAGGTGCTGACCTTCCAGGGACTGGACCGCATGCAGACGCAGCAGGCGGTTCCTGGCGACATCGTGCTGATCAACGGCATCGAGGAGATCGGCATCGGTGTGACCGTGACCGACCCGCTGAATCCGCAGCCGCTGCCGATGCTCAAGGTCGATGAGCCGACGCTCACCATGAACTTCTGCGTCAACACCAGCCCGCTGGCCGGGCGCGAAGGCAAGTTCGTGACCAGCCGGCAGCTGTGGGACCGGCTCGTCAAGGAGCTGCAGTCCAACGTGGCGCTGCGCATCAAGGAAACCGACGAGGACGGCATCTACGAGGTGTCCGGCCGCGGCGAACTGCACCTGACCATCCTGCTGGAGAACATGCGCCGCGAGGGGTATGAGCTGGCGGTGAGCAAGCCGCGCGTGGTGTTTCGCGATGTCGACGGCGTGCGCCACGAGCCGATCGAGATGGTGACGGCCGACATCGAGGAGCAGCACCAGGGCGCAGTGATGCAGGCCCTGGGCGAGCGCAAGGGGGACCTGCTGAACATGGAGCCCGACGGGCGAGGCCGCGTGCGGCTGGAGTACCGCATTCCTGCGCGCGGCCTGATCGGCTTTTCTACCGAATTCCTGAACCTGACCCGCGGCACCGGCCTCATCAGCAACATCTTTGACGGCTACGAGGCGCACAAGGGCGAGATCGGCGGGCGCAAGAACGGCGTGCTGATCAGCATGGACGACGGCGAGATCTTCACCTACGCGCTGGGCAAGCTCGACGACCGCGGGCGCATGTTTGTGCGCGCCGGTGACCCGGTGTACGAGGGCATGATCGTCGGCATCCACAACCGCGACAATGACCTGGTGGTGAACGCCACCCGCACCAAGCAGCTGACCAACTTCCGTGTCAGCGGCAAGGAAGACGCGATCAAGATCACGCCGCCCATCCTGCTGACGCTGGAATACGCGGTCGAGTTCATCGAGGACGACGAACTGGTCGAAATCACGCCCAAGAGCATCCGGCTGCGCAAGCGCTTCCTCAAGGAGCACGAGCGCAAGCGTGCCAGCCGCGACGCCTGACGCGCGCGACGGAGCCCCTTCGCATGCTGGACATCCGCTTGCGCCACGGCCAGGCCGTGTGGCTGATGCTGCTGGTGACCATGATGTGGTCGATCGCCGGCGTGGTCACGCGCCACCTGGAGTTCGCGCGCAGCTTCGAAATCACCTTCTGGCGCAGCTTCTTCACCATGGTCTCGCTGGCGGTGCTGTTGCCGCTGTTCCAGGGCGCTGCGGTGTGGCGCAAGTTCGCGACGCGCAGCGTCTCGTTCTGGGTGTCGGGTGTGTGCTGGTGCGTGATGTTCACCGCCTTCATGGTGGCGTTGACGCTCACCGCCGTGGCGAATGTGCTGGTGACGCTGGCGCTCGGGCCGCTGATGACCGCCATCGTGGCGCGCATCTTCATCGGCCACCGCATCGCGCTGCGCACCGGCGTGGCCATCGCCGCGGCAGGCGGCGGCATCGCCTGGATGTATGCGGGCCAGGTGGGTGGCGGCCAGTGGGCGGGAACCCTGGTGGCCCTGTGCGTGCCGCTGGCAGGTGCAATCAACTGGACCGTGACGCAGCGTGCCCATGCCCGTGGGGTGGATGTGGATCTGGTCCCGGCGGTGATGGTCGGCGCGGTGCTGTCGTGTCTGCTCACGCTGCCGCTGGCGTTTCCGCTGCGCGCGTCGGCGCATGACATCGGTCTGCTCGCGGTGCTGGGGCTGTTTCAGCTGGCGATTCCGTGCGTGCTGTCGGTCATCTGTGCGCGGGTGCTCAAGGCGCCCGAGGTGTCGCTGCTTGCCTTGCTGGAGGTGATCTTCGGCATCTTCCTGGTGTGGCTGGGCGCAGGCGAGGCGCCCGAGGCACGCGTGCTGATCGGCGGTACCGTCGTCATCAGCGCGCTCGTCATCAATGAACTTCTGGCCTGGAGAGAGCGTTCATGAACGCGACGCATCCCACCTCATCCCCGTCGTCTGGCGATGCGCATGTGCTGACCGACGTGCGGCACGGCGTGGGCTTGGTCACCTTGAACCGCGCCAAGGCGCTCAATGCGCTGTCGCTGGACATGATCCGCACCCTGACCGATGCGCTGCTGCGCTGGCGCGACGATGCCCAGGTGATGCTGGTCGCGATCCGTGGCGCCGGAAAGGAGGGGCCGTTCGGCGCCTTCTGTGCGGGGGGCGACATCCGGTTCTTTCATGAGGCCGCCCTTGCAGGCGATGCGCGGCTTGAGGACTTCTTCACCGAGGAATACAGCCTCAACCACCTGATCCACACCTACCCGAAGCCCTATGTCGCCTTCATGGACGGCGTCGTGATGGGCGGGGGCATGGGCTTGAGTCAGGGCGCGCGGCTGCGCATCGTGACCGAGCGGACCAAGATGGCGATGCCCGAGACCAACATCGGCCTGTTCCCGGACGTGGGCGGTGGCTACTTCCTCAGCCGCTGCCCGGGCCACACCGGCGAGTACCTGGCGCTCACCGGGCAGGTGATCGGCGGCGCCGACGCCGTGGCGCTGGGCCTGGCCGACCGCTTTGTGCCATCGGGTGCGCTCGCTGCGCTCTGGGACGGCCTGGGGGCGGCAGGTGAAGACACCTGGGCGGCGCTGCAGTCGGCGGTGGATGCCAGTCCTGATACTGATCGGCTGGGTGCCGGCGTGGCGCTGGCCGCGCACCGCGCCCACATCGACCGGCACTTTGCGCTGCCATCGGTGCGGGACATCGTCGCCTCGCTCGAGCGCGACACCAGCGAGTGGGCATACGGCGTGGCCGCGGTGGTGCGCAAGCGCTCGCCGCTGATGCTGCATGTGGTGCTGGAGCAGGTGCGCCGCGCGCGCAGCATGGGCCTGGCCGACGACCTGCGCATGGAGCGTGACCTGGTTCGCCATTGCTTTCACACCCTGCATCTGGGCCGCAGCGGCGCCAGCAGCGAAACAGTGGAGGGCGTGCGCGCACTCGCCGTGGACAAGGACCATGCGCCGCGCTGGAACCCCGCACGCATCGAGGAGGTGACGCCCGAGATGGTGGCGCCGTTCTTTGCAAGCCCCTGGCCTGCGCACGCGCATCCGCTGCGCAGCCTGGCCTGAGCCGGCTGCACGCCGCTGCGCCTAGCGGTGGCGCTGCTTCATCGCGCGCTCGACCTCGCGCTTGCCTTCGCGGTCCTTGATCGTGTCGCGCTTGTCGTGTTCGGCCTTGCCCTTGGCCAGCGCAATCTCGCACTTCACCCGGCCACCTTTCCAGTGCAGGTTCAGCGGTACCAGGGTGTAGCCCTTTTGCTCCACCTTGCCGATCAGGCGGCGGATTTCGTCCTTGTGCAGCAGCAGCTTGCGGGTGCGCTGCGATTCGGGGCTGACGTGCGTGGACGCCGTCTTGAGCGGATTGATCTGGCAGCCGATCAGGAACAGCTCGCCTTCGCGGATGACCACATAGCCATCGGTCAGCTGCACCTTGCCTTCGCGCAGCGCCTTGACCTCCCAGCCTTCCAGCACCATCCCCGCCTCGAAGCGCTCTTCGAAGAAATAGTTGAACGCCGCCTTCTTGTTGTCGGCGATGCGCGCAGGCGTGTCGGGTCGGGAGGAGGCCATGATGCAGGAGGGATGCGCGCGGGCCGCGATGGGCTTTCTACAATTGCGCGCAGGGTGGCGGATTCTACGCACCGCGGCAACACGCGACGCGCGGCGCTTGCGTCAGCCGATTCACCCTTGCGCGCCGTCATCACAGCATGAAGCATGTCCACAAGTCCGTCCTGATCTGGTACAGCGCCGAAGAGATGTTTGCGCTGGTCACCGACGTGGACAGCTACCCGAAGTTTCTGCCCTGGTGCGACCATGCGCAGGTGCTGGAACGCGCGCCCGACGGCATGACTGCCGAAGTCGGCATCTCCTTTGGCGGCGTGCGGCAGACCTTCACCACCCGCAACCAGCACGAGGCCGGCCGGCGTGTCAGTCTGGCGTTGGTGAAGGGCCCGTTTTCCAACCTCCACGGCGAGTGGCGCTTCACACCGGTGGGCGCCGAAGGCGAGCGCGCCTGCCGGGTGGAACTCGACTTGCGCTATGGCTTCAGCAATGCGGCGCTGGCCACGCTGGTCGGGCCGGTGTTCGACCGCATCGCCGGCAGCCTGGTTGATGCCTTCGTCAAGCGGGCGGGGCAGGTCCATGGCTGAAGCGAACGCCTCGCTGCGGGTGGAGGTGATTCACTCGCCCGCGCCGCGGCAGGTGTGGCAGCGCACGCTGGAGCTCCAGCCCGGCGCCACGGCCCTGGATGCACTGGTGTCTGCTGGCCTGTTCACGCAGTTCCCTGAACTGGCAGGGACTGCGCTTCAGGTGTCGTGCTGGGGCCGTCGCTGCAAGCCAGACCAACCGCTGCGCGATGGCGACCGCATCGAGGTGTGCCGTGCGCTGCGGGTCGACCCCAAGAAGGCGCGGCGCGAGCGCTTTGCGGCGCAGGGGGCGCGCACTGCGGGGCTGTTTGCGCGCCGCCGGCCGGGCGCCAAGGCCGGTTACTGACGCTGCCGCGCCGCGCTCAGCCGCGGCACTCGGTTGCCAGCATCTGCTGCAGCCGCTGGAACTCCGCCGCGCGCTGCTCGTCGCTCATGAAGCCCATCTCGCCGTTGGGCATCGGTACGCGCATGCGCTGGCCTGACTGCAGCACGGTGATCGACTGGCGCACGCGGTTGCAGTTGTCTGCGCGCTGGGCAGCGGCACGGGCCTCTTCCTGCTTCACGCGGTCTTCCTCGGCCTTGCGGCGGGCGGCCTCGGCCTGTTCCTGTTCGCGCTTTCGGGCCTCCAGCGCCGGGTCGCGGCCGGAGCCGGATGCGGCAGCAGCGGGCACGGGCGCGGCAGCAGCCGGCGCGGCGCCAGGCGCTGACGCCGCCGTGTTGGCGCCCTGCGGCGCAGGGGCTCCGGCGGGTGCGTTGGCGGTGTTTGCCGACGGGTCGGGCCGAGGCCCGGGCTGGCGCAGCACGTTGCGCTCCGGGATGTCCGGTGGGGGCGGGCGGTCGCTGTAGACGCGTCGGCCCTGGGCATCCGTCCACATCCACTGCGCATGCGCCAGGCTGGCGCACAGGGCCAGCGCCACCGAGCCGGACACCAGCAAAAGACGAGGGACAGATGCCATGTAGCAAAGTGTAGCGGCGAAGACCCCACGGGTACAATTTTGCTTTTGGAGCCTGTTCATGCGCCTTCTTGGCAAAGCGCTCACCTTCGACGATGTGTTGCTGGTGCCAGCGTTCTCCGAGGTCCTGCCCAAGGACACATCGCTTGCGACGCGACTGTCGCGCAACATCACCCTGAACCTGCCGCTGGTGTCCGCTGCCATGGACACCGTGACCGAGGCGCGGCTTGCGATTGCCATCGCCCAGGAGGGCGGCATCGGCATCGTGCACAAGAACCTCACGCCCAAGCAGCAGGCCGCCGAGGTGGCCAAGGTCAAGCGCTACGAGTCTGGCGTGCTGCGCGACCCGGTCGTCATCACGCCCACACACACGGTGCGCCAGGTGATGGACCTGTCGGACCAACTCGGGGTGTCGGGCTTCCCGGTGGTCGATGGTGGCAAGGTGGTGGGCATCGTCACCGGGCGCGACCTGCGCTTTGAGACGCGCTACGCGGTGCCGGTCAGCCAGATCATGACGCCGCGCGAGCGGCTCATCACCGTGCCTGAAGGCACCACGCCCGAGCAGGCCAAGGCGCTGCTGAACAAGCACAAGCTCGAGCGGCTGCTGGTGATCAACGACGCCTTCGAGCTCAAGGGCCTGATCACGGTGAAGGACATCACCAAGCAGACCAGTTTTCCGAACGCGGCGCGCGATGCGTCGGGCCGCCTGCGGGTGGGCGCGGCGGTGGGCGTGGGCGAGGGCACCGAGGAGCGCGTGGAAGCGCTGGTCAAGGCCGGCGTGGACGCGATCGTGGTGGACACCGCGCACGGCCACAGCAAGGGCGTGATCGAGCGGGTGCGCTGGGTCAAGCAGAAGTACCCGCAGGTCGATGTGATCGGCGGCAACATTGCCACCGGTGCGGCCGCGCTGGCGCTGGCCGAGGCGGGCGCCGACGCCGTCAAGGTGGGCATCGGCCCGGGCTCCATCTGCACCACCCGCATCGTGGCAGGCGTTGGGGTGCCGCAGATCACCGCGATCGACAACGTGGCTACCGCACTGCGCGGCAGCGGCATCCCGCTGATTGCCGACGGTGGCGTGCGCTACAGCGGCGACATCGCCAAGGCCATCGCTGCCGGCGCCAGTTCCGTGATGATGGGCGGCATGTTCGCCGGCACCGAAGAGGCGCCCGGCGAGATCTTGCTGTACCAGGGCCGCAGCTACAAGAGCTACCGCGGCATGGGCAGCATCGGCGCGATGCAGCAGGGAAGCGCCGACCGCTACTTCCAGGAGGCGACCACCGGCAACCCGAACGCCGACAAGCTGGTGCCCGAGGGCATCGAGGGCCGCGTGCCGTACAAGGGCTCGGTGGTGGCGATCGTGTTCCAGCTTGCCGGCGGCGTGCGCGCCAGCATGGGCTACTGCGGCTGCGCCACGATCGAGGACATGAAGAGCCGCGCCGAGTTCGTTCAGATCACCGCGGCGGGCATGCGCGAGAGCCATGTCCACGACGTGCAGATCACCAAGGAAGCGCCCAATTACCGCGCCGATTGAGCCGCGCACCCACGCCCCCCATGCAACACGACAAGATCCTGATCCTCGACTTCGGCTCGCAGGTCACCCAGCTGATCGCGCGCCGCGTGCGCGAGGCCCATGTCTACTGTGAGGTCCACCCTTGCGACGTGACCGACGACTGGGTGCGTCAGCACGCCGCCGACGGCAAGCTGCGCGGCGTGATCCTGTCAGGCAGCCACGCCAGCGTGTACGAGGAAACCACCGACAAGGCGCCGCAGTCGGTGTTCGAGCTCGGTGTACCGGTGCTGGGCATCTGCTACGGCATGCAGACCATGGCGCAGCAGCTCGGCGGCAAGGTCGAAAGCGGCCACAAGCGCGAGTTCGGCTATGCCGAGGTGCGGGCGCGCGGCCACACCACGCTGCTCAAGGGCATCGAGGACTTCCACACGCCCGAGGGCCACGGCATGCTCAAGGTGTGGATGAGCCACGGCGACAAGGTAACCGAGATGCCGCCCGGCTTCAAGCTGATGGCCTCCACGCCGAGCTGCCCGATCGCCGGCATGGCCGACGAGGCGCGGCGCTTCTACGCGGTGCAGTTCCATCCCGAAGTCACGCACACGGTGCAGGGCAGGGCGATG
>Ga0129333_10005228_pt1 | contig 12168 bp, 7 predicted proteins | sample CPB6_08_DNA_FD_94474 | JGI IMG/M metagenome (GOLD analysis project Ga0129333, IMG submission 94474) | Freshwater to marine salinity gradient microbial communities from Chesapeake Bay, USA - CPBay_Sum_0.6_0.8_DNA | ecosystem: Environmental > Aquatic > Marine > Coastal | place: USA: Chesapeake Bay... | reverse complement strand
TACTGCATCTTGATACACACGTACATTGCTCAAAGCGATGGAACAAGTATCGCTTGAACGAATGCCAAGTTTGTCTTCTTTTTTGCCGGGGGCAAATCCTTCAGCAGTGCGCTCAACAATAAAGCATGTGATGCCTTTATGACGTTTTTCTCTGTCAGTTTGAGCAAAGACCAAATAGATATCAGCAGAAGTACCATTGGTGATCCAATTCTTCATACCATCAATAACCCAATGGTCACCATCTTGTTTCGCAGATGTATGTTGATGTGTTGCATCGGAACCTGCTTCCGGTTCGCTCAAACAAAATGCACCGAGCTTTTCACCCATGGCAAGTGGCTTGAGATACTTTTCTTTTTGTTCGGGAGTGCCGAATGTTTCCAAACCCCAACAAACAAGGGAATTATTGACACTCATGATGACACCGCAACTTGCGTCAACTTTGGAGATTTCTTCCATTGCGATCACATAACTCACGGCATCCAGACCGCTTCCTCCATATTCCGGAGAAACCATCATGCCCATGAATCCCAATTCACCCATTTTTTTGACTATTTCAGTGGGGAATGTAGAATGTTCATCGCGTTCTATAACGGAAGGTGCTATTTCTGACTGCGCAAATTCACGAGCAGTCTGACGAATCATTTCATGCGTTTCACTGAACTGATAACTGAACATAAGATATTAAATATTTGTGGAGATAGTAACTCAATGAATGAGTTGCAATTTACGAAGAAATTGGCTTTTCAAAGCCCTCTAAAAGCCATATGTGGACAAATAGTTCCCCGTATTTTTTATTGATGTCTGCGTTTTTTTCTTTATGACCTGAAGAGTTGTTTGTAATTTGCCTTTTGCTTTGAAAAATAAGCCATACACATTGATTTGCTCCACTTCATTTTGGTGATACATGAAGCTAATACTTACCATATTTCTTTCCTTCTGCACGATTATCCCGATGCTCAATGCACGGGAAAAAGAAAAGGAGGGGAATCCACTTGATAGATTCAAGGATTTTCATGCCAGAAGGGCATTCCCTTATACTGATATTCCGAGGGATTTGTTAGGCAAGGCCAAACAGACTTCGAATATGATGATTGAGCAAAAGGGCGGTGCTTCATTGCTTGCAGCCCAGCCGGAATGGAAATTGCTTGGTCCTACAAGCGTGGGTGGACGCATCCGTTCTGCCTCAGTACATCCCACAAATCCGGACATCGTCTATGTTGGCGCTGCAAATGGTGGAGTGTGGAAAACCACGAATGGCGGATATCTTTGGGAACCCTTGATGGATTTTGAAAACTCAAGCTCCATGGGGCAAGTTGTGATTGATCCAAATAATCCCAGCATTATCTATGCCGCTACAGGTGAGGATCGAGGTGGTAGTTATGGATATCCGGGTTCAGGAGTATATCGCTCAACAGATGAGGGTAAATCATGGAAATTGATTGGTCTTGCAACAGTCGGCGCTTTCATGAGTTTTAAAGTTCATCCGCTCAATTCGAATGTACTTTATGCCGGTGGTATGAATTCAAATGGTGGCTTTTATCGCTCAACGAATGCCGGGGCAACATGGGAAAGAACATTCTCCAAAGGAATTCGAGATATCAGCATCAATCCAAAAAATGTTGATGAATTGTACATTGCTTCACCCGGAAATGGTGTTTATAAATCAAAAGATGGTGGTTTGACATTCACCTATTGTCAAATGCCCGGTTATGGTGAAGGTGACAGTCAAAACTTGGCTCTATTTGGACACATTACAGTTCAAATGGCTCCGTCCAATCCCAATATTGTCTATTCACTTTATGAAGATGGGCAAAATAAACTTGGTACAATTGTCAAGTCAACAGATGCTGGAGAAACATGGGTCCCTTGCTTCGATGATGATCAGACATTTTTCAATGGCCAGGGTAGTTATGATATTTATATCACCGTACACCCATCAAATCCGAATATAGTTTTGGCGGGTGGAATTGATGTCTATAGAACCTCGAATGGTGGTGTAACTTGGGAAAATATCACGCAGGTTTATACCGGCGGAAATCAACATCCTGATCAACATTGTGCGACTTTCGTATCGAATAATCCGAATATAGTTTATGCCGGAAATGATGGTGGAATGATGAAGAGTGAAGATGCAGGCGCAAGCTGGGAAACCATCAATAATCAACTTGCAATCACGCAATATCATGCATTTGGCATTGATCAAAGTCAGCCCGCAATGGCTTATGGTGGTGCGCAAGACAATGGTACCACTTCACTCAATTCTGCTGGTTATGGTGATATAGTTGGAGGCGATGGTGGATTCACCATGGTTGATTTTGTAAACCCGAATACTGTATATGCTTCTACTCAAAATGGAAACATGTATCGCATTTCCATGAATACGAGACAAGTAGGTAGAATTGGCACCGCATTACCGGCAGATGATGCATCATTGTTTATTGCACCAATGAATATGGATCCATCTGATTCCAAAACAATTTATCATGGAAGACATGCCCTGTATCAATCGACAAATCAAGGTCAAACATGGCTAACTGTTTCTCCAAAATTTCCTGAACGCATTTCCTATGTTGGCATCTCTCCTTTACGTTCTGAGTTCATTGCGGCAGGAACTGAGAAGGGGAATATACATGTAACGACAGACATGGGTGAAACATGGACAAATGTCACTCAAAATGGATTGCCAACTCGCTATATCACAGACATTGAATTTTCTCGAGAGCAAGAAGAAACATTCTATATCACACTCTCAGGATATTATACATCGCATGTGTATAAGACAACCAATCTTGGGAAAACATGGATCAATATCAGCGAGCAATTGCCTGATATATCCGCAAATGCAATTGTGATTCATCCGGATAATGAAAACAATCTTTTTGTTGGCACTGATATTGGTGTGTTTGCTACTTATAATGGTGGTGCTTCTTGGGTACCTTTTGGTACAAAGTTCCCCAATACTGCAGTGCTCGATATTGGTATTTACGAAGGGCGTGGTGCTGCAAATGACCCGATGTCTCTTCGCGTGGCAACACATGGACGAGCTATGTGGGACGCAAAACTTCCGGATGATCCCGTTGACGCACCTGAGATTGTCAATCCAATAGGAGCGGAGAATTATCTGGGTGGAACAAATCAAAAAATCGTGTGGTATGGATTTACACCACCCGTGCGAGTAGAGTATAGCGTAGATGATGGAAATACCTGGAATATCCTCTCCGACAAAGCTAATGGGAATGAATTGCGCTGGAATATCCCAACTCGATTCAGTCAATATGCACGCATTCGTGTTTCTTCAGTTGATAATCCAAATCAATCGAGAACAACTCGTACATTCACCATCAGTGAATTCAAAAAAGGATCGATATCTCAAGCATCAGCAGTTGCGCATTTGCCCTATGGATTATGCTATGATGGAAAGGGTGGATTATGGACTACCAGTTTTAGTGATAATTATCTCTATAAACTCAATGCAAAAACACTTGTCATTGAAAGAAAAGTAAAGATGAATGAAGGCGATAGTTTGTTTTCTGATATCACGATGGATCGCAGCCAAGGTGTCTTTTATGTGCATCGTTTGAATTCAACTTCAAGTGGTAGTGGAAGTCGCATCGTCAGAGTTGACACTAATGGTGCTGTCCAAAGGACATTTGTTTCACCTGCAAGAAATTATGGCTTGGGCTTGGAATATGTAGATGGAAAATTATTGGCAACCGAGCGTGATGGAAAACAACAGATTTATACCATTGACATTCAAAGCGGAAAAGCCATCGACTCTGCAAATAATCCATATCGCATGACATATGGTCCGCGATGCATTGCTTATGATGGCAATCAATTCTTATATCAGATTTGTACATTTTTCCCGGGTGGCGGTTCACTTTCTGCTGTTCATGCAATCAAGTTTGACAAAAATGCTTTGAGCAAAGAGATTGATCGCATTGACATAGAAGGACCAAGTGGTGGATTGCTTAACCTTCGTGGTATTGAATATGACCCTGAAGACAAGAATTTATGGGTAAGCGCTTATGATGGTGCCATTTATAAGATTGCAGGTTTTGAAACCAAAACAATCAGCTCGGTTGATGAAGGCATCATGGGTCTTGGATCGCTGATACAGACAAATATTTATCCAAATCCAGCAAATGAAACATGTTATCTCGACATGATTGCACCAGAAGGGACAGACATTCTTCATGCTGAGTTGTTTGACATGATGGGTCGCCCTGTTATGGTTGCTTTTGATGGATTTGTGCAAAGCGGTATCATGAAAACCGTGACATTCTCTGTCAAAGATTTGCCATCGGGTATGTACACACTTGTTGTCGGAACCAAGGATGGAATGAAAAAAACGGCTCGAATGTTTAGCATCGGACATTAATCAAAAGGGCTCCTTCGGGAGCCCTTGATATTTATGTCAAAATGGATTTTGCCAAAGCGAATGTTTGCACATGCGCATCAACCGTGTACTCAATCGGCTTGCTATATCCTCCGCCAAGAGCCAGTGAAACAGGTATGCCGTGATGCTTTGCCCATGCAAACACCATTCGGTCTCTTTCTTCCAAACCTTTCATAGAAAGTGACAATCTTCCCAATGAATCCGTCTCAAGCGGGTCGGATCCCCCCAGATAAAAGATGATATCGGGTTTGAATTCTGCAATCGACGGCAAATGGGATGAGAGAATCTCGCAATATTCATCATCTCCAACACCATCTTCCAATTCAATGTCAATTGTTGAGGGTACTTTGATGAATGGATAATTTTTCTTTCCATGCATGCTGAAAATATATACCTGCGGAAGATCTCCAAGAATGGCACTATTGCCATTTCCTTGATGTACATCCACATCAATGATTGCAACTCTGTGGACTTTTCTTGCATTCAGTAATCTCAGACTTGCCACCGCTATATCATTGAAGACGCAAAAACCTTCTCCCGCATCATATAAAGCATGATGGGTTCCACCCGCAAGATTTCCCGAAACACCTTCTTCCAATGCAATTTCAGAAGCTGCCACAGCACCGCCCACTGTAGCCAAAGAACGAGTGACCAAACCTTCTGTCAATGGGAAGCCAATTCTTCGTACAATTTTTGGATCAAGTGTGAGATTGCAAACATCATCAATATATCCGGAGTCATGAGCAAGTTTTAATTCGCTTGCAGGGAAGATGGGGGATTCCCTTAATTCATCGAGTGAGAGAATATTTCTTTCCAAGAGTGCATCTCGAATCATTCGATATTTCACCATTGGAAATTTATGTCCATCAGGAAGAGGAATGGTATAAGTATCAGAGTAAAATACAGTCATGCATCAATGACGGGAACGGCGAAAAAACTTTTTGAATGACAAAGTATTCCATGGTTGCAAGTTTTTTGATTTTTCATAGTGGATATCATCGATGATTCTACGCATGATTTCGATACCAAGACCACCATGATCTCTCTTTCGAAAATAATCATCCATGTCTTTTGTAGGAACGGTTAATGGATTGAAAGAAGATGCATTGTCTTGAATGATCACCTTGCAATGGTCATCATGACATTCGAGTAAAATTTTAATTGTTGTTTGAGAATTTGTTGTGCCATGCAGCATGATATTTGCACAGGCCTCATCGATGGCAAGACATAATACATGACTATAGGAATCATCAATTCCGGTTTTGTTCATGGCTTCAATCACAAAATTTCTTATGACGGCCAATTCTCTTACGGAAGTTCCGGCAATGAAAACATCTTGATGCACAATTGGCATGACTCACCCTTCATTTGTCAAGAATTGCAAACCTTGTTGTTGATCATCGCAAATGCGAAACAAAACAGGAAATCCAAGTAAATCAAAAACAGTGAATACAGGTTTTTGCATTGTACAAAACGCCATATCACCCAATGCATTGCGTATTGCATCGACATGTTTCATAAAAATACCCAATCCCGCACTGCTGATATAAGAGAGGTGTTCGCAATCAATCAGCAATTTCTTTCCTGATTGCTGAATGATAGACTGTATTGTTTGATCAAGGATATGTGAGGTGGATGCATCCAAATATCCATTCAACAGAAGAATGTAGACATTTCCTTCTTCTTTGACATCTATGGTAAAAGTAGGTGATTCCATATACCAACAATTCCTCAAAAGTTTGAAGTGGAAATACGAATTCTTCTTGATGAAGTTACATTCAATCAAAAAATGTTGGGATGACGCTCGGGATCTGCTTCATGCATAATGGCATAGACGGCTTCGACAACATGTTCGACTTCAGCTTTAGACCAGAAATTTCCATCTGTTCCATAAGCGGGACGATGTTCTTTTGATGTCAGGGTGACTGGTTTGGAATCAAGATGCATATACCCGCCTTGTTTTTCCAACACTTCTTGCATCATATATGCTGTTGCTCCACCGGGTACATCTTCATCATAGAAAAGAATGCGATTTGTTTTTTTGAGTGAATCAACAATCTTCCCGGAGAGATCGAATGGCAATAGTGTTTGAACATCGATGACTTCTACATAAATATTGAGCGCGGCAAGATGTTCGGCTGCTTCAAGAGCAATTCTACAACATGCGCCATAGGTGACAAGCGTAATGTCTGCACCTTCCTTCAACACTTCAGGCAAGCCCAGGGGTATTGAATATTCACCCATGTTTGCAGGCAATGCTTCTTTTAAACGATAACCATTCAATACTTCGATGATCAAACCTGGCTCATCTGATTGCAAGAGTGTCGTGTACATTCCGGCGGCTTGTGTCATGTTTCGTGGTACACATACATGAATTCCGCGCACCAAATTTATGATGCCTGCCATAGGGCTTCCACTATGCCATACACCTTCCAGTCGGTGTCCGCGTGTGCGAATGATTGCCGGAGCTTTTTGACCGCCTTTTGTTCTCCATTGCACCGTTGCCAGATCATCACTCATCAATTGCAGTGCATAGAGGAGATAATCCAAATATTGAATTTCAACGATTGGTTTAAGACCACGCATTGCCAAGCCGATACCTTGTCCCAAAATTGTGGCTTCACGAATGCCTGTATCAGAAACGCGCAGGGCGCCATATTTCGCCTGCAAACCACTGAATCCTTGATTGACATCTCCGAGCTGTCCAACATCTTCTCCGAATGCAATGATGCGAGAATCTCTGTTCAAATGATAATCAAAACAAGCATTCATGATTTCCGATCCATTCACCAAATTCGGCTCGGCATCATAGCGAGGTGGAATATGTGATTGCTTGAAAACAGACTCATCACTTTCACTGTATAAATGAGATGAATACCGATCTTCTTGTAATGCATTCAATGATTTCTTCCATGCAAGCAAGGCTTGTCTTGATGGAACATTGAGGGATGATGTTGTTAGTAAAACTTTATGCACAATACCCATGATGTCTCTGCGAAATGGTTCGCGAAGACAAAGCAGTGAGTTAAGTAACTCCTGTAGATTCTCAGCAATTTCTTCATAAGTACATTCGCTGATAATAGCTTGTATCAATGTTGCAGCTTGTTGCAAATCGCGAAGAATTGGTTCTTGATATGCCTTCCATGCTTCATCCCGCCATCCCTTGACTCTTGCAATTGCATCTTGTTCGATTTGTTCGATTTCGGAATCAGAGATCATTCCTTCTTTCACAAGCCACTGTTTCATGCGAGCTATGCCATCGAAATCTTGCTCCCATTGGAGTCGTTCTTTGGATTTATAACGCTCATGGCTTCCCGATGTCGAATGACCTTGTGGTTGGGTTACTTCAATCACATGAATGATTTGAGGAACATGTTCGGTTCTGGCTATTTGCCCGGCTTTTGCATAAACTTCTAGCAATGCAGGATAATCCCAAGCTTTCACGGTGTGAACATCATATCCATCTTTGGTGCCCGGCGCTCTTTGGAATCCTGAAAGTAACTCTCCTACATTTGACTTTGTCATTTGAAATTCATTCGGAACGGAAATTCCATAACCATCATCCCAAATTGAAATGACTGCCGGTGATTTCAGCACACCGATTGCATTGACAGACTCCCAAAACATTCCTTCTGCGGCACTTGCATTCCCGATAGTGCCCCATGCAACTTCATTTCCATCATTGCTGAATGCATTCTCACTTTTTAATACATCAATTGAACGATATAACCTTGAAGCATAAGCCAATCCAACCAATCGAGGCATTTGAGATCCGGTTGGTGATATGTCGGCTGAAGAATTGTATAGATCTTTTACATTGACCCACTTTCCCTGAGCATCCAAGGAGCGTGTGGCAAAGTGACCATTCATAGACCTTCCTGCTGAAGCAGGTTCCAAGTCAGGATCGGGAATTGCATATAACTGAGCAAAAAATTCTTTTACAGAAGATATGCCAAGAGCGAACATGAATGTTTGATCGCGATAATATCCAGATCTAAAATCTCCTTTTTTGAATGCTCTTGCCCAAGCCAATTGCGGGAGTTCTTTGCCATCACCGAAAATTCCAAATTTTGCTTTACCGGAAAGCACTTCGCGTCTTCCAAGAAGACTGGCCTGTCTGCTTTCGATGGCTAGAGTTAAATCACGAATCAATTCCTCTTTTGAGTGGGGAATTTGAGTTGATTTTTTTTTGAGGACTTTTTTTGAAGATGTATGTTTAAATGCCATAGGTGTCAATAAAAGGGATTCATAAGATTGACAAAGATACGGTCTATGCAGAGCATAACCAAAGCTGTGAATAAGCTATGAAGGCATGAAAAATACCAATCTTGAAAGGTAAAGGGTTTTGTCAAGTATCGAAAATCTTCTATCTTTGTTGTCCCTGCGATGCGGAAGTGGCGAAATTGGCAGACGCACCATCTTGAGGGGGTGGCGCCTTCACTGGCGTACGGGTTCAAGTCCCGTCTTCCGCACATATTGGCTCTGATCTTGAGATCAGAGCTTTTTTATTTCCCTTTTGAAACTGTGAAAGCGGTTATGATTGCTGTTGAGAGGGAGAGCAATCCCACGAATGCATGAGCTGTCATGATCATGCCAAATGGAATATCCATCACCCATGATTGTGTTGATGAAAAAGCAAGCTGAATGGGGATTGCTAGCAAGCCGCCAAGTGCAATGCCGGTCAAGCAAGCGCATGCTGCAAACAATACATGTGGGAGTGCTATGAACATGCGTCCTGCGCCAAGTGTTTGAAGAATAAACCATTCTGCCGGACTTTGCAATAATTCTGCTCTAAATACATAGGACAGAAAACCTAGAAAAAGAATCACTATGCCTGTTGCACCCGCCAAACCAAGTGTGAGCACCATTGTGCTTCTGGCAAAGAGAGCCCCTGCCGCTTTATCATTGAATACAGTTTGCTCAATGATGCTTTTTGATTGAAGATCGTCAAGAATAGCACTCACTGTTTCATGATTGCAATATTCGGGTTCCATCGTGAATGCGATTGACCATTGAAATGGACTTTCATTGAAGAGTATGCCTGTATCTTCACCAAGTTCTTTTTCAAATTCAATACTTGCAAGAGCAGGTGAGATAATCTTCACCGTACGAATTTGTTGATATTTCTTCAAGGATTCCGATAGAGAAACGATTCTCAAGGTATCCGTATTTTTTTTGATGATGACCGATATTTCAAAGTTTGAGGCGAGTCTGTCTTGTTCTTTCATCAATCCCTCATAGGCCGTCACAGCCCATACAGCAGATAATGTCAGAATAATAGCAATGAGCACAATGCGAAAGAATGGTACTTTCCTCTTGGATATCAAAGTTCCTGCTCTGTGGAAGTAATACTCTCTACTCATGCACTATTCTCACTATGATTAGGCCCATTCAAATGCTGCCCGAATTCTCGAAATATCATAACCGGCACCTAAAGCAGCTATGAGTTTGATTCTTGCTTTTTGTCCATTTAAATAGTCAGCAAAAATGATGCCTGCATCATATAAATGTTTGCCGGCACCTTCATAAGCATAAATATGCTCGATTCTCCCAACAGGGCAACGAGAAGTCAATACAATTGGAATATTGGCAGAAACGGCGTCTTTCAAAGCATAAAACACTGATGGAGGAACATTCCCAACCCCGAATGCTTCGATTACAATGCCGGCTGCTCCATGGTTTATTGCACATTCTATGAGCATTGCATCCATTCCTGCATAACATTTGAGCAATGGGACATGATTGGGTAGGCGATCTATGGCGAAAATCTCTCTGCGTACTGGTTTACGGTGCATCATGACGGTGCCATTTACAATCCGTCCAATTGGGCCAAAGTCAAAACTGGCAAAAGTATTGAGTTGATTTGTGTCGGTTTTTGTTGCTTCCGAGGCGGCATTGATGGAATCAGATAAGCATAGCAATACTCCATATCCATGTGCCTCTTTGCTTCCGGCAAGGATGAGTGCATCACGCAAATTGCGTGGTCCATCCCAATCGGGTTCGCTTGAATTTCGCATTGCACCAATCACGATGATGGGAATATGTGTGTCAATCGTGCAATCGAGAAAATATGCCGTTTCCTCGAGCGTATCAGTGCCATGCGTTACTATTATCCCATCAATATCACCACGATTGACATATGTCTTTATCTGCTTGGAAAGCTCGAACATGATCTCCGGGGTCATGTGAGGACCGGGAAAATGACCAAATTCAATCACTTCCACATCTGCAAGTTCAATGACATCCGGAATTGTGTCAAGAATTTGTTTGGCAGAAAGTGCAGGAACTATACCCCCAAAACCCTCATCTACTCTCATGCAGATGGTGCCACCGGTGAAAAAAACAGCAATTTTTGGTTTCATGTGACAGGTTTTTACTGTGAATCTAGATAATCTCAAAAATACGAATACCAAGGCTTAATTTTCATATTGTGGGTATTTCACTAACTTGCAATGGGGCTGATGCACAGGAACCCGAAACAAAGGTCATTCTGTTGTGTCATTACAATCAAACTTTGGCAATACTTTCATGATGACTTTTACACGCATTTCACGCATCTTTTCATGTATTATATTCCTTCTTGGGATATTCATGGCATATGATGTCACTGCACAAGAAAAAGATAGCAGGGGAAAAGATTTCTGGTTTACATTCATACCTAATTTGCATGTAAATAATCCTGAAACAGACTCCTTGTACATTTATATATCTGCTTCCGAACCCGCAAGTGGAACCCTTCGATATAAAGGTCGTAATGGCATCTGGCAATCAATAGCTTTTTCAATACCCGACCCGGCAAATGTCTTTACTCACAGAGTGTTTTGGCTCCCTTATGAATTGCAAGGGGAAAATCCTTCTCAATTTCAAACATTTGCCAATAATCAAGCAGAAACCCCCGTTGAAAATGTCTTTCATCTGACTTCCGACAAAGAAGTGACAGTCTATGCTCTTAATCAAGGCTCAACAACAAGCGATGCCTTTCTTGTTTTGCCAACTGATGCTCTTGGAAAAGATCATTATGTGCTTACCTATAATTCTGATCGCACTGGCAATATGTTCTCCAATAGTAGTACACCCTCGCAGTTTGCGATTGTAGCTACCGAAGACAATACAGATATCACGATTTTCCCATCTGCTCCGACATCTCGGAGAAATAGTGCCTCACCAATTCTTACTACTCTTGATCAAGGTGAATCATTTCTTGTTCAAGCTGAAATGAATACTGGTGATGGCTCAGGAGATATGACCGGTAGCAGAGTGCAGGCAAATAAACCGATAGCATTGTTTGCAGGACATCAAAGAGCGAGAATCCCGATTAAGAATAGTGAATTGAGCTCAAGAGATCATATCGTTGAGCAATTGCCCAGTGTTGATACATGGGGAAGAACAGCTATTGTAGTGCCATTCCCAAAACCCGATAATGCGACAAATTTATCTCAAGACATATATCGTGTACTTGCTGCCTATGATAGCACTGACATTATGATTAATGGTGTAAAAACAACCACGCTATCAAAAGGAGGAATGTATCAATCTGTTTTGACAACTCCTCAAGTGATTTCATCGAATAAATCGATTTTGGTAGCACAATACAAAAAAACATCAGGAACAAATAGTTCTGCTGGTACGGATTATAATGGTGATCCATTCATGATGCTCGTGCCCCCAAGTGATCAATTCCAAGACAATTATCGTTTTGTGAGTATTCAGGCAGTAAACTATGCAAATAACTTTCTTTACATTAATGGATATGAGCAACAATTTACCAC
>Ga0129333_10005227_pt1 | contig 12170 bp, 21 predicted proteins | sample CPB6_08_DNA_FD_94474 | JGI IMG/M metagenome (GOLD analysis project Ga0129333, IMG submission 94474) | Freshwater to marine salinity gradient microbial communities from Chesapeake Bay, USA - CPBay_Sum_0.6_0.8_DNA | ecosystem: Environmental > Aquatic > Marine > Coastal | place: USA: Chesapeake... | reverse complement strand
TCCCCCTTCTTTGAATAATTAATAATATAACCTTGTGGTTTCACTATTGATTCGATAATTTTCCACCATCATTTTTGAATGTTCCATAATATCGTATCTAATTTTTGACAAATCATCTTCTGTCAGGGGGGTTTCATTATTAATAAAATCAATAATACGTGTCATGTTTGCTGACAACGTAATTAGAAACTCCTGTCTTAAAGGTTTCTTCACTCCCACCATATATGTCAGTTCATATATTACCTCACCTCTTGCACCTTCATAATCATATATGGTGGTAAAAAGTGGGGGTTCTGCTTCCACATGGGAAAACATGACATTTAGTCTGTTGATAAATTTACTCATAATCCTGTGTATTAGTGTTGTGAGGGGGGAAATATTGTTAATAACTTTTATATATTTTTCTTGAAAATGTCATTATGTCAGGTCGGTTGATAGGGGGGATAATCCCCTTCGTCACTTTTAACCCCCATTTCTTTACCACTTTCTGCCACCAATAATAGGTGAAATTGTCGTTCTGAGAGTGTAGTGTCAATTTTTCCTTGTTCCTGATACCTGTATGACCACTTTTTTTACTATATCTATTTCCCAGCAAAAAAAATTGTGTTTATAGAGTAACTGGGGGGAAGACACTTTAGTGTTGTTAGAATCGTAAACTAATACTCTTCAACGAGACCCCTTGTTATCTGACCCTAAATTTACACCACTTAATGGTCCTTGTAAATAAATCCCCCATACAAATCTCTTTTATTTAGTAAAGATATAACTTGACAAGTTTAATGTATGAGTAAAGATATAGATTTACTTAATTGGATTATTATACCCTATCGGGATTAAATCCCCTCAAATGGGTTAATTCATACCCCTTCGGGTATATTAATAACCCACCATAATGATTTACTTATACCAAATGGTATAATACCGATAGGTATAATTAGTGGACCCCTCATATTGGTGTATTATATAAGTGGGGGTTTTAAGGTAAATTATGAACGAATGAACGGAGGTTTTGTGACCCCTTTATGGGGGAACAACTACCGAAGTGGGGTGAGTGAATGATTTACCTTAAAATCAAACCCATTTAAGAGCTTCTGCGGTGTCAGGACCTACAATTCCATCTGCCACTATATCATTTGCATCTTGGAACTCTTTTACAGCTGCAAAAGTTTTTGAACCGAACGTTCCATGACAGAATTTATAATCATCCATACATTTCTGATTGTCCGCGGCTAACTTATAGGTGTTTTTTAACTGACCACTTTTGAGTAATTTATGTTGTATTTCTTTGACAATATCTCCTTTCATTCCTTGTTTTACGTATGTATCACCGTTTGCCAAATCAAAAAGTTTTATTCCTGAATCGGATTTATATCTTACTGTAGGTTTGGTAGATTTTCTATCTTTTTCGAACGAAATTTTATTACCGTCTAAGACGTATTCTTTTTTGAATTGGTTTGTGTTGGTGTAAGCTACTTCTACATAACCTATACTGTCTGTATCAAGACCAAAAAATTTGACTTTATTTTCAGGATTTTTACTAACGAATACTATGTAAGGTTCAATTTTTGATAATTGACCATTTGTACCGAAATAGAAATAGCATACAGAGATGTATCCATCATAACCCTCTAAGTTATTATTCAAAAATAAATCATAAAACTTCAGAAAATCTTTGTTTTCTGTTGGAAAAAGGTTTTTATCAAAAATACCATCGATTCCATCAGAAATAGATTTTTTTATTGTATCCAAAGATACAGATGTATTTAAATCAGAAAAACGGAAGAATCCATCACCATCCAAAAGTCTTCCAACTTTTTCAAGACTAGCATTTATGTCAATTCGTTCACTGTAATCTTGGTGTATAAACATGCTTTCAATTCCATTTAGATTTAAAACTTGTGGGTTTAGTATAGACGCCTCACCATCATCGATTGGTCCAATCTGCAATCCCAAGTTCTTTACAATCTGATTAAATTCAGGTGAACCGCTTACGGTATTCTCCGTAATTAATGGTCTAACATCACCCATTGTTGACTCTAATAAGTTGTAAAATCTATTCTTATATTGATTGATTGTATTCATAAATGATTTTTCTATATAAATACCATATAACTAATAAAAAACAAGTGGGGTGAGTGAATGGTTTACCTCAAAAACTAATGTTTATAGTAAATAAAATAGTATATTTTTATTATATAACAAATATTATTATTGTTGGTAACATATTTATTTAGTAAATTAAGGAAATGAGAAAACTTATAATAACTGAAGAGGAAAAAAGAAATATACTTGGGTTGTATGAATCTAAGATAGATATTAATCCCAAGAATTTGAAAATTGGAGATGGTAAAGGTGACCGATTGAATTTGAAGAAAGACGTATCGACATTACAACAAAAATTAATCGATTTAGGTTGTTTGAAGACAAAAACAGGAAAACCTACAGGATATTTCGGTCCCTTAACTGATAAAGCTCTCGAAGATTATAATAAGAAAGGAAGTTGTAAGGTTTCGATTTCTAAAAATAGTTCTGAATCCGAGATTGACAGCGGTATTTTGGATAAAAATTCTTCATTACTATTCGATGGTGATAGATTATTTTGGTTGTCATCAGGAAATGTTGTTAAATCTTGGGATGCTGAAAGTGGACTAACGATTAAAAACGCTCTATCATCAAATAGTATTGGGTCTTACTTGAAAAGTTTTGTTCAAAGTCAGGAAGAATGGATGAAAGAAAAGGACGCAGGTCCAATTCCATCAGGTAATTATGTTGTTGGTCCTTTACAGACAAGAGATGGTGGTTTACCTGAAATTGGTCCTTGGGAAGCATTTTGGTTTCAAATTTCGGGTCAATTGACCGACGAGAATCAAAATTTCCATATTGACTCTTTAAGAAGTAGGATTGGTTGGGGTAATCATAGATTGGCAATAATCCCCAAAGCTGGGACTGAGACTTATGGTAGGAGTGACTTTTATATTCATGGTGGTTCTTTGGAAGGTTCTAAGGGGTGTATAGATTTGACTGACAATATGGCCGATTTTGCAAAACAATTTGCCGCATGGTCGAGTTATAATAAGAAAAATAAAATGAAGTTGGTTGTTGACTATAAAGATTCCTTAATGGATATGGTATCTAAAACTTTGGTGAAAATTGATAAGGGTAAACCTGTTAGAGGGCTGTAATCAATCATAGTTTAATCAATAACCACCACTAAACAACCATTTTTGGTTAGGTCAATTATTTGTTTGTTAACCCCATCGGAAGTTGCGAAACAACCATTTGACCATGCGGTGGACATTTTTTCTGTGGAATGGAAAATGACGGCTCTTGATTTTGCATTATCATTTATACCACCATCCAAACCTCGGATTATCATTGAATAACCGAATTTGCCTTGTTTGGTTCCTTCCGTAATAAAACATCCTTTTGAGGATTTGTTACTACCTGGTTCGTTGCTGTAATCTGATGGGTATAAAACACCTGATTTCCATGCGTGAGACACTTCAGTTGATATTACAATTTTTTCATTTTTCATGTCAATAACGAATAATCTTTCGGTCATAATATTTTTGGTATAATCTACTACTATGACATAATCCTTTCTTTTTGGATTATACTTTTTTATAGCGTCTTGAGCTATTTTGTAATATCCTCCATCATTAAATGATGAAAATAGGAAAGTAAGGGCTAAGGTAGCAGAGATTACAATTGAGAGTTTCATGGGTGTTTTCATTTTTCATTACAAAAATACTGATTAATTTTAGAATTACAAAAAAAATCGAGATGATTAGGAAAATTTATTTCCCACGAAACTGATTGAATGATTTACCTTAAAAACAACTATTAGTTTTGTCTATCTATAACAATTATATAACCATCAAATGAACCGATAGTAAATGGTATTTCTTGTGTTAGCGTGTTAGACATCTTAACTTTATCTAATACTTTTTGTTTTTCCCCAGCGTTTGAATAAACGAAACTTAAGGACACGGGTTCATCTCCTGTTTTGTCATACGATACTAATACTCCTCCTTGTCTGTTTGTTATTTCGGGATTATATATAATTTTTAACCCTTTGAGTTTGTTTGCGAATTTTAATGGGTCGTTTTCGTGAAGTATTTCTATTGATGTTTTAGTAGATGCATCATTTACTTGTTGTTGTGAAGAACCACATTGAGATTGATAGTTTTTGTTTTTCCATTGGGCGAAGTATTCTACCAATCCTTCTTTTGTTTTATATTCTTTACTGATATTTAATGATGTGCCAGGTGTAGGTTCATTTGATAATTCTCTAACCAAATCATTTCTTTTTGTTCCTGAACCGTGACCCCATCCACCTCTATGGTCAAAAGATGTATAAGCATCACAAGGATTATTAACTCTTACAATGGGGATTTTGAGTTTGTAGGTAACAACTTTCGAACCCATGCCATCTGTGGACATTTCAATATTATCTAAATCTACTTTCGAATACTTTTTTTGATTGTATAATTCTTTAAGTTTTTTTCCAACCGCATCAGATGCGGTATTTGAGAATTGATGTGCAACATCTCCTGTCGAATCAAATTCGGGTCCTTGGTAAGTCCCCTGAAATCCATTATCATCTATTGTGAATACTCCTGGTCTTGTTTTTGGTGAGCTTTGTTCCGTTAGTGGTCTAACATCACCTATTGTTGATTCCAATAAATTATAGAATCTATTCTTGTATTGATTGATAGTATTCATAAATGATTTTCTATATAAATACCATATGACTAATAAAAAAATAATGGGGTGAGTGAATGATTTACCTTAAATAACCACAATATCTTTATAATCGACATATTTATTGATATGAATAGAAAATTGATTAACGAAGAATTAGACAGGATAAAATCTTTGATGGGTTTGGTTAGTGAAGTTGTTGATATTAGTGATGACTCTTACATTACTATGAACATAAAGAATTTTCCTAAATACAAAAAAGAAATCTCTGACTTACTTCAGAATAAGTTGAAGTCATCTGATGGTGATTTTGTTAAATTTAAGGATTCTGTAGTCATTGGTTATGACCAAAATAAAACACCAATTTTATCAGATGACTTAAGGGTCGATAATAGATTTTTGAATTATATGTTAACGATGGGAAGTAAAAAATTCAACTCATTGTTATATAGTATTTTTTCTGACTATTTTGGTTTGGAGCGACAAACTAAGAATACTCAGTCAGATGTGGCCAAATGTGACCCATCTAATTTTACTATAGTTGGACCTTTGGTTGCGAAAGACGATAAAATGCTTTTGAGTTATTGGGTAAGTCAAGAAGGTGGTAAGGTATACAAAATTAGATTTCCAAAAGAATGTGAATCTGAATTATCTTTAGGTGATAGAGGAACATATGTTACAGTTGAACCAATTCAAAATAGAACACATTTTCCAAAAGGAATTCCTGAAAGTTTAAGAGGTAAGAAACTTGGAACACTTATATACCTTGCTATGATAAAGAAATTAGGTTATGTCACAAGTAGTATGGGTAATAGTGCTGAAATAAGAATGGTTTGGCAAGACATATTAACAAATCCAAAATATGAAAATGACGTGATGTCACTTGTTCTACAAAAACAAATTCTTGTGTTTGACAGAAATACTGACGAAGATATTAAAAAGGTATTTGATGAATTTGTGTCAAATAAATTTACAGACAAAAAATCAGTTAGAATTTCACCATCACTTAAAGAAATATTGGGCAATAATTTCACCGATTGGTATGATAGTTTAGAGGAAACACCTGAAAAAACTATCGATGATAAGATAAAAAAATATGAAGGAGAAGAACCAAAGGGTGGTGATACAGTTGTGGATACAACCACTAATAAAATATATTCATTTAATGGACAGTGGGAAGATAAAGGTAAAAAATTAATTCAATTATCTAGTGATAAATTCGAAACGTTGTTGTTGCCAGCAGAAGAAAAATCAAGATTTAAAGTTATTCATAGGGGTGAGTGAATGATTTACCTTAAATAACCCTACGACCATTTCCCTGTTCCTTTATAAATTAGTTTGATTGCGTTTCTTGGTATACTTTCGAATGTAATGATATGTATTCCGTCTTCATCGAAATTGGGGTCGTTATACCAAGTATTATTTAGTTTAGTTGTATTGATTCTATATATATCATCATCATAAGTTGAATCCCACATATAATTTCTATTATTACTGTTAACCGCAAATATTACTTCACCTTCTATTTTTGTATCTTCTAACCAACTTTCACTTTTACCTTTCGGTACTAATCCTTGTTCTGCTATTTTATCTCTGAATATAGGGTTGGATGTATGATAAACATACTTATTTGGTTTTACTTCTATTAAGTGTGGATTATTGTAACTCTCGGTCAGGTATTGTCTTATTATAGATTTGATGGACTTTCTAAGTTGTTTCATTACTTCTTTTATGATATAAATATATTTATTGTTATGATTGAAGTATATGAAAATGCCATCCGCAAAGTGATTTTACGAAAATATCCCGTTTTAACTAATGTTATTGTTCAGGACCAAATGGAAGGTATAAGTTTTTTTTCTAATTTTCTTGGGATTCATTACAATGTATTATTTACAACCGAAGAATGTTTATCTTCTGAAATGCAAAATCAAATCTACAAGGAAGTTAATTTTCTAATACGATATTTCCCCGACCAAGATAATCCCTTCTCTGAAAAAAAGAGTGTGAATTGTTATTTTAATTGTGGAGAGGGTTATGAATATAGTGGTGGCAAGATTTGATTTTAATTGTCATTCTTAAATTTGACTTCAATTTTTGCTTTGGGGTGTTTTGTATGAACGTATGAAATAAGTTTGATTGTCTTATCTTGTTCCGATGGATTAAATTGAACAATTGATATTTCTTGAATAAGATTACCATTAAAATATTCCCACTCAATTAGATTAAGATATGCAATCTTTTCGTTATTGTGATATACGGTGTCTCGAATGATATTGTATTCGGACATTTCTTTTTTGGTGATTTTATTTATTTTGGTTTTTCCTACATTACACGACATTAGTATAATAATACCGAATAAAATTATTAGCGAGTTTTTCATATCTGTTATTCATTAGTGGTCAGAACAGGACTTGAACCTGTATGAGTTTCTTTCACCTCTTCCCCAAATATAGGGTAGCGTCTATCCAATTCCGCCACCTGACCATTTGTAATGATAATGGAAGTTCCTCAGCCTCTCCCTAAGTTCAGTATCTTTGTGCCCTGCCCTTTGTTTTTTACCATTACATTCCCCACCTTGAGATTACAGATGAGTAGTTATTTCGGTTTTTTTGCTGTTCAAAAAACCTGTGAGGCATCCCTCCTGAAAACAGTCAACACTACTGGGAGGAGGTGTGTCGCTCTCCTTTGTTCCCACGATGTCCCACTCGCGCCGTAGACATTCTGCGGGTTCATTCTTTAAGTCTTGAACCGAAGACTCTGAGTATCTCTTACTCATTGTGGTCAGAACAGGATTCGAACCTGTATGTACGTCTACAATAGTGGAGTTCTGTTTCAAACGTGTCTAATTAGACCTAACACTATGCGTCTACCATTTCGCCACCTGACCATTACATCACAAATGTATATATAATTTCCGAACTAATCAAATAAGAATTAATATATATCTTCTGAAAATAATCCTGTCATTGGATTATATAGTTTTGATTCGTCTATTTGTCCTGTTGTTCTTGCAATTCCCATCGCTTCTTGTCTATCCACAAATCTATTATGACTTGTCATAAATCCTTGTATTGATTCACCTACTCCATCAGGTGAAAATCTTACGGTCCTTAACTCTGATAAAGTTTTGACAATATCAATACAGTTATTATGTCTATGACCACACACAACAATTCCCTTGTCTATGTTTTTGGGTAGATAAGTTTGAGTTGGTAGGTCTTTATACCAAATCGCCGCACAGGTTATATATTCAGGTTTCATTTGTTACCCATTAGTTAATCCACATTTATGTTTATGTTGAACATACCACATTATTCTAAATCTACCCAATATAAAAAAATAAGTATCAAATTGGTTAATTTCATCCGTTGATTTACATATACCTGTGTGATATGCTGGTACTTTGGTTTTGATACTTTTGGCTGATTTAGGAAAAGTATTAAACGCTATACTATGTCGTTTTGTTAATTTGAAAGATTTATACATAAGTTTCGTTATAGTAATGTTCAAAATGTTCTCTCTTTAATGTAGTAGGGAAAAAGTGGGTTGCGGTTTTAATATGTTGTTCCTTTTCCTTCTCTTTGGCTTGTTCAAGAATTTCTTTTCTTGCTTCAATCCATTTTTCCCTTGGTAAAAGGCTTATTAAATCTAATTGAGTGAATAACCACTCAACCGCAGTTTGCTTATTATTTTCCATATGTCTCGTTATATGTTTCAGTAAATGTTCCTTCACCTGTTAGTTGATAGTTTCTTCCACAATTAAAGAAGTATTCATTGTGTTCTTTCTCCATCGCTTTTGCCGTTTTCATTGCATCCATCATTAATAAATCTTGCATTGGTTTAGTGTCTAATGGACCAATAATATCACTAAATTCTTTTATTAGAAATTCTACCGATGTTTTTTTCATTGGAATGATATATTAATAATGTTCTTATTTACCACTTTGTTCCCGTCTTTCCATATTGTGTCTCCTTTTATTGAGTCACATTCCATAGTTGGATAACTTACATATCCATTTGTTGCCCAATAACACTGAACTTCTATCGGATATTTTTTTGACGGTTTCTTTTTTGATTCAGATAAACCGAATCCTATTACCATACCAAACACCAACATAGTAAATGGTATTGCCAAATATTTTACGTTAAATGTTGTCCAATCTTTCATAACCACTCCTTATCTTTTAGGTATTGTAAAAACGCTTGGAGAAATTTGAAATTGTTTCTTGTGTAATGTCCCAACTCTTCTAATGAGTCAGGATTATTTTCTAATATCCCTAACATCCAATTATTGTTATCCCAATAGTCTTCTTTCCAAGGGTTTTGTCTTTTATCGGTAACTTTGATATCGACACTATCATAAAAACCACCTTTACCGTTAGCAATTATTGTTGCTTCATAACAAAAGTCCTCGTTTTCTGCAACACATCCTTGTGTCTCAACAACATCTAATTTAATTGGTTCATCTTCTCGGTTGTCCTCTCTAACATACCAAACTCCGTCTATTTGAATTCTATCTTTGTTCATATATTTTTATTTTTTACAATTTCAATTAGTTTGTTTAAACAGGCAAGTTCTGCTTCTTCGTATGTTGTAAAAGGTCCATTTGCTATATCTGATTGGCGAACTCCTGTTATGTATAAACCATAAGAAGTTCCCCCATATTCATACTCTACTTTCACCCAAGAGAAAAGTTGGTGCTTTTCTCTGAACCATCTAAATGCTTGTGAGAATGTTGGTGCCGATACATCCGCAACTTTTAAATCCTGATACATCACAAAATCTGCGTTTGTATATAAATTGTCAGTATCTTCATTAACTGATATGTCACCCAAGAAATCTCCGTCTTTGTCGTAATACGCCAAACAAGGTTCATTAAAACCTATCGCTCTCATACCAAGTGATTGCTCATATGTTAAAAATTCTCTTTTCATATCTTTTCCAAATCTTCTTTAAGTCTTCTTATAAATGTTTCATCTCCATCATCACCTGACAAATACCAATCAATTCTTTGAGCATAAACCTCAGCCTTTCGTAATATATCAACCGCCTCTTTGAATTTCTCTATAATCTCGTCTGAATGTTTGAAATGGTATAATTCTTCGGGATATTTCTTGTAATAGTCAGGTTCGGTATATCCCCACCTTTCATCTTTTAGTTCTTCTTCGGTTTTTTTCCTTCCATTATTTTCAATAACTGATTGTATTGACTCGGCGATGTAACCAATTTCATGTTGTCTGTAATTGAAATGTCCTCCGCTCATAATAGATTATTTATTTCTTGTTTGACTTGTGTCCAATAACTCAGATACATCGGATGGGGTGAATGATATTCAGACAAAGATAACATTTTATCATCAAATGAACTATCTTCTTCACGACTTTTTATAATCTCATCAACAACTTTTAAGGCGCACAACTTTGTTTCTACATCAGGTTTGTAGTGTCTTTGTGATAACATTTTATCAAAAGTGGTAATTAATTCTATTGCCTTATCTTTTGGTTTCATAAGATATTGGCAAATATAAAACTTTTTTTTTACAAAGTCATTTCGGTTTCTATGAAATCTAAAAAACCATACAAAATTAACATTAGTTGGTCTTTGTTCATATTATAATACTTTATATTATATTCTCCTCCATCAGTGTTATAGTTATAACCTTCCCATACTTGAACTACACATCCTAATCCTGAGAAAAATTCTAATAGGTGTATTTCATCTCTTGTTTCTCTCCATAGTATCGGTTGAATACCCAATTCGTTATATTGCATCGGTCCTGTAATATCAACACATTCTTGTATTGATTTTGCGAGTTCATCTTCTGTTAAAAAATCAAGTCCTCCTGTTTTTTCTAATAAGTCTTTGAGACCAATTGATTTCATCATCTGAATCACACCATTTGTTTTGGTCATTAATCTTAACTGAACTCTTAATTTTTCTCTTAATTTTTCTTGTTTTGTCATATTTAGAATTTTTTACCAAAGTATTTCCATTCTAAGTCATCTCTCACTTCAGGAACTAATTTAGTCATTATTACATCGTAGGTTAAAGGAAGATAAAAGTTATTATACCAATCAAATAAATGTTCCACCGATTTGAAATTATCTTGGACATTTATACTAAAAAAGTAATTACCCTCCCCTTCAATACTTTTCACAATACCAGTATCTCGATTCAATAAATCACACCAAGAAACATCTACTGGTAATTGTTGTTTATAATCATAATATGGTGTTGCATAAATAAAATACTGCTCAACATATTTTTTGAAGGGTCCGTTATTGATTTGTCCAAACCAACCAATTACATCACCATATTCAAGTGATAGTTTGAACTCTTTATAAGTTCTGTCTAAATTACCATTTCTGAAGTTTTCAACAATCAATTCATTGGCTAACTCGGTATTAATCGGATGATTTGTTATTTTGACAATTTCTGTTAAAGATAATCCTAATATTTCAGAAGTTCTCAATAAACCATATTTTTCAACATAATTCTTGATTGTTTCAAGCGCTCTACTTTCTTGAACTAATACTTTTTTTATGGTTTTTCTGAGGTTCATAATTAACAATCTCCTATACCGTAAAATATGCAGTCAACAAATTCGCTGTCGTTTTTATCAAAGATATAAACATAGGAATCTCTATTATTTATTCTATCGTAACATAATCTATGATGTCCATCTATTATGTATAATTTATTTTTATATTTGAACAAACTAATATCAGATTTATCGTACCTTTCATCGTCCATTCTCTTTACATAATCTACATCAAAATTTTTTTGAACCGAGTATACTGTAATTTCTTTTGATAATAATTCTTTTTCTAATTGAAGTGCTTCTTCTAATTCATTAATATCATTAGGCACCATATCCCACAGATTTGAAAACCTATATAATTTATTATATTGTTCCGGGACATACATAATATTACAGTCACCCCTATTATTTAGTTCTTCCCTTAATATTCTTCTTATGGATTCTTGTAGGTTCATCTTCTTGGTTCTTTTCTTATACTGAAATAATAGTTATACATATTTCCTTCATCGCCAGGACTTTTGATGAGCACACTTGCAGGTCCATTTTGTTTGTCTAACTTAGATTTAATTTCATTCCAATTCAAATCAGAAAACCAACTCGCCTTTTCTTTCAAAAGTCCAAACCAAGTTTGGTATCCATCCGAAAATCCATTTCCTGTACCGTTTCTGTTCGAATGTTTGTGAAACACATATGTAAAGTCATCAAAACCTTTATGATTTTCGTCAAATGTGTTTCTAATAAAATCCATCATCATATCTCCATAATTCTTATAAAGGTATTGACTTAAAACTTTAAGTTCATTCATAGCCTTTGCTTGTGGTAAATCACGCCATGCTTCGATGTAATCTAAGATTTCAAATGCAGCATCTCTCGATGATTTATCTATAATTATTTTCAAATCTTTTTCGTATTTGAAATTTCT
>Ga0129333_10005226_pt1 | contig 12170 bp, 7 predicted proteins | sample CPB6_08_DNA_FD_94474 | JGI IMG/M metagenome (GOLD analysis project Ga0129333, IMG submission 94474) | Freshwater to marine salinity gradient microbial communities from Chesapeake Bay, USA - CPBay_Sum_0.6_0.8_DNA | ecosystem: Environmental > Aquatic > Marine > Coastal | place: USA: Chesapeake Bay... | reverse complement strand
GAGAGCATTCTGGAAACCTTGTCGAAAGTGTTGGATCGCGTTAAAAAGAATTACATCAACAGTGGACATTTTCACTTTTTATTAGAGAAAAGGGAAATGCCAGAGCTATGTCGCGGCAATGACATCGGCAAGCTAGCATCCTTCGTCGACGAGTGGATAACAGCTTTATTTATCATCTTTCATCCCTTCCTCACTGGTCCTTTCATGAATACTTCCCCTGAAGTTTACAAGATATTAATTAAAACACCGTTCTTCCACTTCAACGGACCACGTGACAAATCATCACAAGACTGGAATACATTCAGGGAAAGCATAGAATTTGTCGATCGGGCTGAGGCGATGGCTACATTCTTAACAGCCTCTTTCCTCTCACCAGAGAGTTACATGCTTTGTTCTGATTTCATCATGAGTGTTTCGGCGGCAAGGAAGAAATGGTGTGACCATTTTATTTATGCAGAAGACCACATTTGGTGCATTCTCTGTGTTCTTTCATCTGTTATTCACACAGAGTGCAAGATGTCCCTCCCTCTCTTCCCTGATTTGCGGAAGTCCGACAACCTTCGTTTCATTGTTATGCCTAATTTTCTTCATACCATCCTCGCTTTCTTCAAAGATGTTAATAGATCAAACGACATTGAATTCCGAGAGAAACAGCTGGAGAAAGTACTCCGATATTACGCAGCACATTCGAAGCCCCAAATAAGCTGTTCCTTTCCGATGATAAAATTACGGCGTACAATTCTTACTCCACGGTTTACAAAAAATTCACTCTGTGACAAACTCAGACTTGATGATGAGGAATGGAATAAGACAAGTCACCCTTCAAAAAAGTCTAAAACTGATCGAAACACAACCAGGGCAGAAACCTCTACTCAAGTACGACTCAGCAACAGCGCTGTTGTTTTCACTGGAGAAGTGGCAAGACAGCCAGGCGATGGTCATTGTCTGTTCCATTGTTTTAATTATTTTCTACACAAGGAAGCTACATTGGAGCAGGCTTTGATGCTCCGAACGTCATTGGCAAGCTATATGGAGGAAAACAGGGATATGATATTGCCCAACGGGGGTTCGTTGGAAGATCTTATAGTCACAGATAAGGATGTCGAAAGACATTCAGTTGACGAAAATGGTCGCCCAAATTTCAACATCTACCTCCATAACCTACGGGATGGAACCAAGATATATGGGGGAGAGCTAGAGATTTTCTGCCTTTCAAATATGTTACAGAAAACAGTTATTCTTTTCCACGATGTTGAAAAAAATGGCAAGCATTTTTTTGCCACCGATGACAATAAGACTTATCATCCAAAGGACAAAGGCACCAACAACACAGAAATAATTGGGCTTGTCTTTAAACCCTCCCCACCACACTACGATGTGCTGGAAAACTTTACCCCTTTGTTTCCACACACCGAGGCAAACAGCAATGCTGGGAATTCTTCACACAGCAAGGTGGTAGATAAGACTCAGACCGCTCGTACTCCAATTTACGATAGTACCCATGTATCCAGTCAGACCAAATGGAGACAATTGCTTCAAGGTGGACGGATCGTGGAAGCTCATCACCTCTGCCAAGCAGAGAAAGGGGCCGAGTTTTCCTGTTTTCACAACCGCGATAGCTCCGACTATATGAACCAAAAGAAGTTCCTGCCTTACATTTTGAAGAAAACAAAAGATTCTGAACCTTATGAATGGGATTTGTTGGATGAGACCGGATTAAATGTTGTCGAGCATATCATCGAGAACGATGAACAAGGACCAAGTAAAGAGTGGAATATGTGGTACCGTCATCCTAATTTAGAAGACATCTCATACATCAAGTGATGGAGAACAAGTTTTATGTTGGGTAAACCGATTTCAATTAGTAAGGGAGATGTATAATAAATACACAATGCTGATATCCTCACCATACAGTTGTATAATTTGTATTATGACTATCCCTTTGATTAACTAATTACATGGTTAATTACCTCATTCCTGCTGTTGGCTGAATATTCCCCGGTCTTGCCACCTCATCGACCCGGCAAACAGACATGGTATTGTCTGTGTCTGCGATTCTCTGGTCATAATATATTTTATCTTCCAATGTGATTAGGAATTTTTAACTGCTGTTCAGTTTGATTTGTTTTTTGACCCTGAATTGATTTTTCTGTCACACGAGTTTTTGTATAAAGTGATGAACTTTTTAGGATTACGCATTAATCGATTCCCCCCCACCCTTCTCTTTCTATAGAGTGTAATTTTGTGAGAGGAATAATGATGGAACATCATACCTTGAGCAGGCTGAAAATGTCATTGATGGATGTATAAGGGAACACAATCCTGCCATGATATACTGGCATCACAAAGAGTATACGTGGTTTTATTTTTTAAGTTCTGATGTTACACTTATCGAGCAGGAAATGCAGATTTTGATCATGCAAATCAAGAGTGGGACAATAGTCAATGTTTCAAAGGGGCTTGTTGTGGATGTCAAGGGAACACAGCTGTATCCTGTGGAGGTAGAATTCAAGAATACGCAATGTGCGGATTTTTTTTTGCTCGCGAAAAAAGGGCTTACTCATCATCTTTACATGACACCATATTTCTTCAGATCTGAAATGAAACGTGACGAAATCTTCCATTTTTTGATAAATCATGGAAAATGACTCAAAACTTAATCTCTTCTCCGTACATGAAGGTGTGTGAGGGAAATGGCAGTGGTTTTTCCTAGCATTGTTGAAAAACTTATTGTTATAGCTTGTGTGATACGTACTTTAGGGATGATGTTACCGTACGTGATGAAGTAAATAATAATTATCAAAAATAAGGTTTCCCTTAGTTTTTAGTATATTTTTTGCACCACATTAATTATTACTTCGTACCTTAGTCTGCAATGTCATAATATGGTAGTGAATCGTCTGACCAACTTGATTTTGGATACCTTGGAATGAAAAAACCTTGATAAACCAAAACTGATAATTCGACGCACTCATTTTCTCTTATCACACAACATTCTGTTTTTCGAGGCAATAGCGTCAAATCTGCGCAAAACTAATATGGATAGATAGAACAAACTGAATAGTTCTTTTTATTTCTATGATACCGATAGGTTCACTGCCAAAGAATTATTTTTTTCATTCTCCCCCAAAAAACATGTGTTTTTACGCTACAGGATAGAGACACCTTTGTGTTTGTAACCAGGCGATCACCCAAAACATGCCACAATGCGGAGGTGAATGATTCACCTAATGAATATAGTATACGATCCGAAAAGTCTCTAGGATTGAGTTATTTTCTACGTCCAGATGATTTAGTTATTCTCCCAGGTGATTTTTTCATGATTTTACTATTTTCCTGTTGATACCTTGAACCGAAGTGAAAGGATATCTCTGCGAATGGTTTTTTTCACACAGATCAGTAGTTTACGGTCATCATGAAGTTTGTATTAATTAACCACTAACTGTGGTCAGCCAACAAAGATGACAATTTTACTTTCACTGCATTAGAGTGAATCTCTTAAGTTGTGTCATAAATTTAATTTTCAATTTTTATCAACACCAAAAATATGAATAATTCTACAAACGCTTGTGAGGTATTTTTTGCCAACCCTTTTGCGATTTGGAGTACAGCAGTGGTCGCCACAAAGTTTGTATTAATCACTCACTGTGGTCGTCTTGTAAAATGCATCAATTCGGAAACTGAATTGAGCGAATTCTTGAAGAACTTCGATTTGTTAGAGAGTACGGTTTTCACACCTCTATATCAAGTCTACTATGAAATGCATGAAAGTAAATGGATGAAAGACACTATGCAGGGACGAGAGTGTTCGTTAGAGGAGGATGTGATCGACATCTTCAATGACATCTTCAATCCCGACATTGAAACCAAGTCGAAAAATACCTATGAGTATACTAAATGGGAAAAACTTGTTGAACAATTCTCTCCACATTCTGCAGACCCCATTGATCCATTTCATCATTTTGCTAGGTGCGTGATCAAAATCAATACCTACATGCTCTCTGCCATGTCAACCACATCTTTAGGAAGCAAAACTTTGGCGAAAATAAATACTTGGATCAATTACATGCAACAACTGAAAATGAAGCATTGTGCTTGCGAATATTTTTCGTCCACGTTACATGCTGATTTTTCGAGTGGGTTAAGAAAATTGAAGGACAAAACAACTCAACAGCTCAATTCTCCACCAATTAATGGAGACGAATACTCATTTTTCAGCCCTGGTGTCCTTCTAATTAGGGTTTTGAGTTCAGTCTACATTGGTCAAGATCGAACAAACTTTCGCCATCCAAAATATGCCAACTGGAGTATTCAGAGCGCCAACATTTTCTCTGCTATGATTCTAGGGGAAACGCAGCACAATCGTCTGATCAATGCAGACCAGTATTCTGATTTTCAGTTTCCATTCATAGGGTCGCTCCCTCTTACACTAATAGGCAATTCTGATGTCATGGAACATAAACATGCTTACATGGAGAATGTTTTTGAAGCCATCATCAATTATTTCACTGAAATGAGTGTGAAATGTCAACATAATCCTAACAGTCAAAATCGATCCAATCACGTTTTGTCGGAAATGCAACTTGTTAGTAGGGACATTTTGTCTGGCATTTTTCCAAATACTTGTGTGAATACCAGACTTAGAAAAGTGAGAAACTTTTCCAAGGCAAAGACAAGTAAATCGGAGACAAAAAAAGCTGACAAGAACAGGACAAAGCCTTATCGCCCGAGATTTCCAACCGATGCGCTGCACAAGAACAAGTACGTTTTTGGGCATGACATTGTGCAAGTAATTTGTGACGGCATTCCGAAGTCTGGCGATTCTTTTTCCAATGTCAGTTCATGCCCAGTTCGTCCAACTCGAGACGACCTTCCAGATGAATGTGTTTAGTGCTTGTAATATATGTTTTCGACTAGAGAAGAAGAAATGCAAGATGAATGTGTTCAGTTTTTCTGTGTTATCCTTTACATTTTAAGTTTTAAGGATCCGAAGTAAGCATAAAATCATTTAACTTAAAAATGTACTCAACTGACATCCCTCAAATTTTTGGTGTCTAAGTCTATCATTTGTATCATGCAGGATTCTGTTAGAGAGAGTTCTTCTGAGATGTCAGACTTTTCTTGGCGAGATTGTGAACATCATTATTATGACTGGTAAGTCACTAAGTTTCAATGGACACACAAACAAGTAAATTGTGATACACGGATATCTCAACCAGCGCTAATTTCAAACAGGGGTTCGAGCAAAACAAACAAACCCTCCCACACATCACGTTTGTTGAACTGTTGCATTCGCACCATTCGTTCTGCACTAAACTTAGATGATTGTCATGACATCTCTGTGGACTGTGACGCATTTAGCTTTATTTTGTCATACAAGGAGGACTCTGCACAGAAGAGAATTGCTGTAAAACGGTTATTAAAACATTTTGGGTCAGAATGGACTGCTGTGACATTCCCACCGGCGGCTTCAGCCATTCAGACAGCAAAAACAGGAAACCAAGACAGCCTCTTCGGTAGCCACCATTCCAAATCTTGCACGAATGACATCAAAAGTGCACTACATCTAGGAGAGGTACTGATCATAGATACCCCGGTGAAAATTGCCCTTCACTCTTCATGCAAAGAGGCTGTCAAAAACAGCATTTCAAAGTTAGGATATTCTGTTACCCTCACATCCTCCCATGGATTATGTTTCAATCATGCAAAATCGACAAACAAACCGTGTTATGGACAACTCATTGATGTGATTTTTGAATCATGCTACGTTCCCTCCTTGAATACCCATGTCATTCACATTGGCAATGTGGGAATGAGACATTCTGTTAACACAGCTGTGCACTCTAATCAAGGCAATGGAGGATGTCTGTTGCAAAAATTGTTTTCTTTGATTCAGAATGTTAGAGATCATGGTATCCTAGTGGAAACTACCCAACTAGACATTGCCTTCAACATCAAATCACATGAACTTCTCCAATGGTGTGCTTCAGAAAAAAAAATTCACGAGAAAAGAAAATATCTCGCAAATCCACTTTGTCTAACTCGTTTCCCGAAGTTTGGCCAATTCATTCCTTGGTGTCAAAAGAAGGGGGGGGACTCGCAGCAGAGAGACATCAAAGAGGAACTCTCAGGGTAAAAAGGCGAAACAATGATAAGTCTGGAGCGATAACCATCCTGGAAGGTGCACCACAAAATCATGATGATTTCAGCTACGAAGACCATTTGTGCGACGACGATCCATGCATGCAACTTCTAAGGCAGATATATAGTTGCGATCAACAATGCTCCGCGACTTTCTCGATTAGTGAGAAGTTGGTGATGTTCCTTTCTGCCATTTACTCAATCAAATTATACTCTATGCTGGCACATTTCCTCACTCCACACAAATACCAACTACCCATCAAGCTGTCAACGATGAAGTATTTACCGTCCTGCAGCATGATAAAAATTCAAAGGTATCTCCAGTGTATGGAAACATTAACCAAGAATTCGCTAGAACAGCTCAACGAAAACGGAATACACGCCCGCCTAGAAGTGTCAATACGACCAGGGGTCGAGAATGACACTACCAATAGCGATGGTGCAAGATTGCGATCAGAGGGTCATTTGGTTGACCTGTTATCTCATGTGTTAGTCGGTCTTTATGATGTGTTGAATCATTTGAAATATAAAATTGAACTGGCCACAGTTTCTCCCAGAAGAGTCTATACGGAATCCTTGTTTCTCGTGAGGACAGTCCGTTCAGTTGTTAACCTTAGATCAGAATCTCAGTTCGATAAGGTGCACAGCCATCCTAAGAGTCATATTTGGCTGCAAGCACTAATGTGTCTGATTATGACCAAAATTGGTTTTGCACATCACTTCAAATTGTCCAAGATAATGCAATGGTTAGACTCTGATGACATGTTTGACCCGGGAGAAATTGGCTACTCTCTAAAGAATGGATTCCCTCTAAGAATTATGACGCAGCAGACACTGGAATCAGATCAATCAGGGTCACCTGCACTATCTCCATCAGACGCTTCCATACAGCACCTGTCTCAACTACTACATAGAGCTTCTATGTCAGAAGAAGGAATTCACACCATTATTGCAATGGTCTGTAGCAAAACTCCATCATTTCGCGTTGGGTATCAGCAGCTTTCTCTTATGGACAAGCTCATTTTAGCTCAGAACATGTCTGATTTCATCATTCCCCATTTGTCAATACTTCTAACACAACCAAATATGGATGTAGACACCCGACCTTGCAAGAAAAGGAAAACAACTTGGGAAGCCGATAGTTTTCGTGACCTACAATCTGACGAATCTGAATTTGATCCAAACCAAAAAGATGAAAGTGTTTGGAAGTTCAATGAAGATATATTTGAGCACATGGATTGGCATCACTCGTATTACAAAAATTATGATGAGTACTGGGCAAGGGAGCACCTGCACCTACTACATCAGCATAACAGTCAGGACGGCCTGAGGTTTCGTTCAGTTTCGGACATCTCAAGTTCAGTCACATTAGTCATAGTTGCACTACAAAACTTCAACATGATGTTTGATCCCAGGTCGCCAACTTATATTTATCAACTTTTGCACTACATCGATCTATGTCATGAAAGGTCCATGGAAATACCCACGCTTCCAAACAGGATATCCCGTCAACTGCAACCCTTCCCACACTCTACCTTGAAATCATATTCACTTGTTTCCCGGCTACACAACTTCCTACAGTTTTCAACAGAAAAACAAATGTTCCTTATGGAAGTATTCTCAGAATTGAAAATTTGACATCCACCCAATGTTTCAACAGATAGCATGATAGCCACTCTTTGTCAGCATTACTTGTTTCCCTGTTCATCGGCAAAGTATGATATATTATTACAATCCCAACCAAGTTCCAGTGATGACTCCCACACCAAAACCATACTGAAGAATCTTAATTTTCTGGTGCACCATTCTGTCAACAAAGTTTTTGTGCACCGACTGTCAAGCAGCGACACTAGTGTGTCACGATACTTCAGAAGCATAGATCAGGTGTACATCTCCATCAAGAAACCTTCAGAACTCCTGAGACGTGATGACACAAGTTTTACTGAACAAGGTACCAGGCACACCGACTTATTCCAAGCCCTACAAGAAATGTTTAATACCAAACACTCTTTGAAAACCAAGAAAGGAATTCGTGACTATTTGCATGAATTCATTGCTCAACAAGACTTGATTTGTGACAATTATTTGACTAGTGACGGAAACAATGACTCATCCCTCCGAAATGTAATCACGCTTAGCCAACTGTATGACAAACTCGGATTCCACATCTCCGAAAAAAGCACCGAAAACCCTTCGATTATTACAAACTATCATCCAGAAATGATCCTTCCAATTGCTGCTTTGCTTTTCAAATGTCATGTATTATTTCTCAACCATGACAGAAGCAGCACCCTCTTTCATTACTATCATTCCAGAACCAATAAAATCATTACGTACAAATTCAAAGACAGAGTGAACATGACATCGAAGGTGGACTGCTTTGTTCTCCACATGATTTCAAACACATTCCAGTCCTCTCAATTCAGTCTCCACACAGACATTGGTAATCCACACGATACCGACATCCTTTTCCCACGATCTCTACATGTAATTATCCCTACCCTCAAGAAACATCCAGTAGGAAAAATGCGTACCATGAAGAATGTACCCTCTTGTATTCTTGGCTACCTTCAAACACCTGAACTCAACCTATCCCAATTTGAAAATTATTCCAAAAGAACCATTCATGATACCGACCCATTCACAATTCATCCATATCTAGAAGAACTTTCTAGTTTTTCCTACAACATGGATGATGTTCTGGACAGAAACATTGTATTATCAATTACCAGCTTGGGGGCCAATTCTCTTCGCAGAATTTCTCAATACCTGAAATGTCAACAGAATATGGACAAACCAGAGTATTTTAAAGTCTTGTGTCCCATATTGAGCTTGAAGTATAAACTGTGGTTTTCCGTTTGGCACGAATGTAGTACTGGGAGAAACAGTGGTGGTACTTCACAAAGAACAACCTACCTTTATTGTTTTCATCCACTACTGAAAAAAGTCGTATCTGTCCAACTCCCCCAATTCGTCTTTATGAAATACATGAAATTCATTATATATATCAGGGTGTTGGAGAAAGATAGTAGACTACCCAGATTCAATTACTGGGGTTTGCATCAGGATAATCCTTATCATGTTCTATCACCACCCAACGCATCACATCTGGAAAGTGATCTCCTTCTGTGTCCATTCTCTTATCTGGATGGAAACATTAGGCGAACTGTCATGAACAATATCAAGCGATCTCATGGCAACGTATGTTTGTTGGATGTGTCGGAGCATTCTCCCCTGCCTCCATCAGATGAGGAAACCACACCTGTCACTGTCCTATCATATATTACATCCATTCACAATGAACTCAGTGGGCACATAGTTTTGGCAGTATTCCCATTTCATACAGAGAGGCGTTGTTATCCCGTCATATGCAGTCATTCCCAATCAATTGATCAAGAATTAGTACGCCACAAGGTGACAGATATCATGTCTGTTGTGCTAAGAGATTCGATTTCTCAAACAATTTACTTACATCTACACACTTACGATCATGACCGAGAGCTTTCAACCTCATTCTATCAAATTCTGTATGGTTTTCTCATTGGGTCTTCAACTTCTATTAAAGAATTTCGAAATCGAGTACAAAGAATACAAACCGAGACAATGCTCCCACAGAAAACAAAGGCATGGATCTCTGAGTTGTGCGTGACACACATGCCCTCTTTGATCCAATTTCCTATATGGTTGAGACAGCTGTTGGATTAGCACATAAAACATATCTTAATATATGTTTCAATCATCATACAACCAATTAATTAAACAATTCCATCCCTCTCTCTCTATCAATCACTTTTTTCCAAATGTTGCTGGCCACAGGCAATAAATCCAAAAAAAGGCCTCCCGAAAAGGAGGATACAAACCGTCACACCATTATATCTAACACCATATCTCAGCCTCCGCATAAGAAAATTGCCAGAGAACAAGAGGGGGTGAAAGTCCGCCCGACTAGTGCATTGAAATCAACCACACATTTCCATACCAGACATACTGATGTTGATGAGCCGATCTGTGACAACTTGCTTAGAACTAAGAATCCTGCCAATCAGATCACTAAAACTGCAGTGAAGAAACTTAATTGGTCATCCTTGAGTAGAATCATTTTACCTTTTCTATCAGAATCAGAAGCAGAGGCAATTCATCAACAAACAAGAGGTAACCAGTTTTCCCAACCTTTACTTTCCCAATCAAGTCACTGTTTTTTATGCACTGCACATAGAAGTGACAATATTTTTCTTTTTCATTATATAGAAGACCTCATAGAAAAGGTTTTTTGCCTCTGTACGAAAGGATTAATAACATTTCGGTATTTCTCCACCATAACAAGTGAACAGACCAATATCACTGAACCGGAAAGGACACCCTTACGTTATTCTCAACAAGATCTCACGACCCAACCCAAAATCGCTGCTGCGCATCAACATTCCCTCGGATACAGTGCAACCAATCCTTATAATGGACCTTTCAATAATTACCCCAAGCCACCATCACCACCTCACTCAACAGAGCAATTCAAATTCATACTTCGTTCCAGTAGCATGTCTCCATCAAGGAATACGTTTCCACTTGGAATTGTTGTGGGAAGATTTATGCCAAGTTTGCCTTATCATATTGATAGAGTCAGTGGAATATTCCACTCTAACATCATTTCCTCATTTGGTACTCAATTGTCTTTTGATGACCATGCAACATCCTTGACTGACTTTCCAAGTCAAGTGAGAGTTCTTTTTAGATTGTTGGACAATATCCTAAGTTTATTGAATTCTTCAAAGCAAGATATCATCTCCATATCATTTTTCATCGTAGATGCAGAGAAGTACACATCATCATTTTTGAAAGAACTACACCATTACCTCCCTACAGATCAAATTTCGGTATCTTTGGTGGGTGTAAATTTTTTACTCCCTCCACATTCAAAAGTCCAAGCAAAAACGAAAATATTGACTCGAAGTGCAATACTTTCTAACTTCGAAGTGCAGAAAATATAGACATATATACTCCCACACCGTTTGTCCTATTCTTCCTGGTTACTTTGTTCTCTCTAGAGGCATAAAGTTGTATTTAGGGTATGTCATCGAAAGTATTTAGCATTCTATTTTGTTGTAATGAAAATTCACAACAAATGCTTTTTTCTTGTGTTCTTAACTAATATTTTCTATGTTTTAAATCAAACATTGACTTGGTTATTAATATTAGGATAAGTTATAAAGTTTTACAACTATTTCTGTTTCCAGATACCAACAAGAAAGGCATGTTTTATTTACAGATGACGGACAGACCAACATGAATAATTCGACACCTTACCGTCTGAAAGGGGACTGCTGACAGGAAAACCAAATTATTTGTCTATAACATTTATTTTAATGTCCATTATTTATTTTGATTCATGACATATATTCATATTCAGGGGACGTTTTTTTTCTTGACAGATGACAGACAGACCAACAGGAATAATTCGACACCATTCCACCAGAATGCGTGGCTGACAGGAGAACCCAAACCATTTTGACACTATACATTAATTTGTCATGTCCTTTATTTTTTGTTTCATGCATGATTTGTATTCAGGGAGTATCATCTTTTTACAGTACACAGGCAGTCCAACAGGAATATTTCGTCACCATTCCATCCGAAAAGGGTGGCTGGAATGGTGTCAAAACGGACTGACAGAAGACAGGCAGACCGACAGGAATATTTCGACACCATTCCATCCTAAAGGGCTGCTGACGTTACAAATTCATTTGCTCATATTTTTTTTGTGACAATCATTATTTTGATTTCATTCCTAATTTGAACCAGATTTATACCCAAGAATATTTTTCAGACGGCTGACAGACCAACAGCAATATTTGAACACGTTTAGGGTTGAACGAACCTGAAGTCCTGTGATTGGAATACAATGATATGCAGCAATGGTTGTTTCATGCAATTTTTTTGGCAAAACACTGTCTAATCTGAAATACAATCCAAAATTATTAAATATGCCTCCTCAGGCATGGATGATGTCTTCTTGCTTTCTCAAACATGTATAG
>Ga0129333_10005224_pt1 | contig 12171 bp, 8 predicted proteins | sample CPB6_08_DNA_FD_94474 | JGI IMG/M metagenome (GOLD analysis project Ga0129333, IMG submission 94474) | Freshwater to marine salinity gradient microbial communities from Chesapeake Bay, USA - CPBay_Sum_0.6_0.8_DNA | ecosystem: Environmental > Aquatic > Marine > Coastal | place: USA: Chesapeake Bay... | reverse complement strand
GACGAACTGGAATTCATTCTGAAGGACTCGGGCTCGACTGTGTTGGTGGCGGGCGAAGAGTTCGCCCCAAGCGTCGTCGAATTGCAATCACGTGGCGACAAGACCGACGTTCGCCAGTGGATTCACGTCGGTTCAAGAGAATCGCAGCCTGCATTTGCGGTGAATCACGCCGATTATGCGAGCGGTAAATCGACAGCGAACCCACCGGTGACGGCAATGGGTGACGACTTGCTCTACATCATGTACACCTCGGGAACCACCGGGTTGCCGAAGGGCGTGATGCATTCACATCGCACTCAAATGGCTGCTCTCATCACGCTGAATGCGTGCAGCGACTTTGCGTCGAGTGACCGGTATTTGAATCCGATGCCGATGTTCCACGTCGGTGCACTCACTCCGGCGATTGCAACCGCATACCGTGGGCTCGCACATGTGTTGGTGAAGTCTTTCGATCCGAACGCCATCTGGGAGATCATCGAGAAAGAGCGCATCTCGAACGCACTCATGGTGCCGGCGATGCTGCAGTTCATGAAGCTCGTGTACGACCCGAGCAAACACAAGTATCCCAACTTGCGTTGGCTGTTGAGTGGTGCAGCTCCAGTGCCGGTGTCGGTCATCGAGATGTACGCAGAGATGGGCATCTCCATTCATCAGGTGTACGGCCTTACCGAGACGTGCGGCCCGGCGTGTATCACGATGCCGGAAGACGCGATCTCGCACGCAGGCTCGACAGGCCGTTCCTACTTCCACACCGAAGTGAAAGTCGTGCGTCCCGACGGCGAAGAGTGCGACGTCGACGAGGCAGGTGAAGTGGTCATCAAGGGTGACCACATCATGCTGGGTTACTGGAACCGTCCGGAAGCAACCGCTGAGGCAATTCGTGACGGCTGGTTCCACAGTGGTGACGTCGCCATCCGCGACAAAGACGGTTTCATCTACATCAAGGATCGTCTGAAGGACATGATCATCTCTGGTGGAGAGAACGTGTACCCCGCAGAGGTGGAAAACGTGATCTTGTCGTGCCCGGGTGTGGGCGATGCTGCCGTCATCGGAATTCCGTCCGACAAGTGGGGCGAGTCACCTCTGGCCGTCGTGGTGAAGAAGGATGAAGCACTGACAGAGAAGGCCGTCATAGAGCATTGCGAAGGAAAACTCGCTCGGTTCAAGATGCCGGTGAAGGTGGAGTTCGTGGCTGCGATTCCGCGCAACCCATCCGGCAAGATCCTGAAACGGGAATTGCGTCAACAATTCGTGAGTTAGCCTCACTCTGAGGTCGGCACCTGCCGACCGCTTTGGGGGGATCATGAAGCCAAAGCGCTGGTCACATCTGGTCGCTGTCGCATTGGTGGTCAGTGCCTGGGCAATTGTTCCGGACAGTGAGCGTCGTGCGTTTGCATTCGGCGTGGCGGCAAGCTCCGCCGGCGATGAAGTGCGTGACATCGTGTCTCTTAACAACGATGTATACATCGGTGGCAAGTTGTCTCGTGTTGGCGGGCACTTCGTATCGAGCGGCGTGGCGAAGTGGAATGGCAGCGAATGGCTACCCGTAGGTGCGGGCCGCTCATATGAGACCGTCTATGCGCTTGAGACTCTCAATGGTGATCTGTATGCAGGCGGCAACTTCCCTGTGATGGGAATCTCGCACCCAGACGACACCTATGACGCGGCAGCAGGTATGCGTGGCATCGCGAAGTGGAACGGTACGTCGTGGTCGCGCGTCGGTGGGGGAGTGAACGGCACGGTGTACGACATCCTCGCTGTGGGTAGTGACCTCTACGTCACTGGTGACTTCACCACCGCATACAACGCGACGAGTTCTGGCTCGCCGGTAACGGTTAACGGCATCGCGAAGTGGAACGGTACATCGTGGTCTGCACTCGGTACCGGTTTCGTGACCGGAGGAGTCGGTCGAGCACTAGCGACTGCTGGAGGAAGTGTGACTGTCGCCGGGAATTTTCTTCTCGGTGGAGCATCGAACGTCGCAAAGTGGGACGGCACATCTTGGAGTGCGCTCGGAGCGAGTGTGGTGTATCCGGCCATGTCAGTGGCGGTGACGAGTGACGGGTCGGTTACATATGTGGGCACCGATCGACCGTCTGGTGACGGAACCATCGAGAAGTTCGCATCGGGAACCTGGACTTCGATCACGACTTCTAACTCAAGTACTGATTCCGTGATTCATGGCCTTCACGTGTCTGGGAGCAATGTGTATGCGACCGGCACATTCACTTCTGTCAATTCGGTGAGCGCCTTGGTCGGGGTGGCAGTCTTCAACGGGACTAATTGGTCCGCAATGGGCACAGGTCTGACTGGCGGTATTGGACTTGTTGTGCGAGGCCTCGGTAGTGAGGTCGCTGTCGGTGGAACGTTCACCTCTGCAGGTGGTGCCTCGGCCGGACGACTGGCTGTGTGGACCGGATCAACGTGGGCTGCAAACAGCAGTGCAGCCACCACGACATCGACCACGCTTGCGACGGGTACCGCACCTTCCAATTGGACGGCACAAACTCCAGCACAGGATGGCGACAGCATGCTGATGCCGTATTGCACGAGTGCGACACAGACCGACTGCATCGAAGAAGTCGGCGCATATCTGGCGAGCGCTCCGTCGACATTGGTGAAAGGTAAGTGGACACAACGAAGTGCGTCAGCACCGACCATGAACCCAGACGGCTATGTACGGACTGAATTCCAAATTCCAGGACTCGTCACCTCGGACACTCGAGCAGCGTTCGCTGGTCTCGTGGAGGTGCAGTCGATTCTTCGTCGCCCCGGTTCTCAGCAGCCAACCGGCATTCAGTTCAGCATGTATGCCTCGAGCATGATGATCGGTACCGGAGGGAGTGCGCTTCCTGGTCTGAGGCCGGAGTGGGAGAGCGGGCTATCGAGTGCCACCGGATGCGCTGTGATCAGTGGCAAATGTGTCCGGTACGGGGATCTCGATGACACCGCAAGATACAGGGTCGTGATGCGGACAAGTTGGTTGTTGCCGACCATCGTGAGTGGTGGCATCGTGAATGGAACGGTGCAATCTGCGCGCTGGACACAAAACGGTTCTTATCGACTCGTGGTCGAGGGTGGAATTCTCGAGACATTCGGAGTGGCAAACGAGACCGGTGGCATCGGCGCCACCAGTTATCCGGCGTGGAACCAGAAACATATGGAGTTCATGGTCCTGGACACGAGGTATCTGCCTCAGTTGCCGAACTGTGCCGAAAAGGGAACCATGCTCGTCAAAGAAAATGGCTACGGACCGGTGTTCCCGCGGTACAACCAGGCGACCAAGTCGCTTTATCTCATGCCGAGTGCCCCGCACTTCACGTCGGCTGCCAAGACGGCGTTCATCCCCGGCGCGTATCAGGCGCAGATTCCTGAAGCGATGGTCCAGTGTGTGTGGGGAGTGTCGGGTGCCGAGACGGACAAGTTCACCGTGACAATCTCGGAGGACAGTGTCGAGCAGACAGGTTTTACGCAGGTGATCACTTTTGCGAATGACGTGCTGAACGTCTCGGTGTCCGGATTCCATTATTCGCAGCCGTCGATCGACTTGAAGACGGTCACTGCATCTGGTGCAATCACGAATCGCACCAGTACGACGGTGGGGCAAAGTACAGCAACGACCTCGGCGAGCGCTTCGTACACACCGGTGAAAATTGGTACACCAGCTGTGGCAAAGGGAAAGTCATTGTCACTCGTCTCGGCACTCGTGACTGCAGGAAAGACGGCGCCGAAGGGCACCACGGCGACCGCAAAGGTCGGTTCCTCGAGCACGACAATCTGCAAGATGTCCGGGTCGAACGTGGTCGGCTTGAAGGCCGGAACATGTGTCGTCTCTGCGTCGGTGAAACCTGGTCCGGTCACCAAGAAGACTTCGACGTCTGTCACCAAAGGCAAGTCGGTGTCGGTCTCGACCATCGCTCGTAGTGCAGGTCTTCCGAGCACGAGTGGAGCCAAAGTTCTAGTAGTGGTCAATTCGACATCGCGTCGCATCTGCACGGTGTCTGCCAACACCACAGTCAAGGGTCTCGGAACGGGGACCTGCTCGTTGACGATCACAGTCACAGCGAAGCCGTATACGACGAGCCTCAGCATCAAAGTCAGCTGACGCCGGGCGGAGAAGGCCGACTATGTGAGTGGTACGTCCTCTTCGGTGGACGTACCGACGAACACGAGCGCAGCGAGAACAATTGCAGCTCCGACCCAACTGATTGGACGAATATTTTCGTTCAATACGAGAGCACCTAGCGTCGTTGCGGTGACGGGTTCGACGAGTGTCAATGTCACCACCATGGAACTGGTGAGTCGTGACAGGGAATGCGCGTACAGAAGATATGCGACAGAGATCGTGGCGAGTCCGAGATAAGAGATGGTGAACCAACCACTAGGCGTCGACAACCACTCGAGCGACGATGGCACGACGAGCACGACAGAACAGACAGCGCTCACAGTGAACGTCCATGCCATGGTCCAGGTTCCGCTCCAGCCGCGATCGAGCAATCGTTTGCACAGATGCGTGTAGATGGCGTAACTGGCACCTGCGCCGATTCCAAAGAACACACCGACAATCGAAAAACTCGTGTCGCCTTCTGGTGGAGACCCGAGCACCAGCATTGCCAAACCGGCAAGTGCACAGGTGAGTGCACCCACCACTCGGGAAGAAGGGCGATGACCAGCGAGGGAGTCGATGGCGGCAGCGATGATCGGTCCGCTTCCGATCGTGAGCATCGTGCCGACGGCGACACCGGAGTTCTCCATGGCACTGAAGAAACAGACTTGGAAGAGCATCATTGCCACGCCGGCCGCGACGGCTTCTGCGCGAAGACGCGGTCGGTTGCCCCCATCTGTGAGAAGTCCGACGAGCAACAGCGGAATCGCTCCGATCATGAGGCGCACGCCTGCCACCGAGAGGGAGGTGGCACTGTCCGGAGCGAACGACCGAGCCGTGCCGGAGGTGCCAAAGAGCATCGATGCGGCGACGACGCCGAGCGCTGGGTGGCCGAGCAGGGGTCGGCCTGGTGACTTCTTGAATGTGGCGGGGGCCTTAGGTGTGGGCATGGTTCGGCACTAGTGTTGGAAAAACTTTCGGGCGACTCTGTCTAGCAGGGGCGCCTGTGGCGACAAGGGTGTGCATGGGGACACGAGACGACGCAAGACAATCGAGAATGCGCCGTGCCGTGAGGGTGTCGTTTTTGGCGATTGTCGGGCTGTCTTTCATCGCGCCGATGTTCAGTTCGCCAGCGTCTGCGGCTACTGAGGAGGGCGAGATCGTCGCCTCGGTCACGGAACAGAAGCAGACCGATGACGGCGTCGAGAAACTTCCCGTCGAAGGTGTGCTGATCAAGGCAGTGGGCTCGGCTGGAACCGCCGAAGGCAGGACCGACGCGACCGGAAAGGTCTCATTGAAGGTTCCTAAGGAAGGTGACTACGAGGTCACCCTCGACGTCACGAGTCTTCCCTCGGGTGTTGCTGCAAGCGATGAGTCGCCGACGACCATCACTGTCAGTTTTTCATCTGGGGTCACCATCGGCACTGGTGCAAAGTCAGTGAACTTCTTCGTCGGTGATGCCAAGCGAGCAGTGGTCAATCGGTGGGAGTTGCTGCCCCAGACCATCGTGAATGGCATCAAGTACAGCCTCATCATCGCGATGTGTGCGATCGGTCTGTCACTTATTTACGGAACTACTGGTCTCACGAACTTTGCTCATGGCGAAATCGTTTCAATCGCAGCCATCGTCGTGTTCTGGCTCAATCAGAACGGACCAGAGCTCCATGTGTTGATTGCTGCTCCGTTCGGGATCGCCGCTGCTGCTCTCATGGCTGGTGCTTTCGAACGTCAACTCTGGCGTCCGCTGCGCCGCCGAGGTACCAGCCTCACGTCGATGATGATCGTGTCCATCGGGCTCGCCATCGCAATTCGATACGTGTATCTGTTCTTCTTTGGTGGCCGTAACCGCCGTTATCGCCAATATGTCGGTGATCCGGAAATCGATTTCGGACCCTTTGGTATCACGCCGCGTGATCTTGGCATCATGATCATTTCCGCGGTCGTTGTCGTCGGAATCTCGATGTTCCTCCTGCGGGCCCGGCTCGGTAAAGCGATTCGTGCGGTTTCTGACAACCCAGATCTCGCGTCTGCTACCGGCATCAACACCAACCGCATCATTCTCACTGTGTGGCTCATCGGCGGAGCCTTGGCAGGCATTGGTGGTGTCATGCTCGGTGCCGCGAGCGGCGTTCAGTGGGACATGGGAAACATCTTGTTGCTGCTCATGTTCGCGGCCATCACGGTCGGTGGCCTCGGTAACCCGTTCGGTGCGTTGCTCGGCGCATTCGTGGTGGGCATGTTCACCGAGCTGTGGACGTGGTTCTTCCCGAACGTCGTCGAATTGAAGACGCTCGGCGCGCTCATTGCACTCGTAGTCATCTTGTTGGTTCGACCACAAGGATTCCTCGGACGAAAGGAGCGCATCGGATGAAGTGGGACCTCATTCTCTCGAACTCCTTCTACACCGCGATCAGTGCGAACGCAGTGGCGTACATTCTCGTGGCGTCAGGGCTCAATGTGCACTTCGGCTACACCGGCTTGTTGAACTTCGGTCAAGCCGGGTTTGCTGCAATTGGTGCCTATTCATTGTCTATTCCGATCAGCAGGTACGACTGGCCGTGGCCGCTCGCAGTGTTGATGGTGATCGTGTCGTCCGTGATCTTGGCGTTACTTCTCGGCATCCCGACACTTCGATTACGAGCTGACTATCTAGCCATCGTCACGATCGCAGTGGCTGAGATCATTCGATTGTTCATGAACTCGGTGAGATTCACGTGGCTCACCGGAGGTAACGACGGTCTCCAAGGTTTCACCCGATTCATGGAGAACATCAATCCGTTCCCTGACGATGGCATCACACTGTGGGCGCAGAAGGTCGATGGATATCGACTGTGGCTCTTGGTGACCGGGTGGATTCTGGTTGCGCTGGTGTCGACGGGAATCTGGGCACTGATGCGTAGCCCATGGGGTCGAGTGCTGAAGAGCATCCGCGAGGACGAAGATGCTGCGCGGAGCCTCGGGAAGAACATCTTCGCGTACAAGATGCAGAGCCTGATCATCGGTGGCTTCGTGGGTGCCCTCGGTGGTATGTGGCTGGTTCTCGACAAGCAGTCGTCGCAGCCGCAGGACTTCTCCACCACGTTCACGTTCTTTGCCTACACCATCATCATCTTGGGTGGCATCGCGCGAGCAAAGGGCCCTGTCATCGGAACGATGATCTTCCTCTTCGTCATTCAGTTCGTCGACATCACATTGCAGCAGGCCACGCGAACGACTCCGACGGACCCCACGCCACTTCTTCCTGAGTGGATCGTGGACGAGAACAACTTCTCGCAGGTGCGTTTCATCGTTGCTGGTCTTGCACTTGCGATTCTCGTGATCGTGCGACCACAGGGAATTTTCGGCGACAAGAGAGAGCAGGCCTTCGATGTCCGCTGATGTCGTGTCGTATCAGCCAGTTCCTGGTTCGAAGAAGGACGATGCAATTCTCGTCGTTGACGGTGTTCGCCGTGCCTTCGGCGGCCTTGTCGCTGTCAATGTCGACCATGTCGAAGTGCCGCGCAACAAGATCACCGCGCTCATCGGCCCGAACGGCGCAGGCAAGACCACGTTCTTCAACTTGCTCACCGGGTTCGACTCTCCTGATCATGGAACCTCGGTGTTCAACGGTCAACGGCTCGACGGTCTGGCAGCGCACAAAGTCGCTCGACTCGGCATGGTGCGCACGTTTCAGCTCACGAAAGCGTTGTCTCGAATGAGCGTCATCGAAAATATGCGCCTTGGTGCTGCGAACCAGAAGGGCGAGAACATCTTCCGTGGATTGTTTTCTCCGCTGTGGCGTGCACAGGAAGCTGAAATCACCGCTCGAGCCGAAGAACTTCTGGCGCGGTTCAATCTTGCCCACATGCGCGATGAACTCGCTGGAGGTCTATCAGGGGGCCAGCGTAAGTTGCTGGAGATGGCGCGAGCTCTGATGGTGGAACCCGAGATGGTGATGCTCGATGAGCCGATGGCAGGAGTCAACCCAGCTCTCAAGCAGAGCCTTCTCGAACACATCAAAGGTCTGCGCAACGAGGGTCGTACGGTGCTCTTCGTCGAGCACGACATGGACATGGTGCGCGAGATCAGCGACTGGATCATCGTCATGGCCGAAGGCGTGGTCATCGCGGAAGGTACTTCCGACGACATCGGCTCCAATCAGGCGGTCATCGATGCTTACCTCGGTGCGCACCACGACTCAGATCTGGGCGGTGAATGATGGCGGCGAACGTCATTGATGTCGAGAATGTCATTGCCGGCTATGTCGCCGAAGTGAACATTCTCAATGGTTGTGACCTCACTGTCGCTGCCGGCGAATTCGTCGGCATCATCGGCCCGAACGGTGCGGGCAAGTCGACACTTCTCAAAGCAGTGCTTGGTTTGGTGAATATTCGCAGCGGTCACGTGAAGTTGAACGGTGAAGAAATCACTGGCATGAAGCCGTACGAGCTCGTTGCTCGCGGTGTGGGCTTTGTGCCGCAAACTCGCAACGTGTTCCCGTCGTTGACGGTGCGTGAGAACCTCGAGATGGGCTGCTTCCTCCGACCCGAGATGCTGGACGAACGCCTTGACTACGCGGTCGAGATGTTCCCTCGGCTCGGCGAGCGAATCGATCAACGCGCTGGGTCATTGTCAGGTGGCGAGCGTCAGATGGTGGCCATGGGTCGCGCGCTCATGTTGAAGCCCACGGTGTTGTTGCTCGACGAGCCGTCCGCGGGTCTCTCCCCGGCGCTTCAGGACCAAGTGTTCATCCAGTGCAAGAAGATCAACGAGTCCGGCGTGGCCATTCTCATGGTCGAGCAGAACGCCAATAGGTGTCTGCAAGTCGTCGACCGCGGCTATGTGCTCGACCAGGGACGCAATGCCTACACCGGTACTGGTCGTGAGTTGCTGAAAGACCCGAAGGTCATCGAGTTGTATCTCGGTACTCTCGCAAAGTCCTCTCGCAACTGAGCCGACGAAGCATGACGGTCGAGCTTCGACCATTCGCAGATGGCGACCTCACGGCTCTCGCTGAGATTTCGACTGCGTGGAACAAGCACGTCGGGATTCCCATCGTCGACACAGCCGAGTTGTTCGACGAGGAATTCATCGAGCCATTCGTGGACCGAAGTTCGGATATTCGCATTGCGTCAGTGGACGGTCGTGCAGTGGGCTATGGGTACACCTATCACCTCGCGAGCGAGACTCATGATCAGCGGTGTTACGTGTTCGCACGTGTGCACCCAGAGTTTCTTTTGCGAGGTATCGGCACACAGTTGTCTGCATGGGGGATGAATCAAGCCGAACAGAAGTTGAGCACGGGGCAACTTGCGGGCAGGAAGTTCGTGCGTGCTGACGCTCCCACCTTTGACGTCGAGGCGCAGCGAATATTCACCGACTTAGGTATGACACCAGTACGTTGGTTCGCTGAGATGCGCACACCACTTGTTGATGTGCCTGTTGTGTCTGCACCTGAAGGTGTCTCGATCGTCGAATGGGACATTGCTGACAACCGCGAACTTCGACGCGTGAAGAACGAAGCATTCGCCGACCATTGGGGTTCGTCACCAGATGATGAATTGAGGTGGTCACAACTCACCACTGGTGTGGCGTCACGACCCGATCTCTCACTTGCCGCACTCGATGGAAACGGTGCTGTCATCGGGCTCGTTCTGACTCACCGATTTCCAGATGACGACCTCGAGAACGGCCCAGTAATCGAGAGAGTGGGATGGTTGGACAAAGTTGCAACAGTCCGTGAGTGGCGCGGGCAGGGTGTTGCATCGACTCTCATCTCGCATGTCGTCGAGAAATATCGCAAAGCTGGTCTCACCCACGCAGGGCTGTATGTCGATAGTGACAATCCGACCGGTGCGGTGTCGGTGTATGAGCGTCTTGGTTTCACAGTTGTCAGACGCTCCGTGACCCACGAATTGATCATTGACTGATGTGTAGTGGAACTTCTAGACAATGAGAAAGGCCCGGGCTTTCGCCCGGGCCTTTCCGTTGATCGAATGAGATTCGACTAGCGGGTAATCACTTACCTGCGTCGAAGTTCTCACCAAGGGCGTTGCCCATGTTGCCGTCACATCCGTAGACCTTGATGGTCTTCGGTCCGACACCCTTTTCCACCATGGTGGCGAGGATCTTGGAGGACTCATCGAAACCGATGATTGCGACTGCGTCGGGGCCAGCGGCCTTGATCTCGTCGACTTCTGCGTCGAATGCAGTTGCCTTCTCGTCATAGATCTTGGTCACGACGACCTTTGCGCCACCTGCTTCCAGGTTCTTCGCGAGGTCTTCGGCCAAGCCGGTGCCGTATGCGTCGTTACGAGCGATGATCGCCACGTTCGATGCGCCGTCACCCTTGATGACTTCAGCCAACACTGCACCCTGAACGATGTCCGATGGGGCGCTACGGAAGTAGAGACCCTTGTCGGCGTAGTCAGAGAGCTTCTTCGAGGTGTTCGCAGGCGAGAACTGGACGACACCAGCAGCCGTGATCTTGTCGATCACGGTGAGGCTCACACCAGACGACGCGGCACCAACTATGGCGTCGACGTTCTGCGAAAGCTGAGCGTCGACTGTCTTTGATGCAGTGTCAGTGGTGGCGTCACCAGAGTCACCCTTGATACCCACAACGTCCTTACCCAGCACGCCACCAGCAGCATTGATGTCTTTGATGGCGAGGTCGAAACCAGCGAATTCCGGTGGTCCGAGGAAGGCGAGTGAGCCAGTCTGCGGCAGGATCGAACCGATGGTCAGAACGCCGTCACCCTTGCGGTCACCCTCAGCGGGGATCGGAGCGACGTCTGCATCGGCAGGAGCTGCTGCTTCGATGTACGTGGTACGGCTGTCGTCGAGACGGTTGTCTGCACCGAACTGAAGAACGCCGTAGGAAGCCTTGAGGGGCTCGCCGTTACCGGAGAACTCGAGTGGTCCAGAAACGCCGTCATAGTCGACGTCCTTACCTTCTTTGATGAGCGCAACGCACGTCGCGAAGTCGGTGCACTTTTCACCGTCGCGCGTGATGCCGTTGATCTCATTGGCATAGGCAATGCCGTCGTCTTGTGCCTTCTCCACTGCAAGAGCAATCACCGTGACCGAGTCGTATGTCTCGGCTGCGTATGAGTAGTCAGTCAGTGCAGGATCGACCTCAAGGAGACGGTCCTTGAACTCTTGGGAAAGTTCCACCAACGGAGTGGTGCCCTTCATGCCCTCGAGTTCGCCATTGGATGTTGATGCTGCAGCAGTCGTGTCCGATGCTGCAGTTGTGTCGGTCGAGCTGTCATCGCCACCACAGGAAGCGGCCACAAGGCCAAGACCCACGATGAGCGCCGCAACGCGACGTCCGGTTTTCTTCTGCATTTTTTCTCCCCGCAGATTGGATGTTGGGGGGTTTGGACACCCTCCCACTGGGTAAGACTGTGAAGGATACGAGTAGTTTTGGCGCACTGACAAGGGATGCGTCGAATTCGGGGTGTGCCTGTTGAAATCTTTTTGCCCGGGGGAACGCCGTTGCACAATCGCACAAACTCGTCAAGTAGCAGCCTTCCCACCGCGCCGGCCCTGTTGGTCGGAGTAGCGGCCGGCCTTCTGTCAGGGGTCTTCGGGGTAGGCGGCGGCATCTTGATCGTGCCGGGTCTCGTGTTTCTGGCGCGAATGGACCAACGCACATCGCACGGAACCTCGCTTGCGGCTGTCTTGCCGATTGCGGCATCGAGTCTGGTGACCTACTGGGTACATGACCATGTTGATTGGCCTGTCGCTGCGTGGCTTGTGGTTGGTGCGGTCATCGGGGCGGTCGCTGGCACTGCGCTCTTGAACGTGCTTCCGCATCGCACGCTTGCAGTGTCTTTTGCAATCGTGCTGCTCGTGTCGGCAGTTCGACTGTTCATCTCGATGGGGGCAGAGGGGCGTGGTTCCCTCGATCTCGCAAGTGCCGTTGCGCTCGTGGTGATCGGCCTCGTCACTGGAATTTTGTCCGGATTGCTCGGTGTCGGTGGGGGCGTCGTGATGGTGCCGGCGATGATGATGCTGTTGCATGTCGAGGGTGTCATCGCGAAAGGCACTTCGCTTGCCGTCATCATCCCGACGGCTGCAAT
>Ga0129333_10005223_pt1 | contig 12172 bp, 19 predicted proteins | sample CPB6_08_DNA_FD_94474 | JGI IMG/M metagenome (GOLD analysis project Ga0129333, IMG submission 94474) | Freshwater to marine salinity gradient microbial communities from Chesapeake Bay, USA - CPBay_Sum_0.6_0.8_DNA | ecosystem: Environmental > Aquatic > Marine > Coastal | place: USA: Chesapeake... | reverse complement strand
TGATCCTTATGAGTCGGTGTGGGTCTTATGATTCTTATGCGCCTTGTGCCAGTATTTTTTCTGTCCGCGCCCCCTTGACAAAATCGTGAGCGCGTGCTATAATTGGACGGCCAAAATGACAAGGACTCATAAGGATTAAATGGTATTAAATGGTATTAAATCACATTAAATCATCATAAGAACCAATAAAAAGAAATAAGAACTCATAAGAACACAATACTAACTCATAAGAATATAAGCATAAAAACAATAGTTTTCCACAGAATCATAAGGTTTTCAACACATTTAGACCACTTTTTCCACAACCCTGTGGAAAACATAAGAACAATAAAAAACAATTAAAAATACATTTTTAATTAAAATTTAAACAAAAATACGATATTTTTAACAAAAAACATAAAATTTTAATCATTTTCTGTGAAAGCTGGTGATACTGTTATCCTGGATACTTAATCATACTATCAGACACTGAATGATCTGTATTCTTATTAAATCCATGTTTCTTATAGAAACGATTCAATGACTTACTCTTACCTTTATCTGCTTCTGGTGTAAGTGTTACAGGTACATTCTGTTTCTTTGCATAAGAACTAATACCTTTTATGATTCTTGATCCAATACCTTTACCTTGCTTCTCTTTAGGAATACGGATATTGTTTACACGAATCGTATTTGTTTTAGGTGAATGAGAAAACGATAATTTTACATCTGGATGTTTTCTTTTCCAATTTGTTTCAATCGTTGTAATAGCCTGTGATACATCTTCCATGAACTGTTGGTATGTTTTCATTTACTTTTCCTCTTGATTTACATTAACCATAGTAAGATGATTCATTGCTCTTGTTACTTGAACATAAACAAGATTAGTTTCCTGTTGTAATTCCCAATCTTTTTTTGCCCATTTAGATGGTGAATAAGCATCCATTCCCAATACAAATACTCTAGGAAATTCACGACCTTTTGACTTATGTATAGTAGAAAGAACAAGTATTTGTTTATCCTGTGTATCATCAAAAATTTCTTTAATCTTATCTGTAAGTGTTGTAATAGAATCACTTAAGTAACACTGATCAATAAACACATAAAGAGATTCTACCTGATCTTCAATCATCTGACATAATTGTAAATTATCCTTTTCCTTATGTTTTTTAATTTCATTTTCTTTATACTCATTAAGTTTATGAGTGAGTTGTTGAACATTTCTACATTTCCACTTAGTTGCAAGTTTAACTAATCCTTCTCCAATACTACGACCTTCTACTTTACAGGGAATTTTCTTTCGAATTAAATCATAAGCAACTTCAATCAGTGGCTTTGTATTCCTACAGATAATTGCATCATACTGTGTAACAAGATTTGGTAGTTCTTGAATTGTACATTCATCAACAATACCATCTGGTGAATTTGAATGCGATTCAATATGATCAACATATTTCTTGGCAACTTTTACAACATTTTTTGGACAACGAAATGTTACAGATAATGGCAATTCTTTGGCACAAAACTCTTCTTGAATTAAATTAAGAGAATTATGATCAGCACCAGTAAAACCATAGATAGCCTGATGTACATCACCAACAGCAACTAATTGTCCATTTGGCTTTAACATCATTCGAATAAGTTTGCGTCTCGTTGCATTTGTATCCTGTGCCTCATCAAGAAAAACATAATCATATTGCCAAACTTTAAGATTGTGTAGAATTGGAATATAGATCATATCCGAAAAATCAATAACATCCTTTGTTTCATTTGACTTTTTCAGAAGAAACTGAGATGCAACAACTGCATTATCATCAGTAAATTCCTTTGGTATAAGATCCCAAAGATTATAACGATCAAACAGATCAAACCAATTTTTATGTGTATCTTCGACAACTGCACCAATACCAGTTTCTTTGGCCAAACGAACAGAACTAATCACAAATTCTTTCAATGATAAATGTTTACCACGAAACTTTTCATTTGCAATGTTTCTCAATTTATGATCATCAAGTGCTACATTTGGAAATGCTCGTCTGACTGCACCAAAACCAAAAGAATGAACAGTACCGACCCTAACATTTTTATTGATATTCTTCTGTTCAATTCGATTCTGAATTTCATTGGCAATTGGCTTGTTAAATGCACAAAATGCAACAGAACCATCAGTTGCATTTAACATCTCAATCAATGTACTCGTCTTTCCTGCACCTGCAACAGCAGAAAGAATAATAGATTGCCGACCATTCTTAATTGCATCAACAGCAGCAAGTTGTTGTTTTGAAAGTTTCATCAGTTTATTGTTCCCAGTATTCGTATTCAAATCCATATGGTGTAGAATAATGCACATGTTGAATTGTAGAATGATTCAAGATATAATTTGAACAAATTCTACATGGACGAGCATCTCTTAATTCTCTTCCGCCATGGCCACCTACTCTACAAACAACAATCGTATGTGCATCTTCTTTTGCCTTAATTAAAACTGCAGTCTCTGAATGAACATAAATCTTTTCCGATAACCCTTTATCTCCCCAGATCTTTGCCGCATTTTGTGCTGCCCAGTATTGAACAGGATGTGTCTTTACATAAGAATTTGTTGCACTTGCAATGATACGATTCTTCTTATCAAGTAAAATAGCTCCCATTTTCTTAGGAGCATCAGATGCCAGAGCAACAGCAAATGCCTGCTCTAAAATAGACTTTTTCAAAGGCGATCGAGTTGCCATCATTCACAATCCATCATTGCTCGAATTTGATTCTCATAATACTTAATATCCGCCAAAATGGATTCTTGGTATTCTGGATAAACTTTTAATTCATCATAAAGAGATGAGATTCTTTGTTGTAACAATTCGATGTCATTCATGAGTCAATTACTTTTACCCATTATAAAACCCCCCAGTGGTATTCTGGGGGTTCGAGTGGACAGTTCTTGTAGTGTCTACTTATTTTACAATTATACCTAATCTATTGTTTTCTTGTACTGAACCTAAGATTGGCAATGTTATCATTTTAACAAAATAATATTCACTTGAATCATTGAACCAATTTTGAACATTATCCGAGTATTGTTCGCTAATATCTTCTAGAATATAAATCCCACCTTTCTTTAACTTATGAACAGAATTTTCAAAGAAATTTCGATTTGCATTATATTCATGTAAGCCATCATCAATAAGAATATCAAACTCAATATCTTTTAAATCCAATTGATTCCAACAATTATCAATGACTTCTCTATTAGTTTGATCAGTATAAAATGTTCTAATTCTTTCTTCTTGAAATAAACAACCTTGATCTACATCTGCACCATAAATCATTGAATTTTTAAAATAATCTCTCCAACCTCTAAGTGATGCACCTGGTCTACCGTGTGCTCCCATATTTGATGGGACATTTACATTGTTAGTTCCCAATCCTACTTCAAATATATTCAGTTTTTCATCCTTGATATGAGAAAAAATATGCTCATAAAAAGTGCTATAGTTATGATGATTTCCTTTGTCGGATCCATAATTATTAAACAACTGACATAAATCAGTGGACTTATTGTATAAATGATTATCAAAATATGAATCAATCAGTTCATTTATATTATTAAACATTTTAAACAAAATAAAAAAGATATTTAGATGTCACCAGTCTATGGAATTAACCAATTCTAATTGTCTATTTCTTGTTGCCCATATTGGTAATTCATTTGATCTAATTTTCCATTCTTCTTCAATTAAATAAGTTTCATCTGGTAATTCATAAAAAGGATTATCTCTTTTAACCAATAAAGAAAAAATAGATTGATCGTGTCTATGATCAAGAAAAGAACTATCATTTGCTATCAATGAAGAAGAATCATTAACATATTTGTACGAATCTTCTGTACAAATAGAGTACCATTCATTTACAAAAACTTTATTTTCTTCTGAACACTTCAAGAGCATACATGTAGCTGATACTTGCATCTCATTTAAATTATGATCATCTTCTGGGAATATTCTTCTATAAGTATCCATCTTAGTAAATTTACACTCTTTGTGAGTTAGTTTGAAATTTACTCCTCCAAATTGTAATGATTTCTCATAATAAAATTTAAGTCTATCTAATCCAGAATAATTTAATTGACACCCAGAATCCATGTATAGAATTACATCATTTTCATGTAATGTTTCAATCAATTTCATGATAAGATATGGTTTCCATATCCAATATCCATAACCTTTTTGATTATTTTTAATGAACTCCGAATGTTCATTAAAAAACTCTGAATGATATTGTTGAATGTAATTTTCATCTATGCAAAATATATCTTTGAATACATTGTCACCATTATCATCTTTAAAATTTTTTGCCTGGATTTCACATCTCTTCAAGGCATGGCCAAAGTTAATACTATCGGCAAAAGATAAAAAGTAAAGATTCATTGTTTGATTCTCATATAAAATTAAAACCCCCAGAGCAACGCTGGGGGTGAGAGTGGACAGTTTTTTATCTGTCTTTATCTACCTGAAGCTCTGTTTTTGCGAGCAGCACGATCAGAATGTTTTGTATCGTAGTGATGTCCTTCGGGAGCATCATAATCTCCATCTCCTGATTTGGCATTCAATTGCTGAATAGATTTTTTATGTGCGTTTTGAAGTCGTGCAGCATTTCTACGATTTATTTTACCTCTTTCTCCTGCAGCCCAACTTGCTCTCTCGTCAGCAGCGGAGGTTGCCATTTTAAAATCTCTCCCTTGTTGAGCAAACCCCACATTTGGTTTTCTAAGAACATTACCACTACCATCGTTGATTGGAACACCTTTTCCACCTTTACCATAAACTAAGCGAATAGTATTATCTGCCTTCTCAAGAATAGTATCAATCCATGCCTCACTCATGTTTGCCATAATGGTGATTGCATTCTTTTCAGTATCGGCAAAACCTTCATCGAGTAAATGTGAAAGAATTACATCATAAAGATCTACAGATTCGGGAAGACCATATTTTTCAAAGTCTGCCTTGGCATCATCTCTTGCTCGAAGTTCTTGTCTTTTTCTGTATTCGCTACCAGCTCCGCCTGCTCTATTTCTTCTTGCCTGTGATGTTGAATACTGACGCTCAGTTGGAGTATCCATTTTGGCAGCAACATCACGGAGAACATCTCCTTTATCACCACCAAGTCTTCTTGCCTGTCTTTCAATTCTATCACGATTCATTCTCTTGAATCCTTCATCTAGTTCATCATTGGTTGCTTCATCTGCCCTGTTTGCCTCATAAACTGACAAATACGCTTCTTGTAAGTGATCCATAAGAATTAAATTGATTTTTGATTATTTATTTCTTAAAATGTTTTGTACAAAAGATATTTTAATCAATTTGATGATTGATTTGATTCGTATTCAGAAATATTTTTTGTATGAAGTGGTCCTATACTATCACCAACCCAATCATCTGTAACGCTCGAAGGTTTAACTCCATTTAACCATTGTTGCGCAGACATGAATACACCACCTTTTTCACAAGAATATCCACTATGCCATTGATCATGTCCAACAAATATTGCTCTTCCAAGTAAATTTGTATCGTATGGTGTTGAAACTATTTGTCCAGAATGTACAAGTGTTACTCCTCTCATGGCAATTTCAAACCCATCTATATTGGGATGAATATGCTCTGGGATAATAACATTTGGTCGTAAAATAAAAAGTTGTACTTGAAATTGACCTTCTCTATGAAGAGTATGTGAATGAATTCCATCAACAAAACTAACACTATCTTCAGGAGAAAGCCATGGAGAAATCTTCAAATCATTGGTAACAAATTTAAGATATTCTTCAAGTTCTGTCTTTGGTTCAAAATTCCAAGTTTCTACAATGTGCATAATTTTTATTTTAGTATTGATTTTGGTTTATTTATTTCTTAAACTGTTTTGCACCATGGCGTTCAATTTCTTTTGTTTGAATTCTTCTTTCTGGTGAATTTGGTTCCGTTGGAACTGGTCTTGGCATATCCCTTAAATTATATCGAAGAGTTCCATCTGGGTCTCTTTCTACATTTGGTTTTACGACAATTCCTTTTGTTAATTCTTTTTCTCTTTTTTTGCTAAATCCTTTCTTTTCTTCAAGAAATTGTAAAAATTGTTGAAATGTTTTCATTGCTTTTTCTTTGGTTGTGTCTTTGTTCTTTTTGGTTTACCTTGTGCTCTGAATGTTGGTTGTGTTGTTATTCCTCGATTAAAAGTGTCTGGATTCACTACAAGATAATCAGATTCAGTCTTTCTTGCTTTTTTATTTGGTGCATTCGATCTTCTTTCCTGCTCACTTGCAGCATTCTTAATTCTAACTGAATTTCTGGGGTTTCCATAAACAGCTTCTCTTGCCTTTTGAATTCCTTCTGTTGAATTATGCTCTGGAGTACGAATAGTTGTGATTCTTTTTGTTGGAATTCTAGATCTTGTCACTCCCTCATCAGAGTTTGGTCTATTTCCAGAATTGTGCCCAGAATAATGCCTTGCTACATTTTTATCGCTACTTGCATATACACCAGGACCATAAACACCATATTCAGAAGAATGAGCGTTTTTATTTTTTTGAATACTTTTGGCAACTTCTTTCGAATCACCACGATAGACATTCAAAAATTTAATTCTTTTTGCTTCATCGAAAAACTGTGAAAATGTTTTCATCTGTTTTTTTCGTCCTCAATTCTCTTTTGGATTTTTGCTGATCTAGTGGTAGATGCATCAATCAGCGCATCACTTGCATTTCTTACTAATTGCTGTTTTTTCTTGGCATTTTTAATGATTTCTGCTGCTTGCTTTTGGATTCCAGGACGATGCTTGGCAAATGGCTTACTTCTCAATTCTTTGACTCTTGCTGCATCTAATTGTATATCTCTTGCCAATTCTCCAACTCGATTTTGTACTCTTTTTTCCTTTTCTGGAGTTAAAGGCACAAATCCTTCATCCATTTCTATAATTTCCAAAATTTCGTCGATGGGAACGCGAGCCATGATGTCTAATGCCTCTTTTGCAGTCAGATCCTCGGAAATGAGGAAATCATAAACAAAATCAAAAAGATTGTCCTCTGTTTGAGATTGTTTCAATGCCTTTTCAGTTGGTGCACCTTCAGAACCTGGTTCTCTCATTCTCTCACCAGAACCTCTTTTGATTCTTGCTCTTTTGGCATTGATATTGTCCCAAAGACCTCTTTTTTCGTTAATTGGAAAAGACATAAGATGTTGGCATTTATGTGTATTTATTTCTAAATACTTCTATTGCGCAATATAACCAAATGCAAGATCTAATCGAAGCTTATATGTCAGTTTATGGTGATATCGAAGAGGCAAAACTTCCTTATACTCGTAGATCAATGGGTCTCGAATCACAATTTGTACCTGAAACTGGTGAAGAAAAGACACAAGCAAGAATAGCCCAACTGAGACAATCTCACAATACAGCTGACAATAGAAGAGCAAATACTCTTGAAAGAATAGGAAAACAAACTGCAGATCGTGAAGCTGCGGAAGCAAAAGCTGCTGCAATGACTAGACTTCGCAATAGAGAGAGAACCAGAGCACAAGCAGCAAGAAATATGAAAGAATCTCATAAGTTTCCTCTTTCTCCTGAAGAGCTGGAATTGGCAAGAAAAATCGGACAACATGCTAATACAAAAGCACAAAGAATGTCAGCAGAATCTCCAACCAAATCTGCAAAGAAAAAAACAAAAACAAGAATGAGTGATGTTGATGTCAGAGAATCTCATGACTTTTTTGATGTTGTACTCTCATACCTTCTTGATGAAGGATATTGCGATTCACAAGAATCTGCAATTACCATGATGGCTGCAATGTCACAAGATTGGATCGATTCTATTCTATCAGAAGCACCATTCCAAATCTCTGGACCACATCCAACAACTGTTGATGGCACAAAACTTGATTACGAACCTTCCAATGTTGGTAAGCCATACCAAAACAAAAAAAGAGCACAAACAAGAGCAGATAAATTAAATCAAGATCATGGAGCAAGTGTTTATCGTGTGACAAAAGTAGATTGATAAATAAATAAATCTAAAAACAAAAAAAGGAGCCGCAAGGCTCCTTTTTTATTATCTGTGTGAAATTAGATTCACATCTTCATGTCTGCCGACAGGAATGAATGCACCATCTTGGTGGCAAGTTCACCACACTCAGGACAGCTCATTGCATACTTGACAATCGAACGATCCTTAGAACTAGCACTGAGATCAGCATAATTCTTGACATTCAGACGATACATTGCACAAATAGCGAACATCAGTTCACGCAGAGAAGGAGAATCCTTGTACAGTTCATAAACAGAACGCATGTAGGAGAAGTTCTCAATGCGACGGCACATGTTCAGCTTCTCTACAATCAGATCAACTTCTGCATCATGGAAGTAATCAGCAAGAATGATCTCGAAAGTAATGTTGATGCGCTCAATAGCTTTCATGCGAAGACGATAATCGTCTGCCATGCGATCAACTCGTGCCTGAGTAACATCAGAAATCAGAGAGATCAGATCCGAATCAAGTTCAACACTAGATTCTTCTTGTTCCTGAGCTTTTTCTTCAGTAGGTGCAAGTTCTGTAATTTTATTTGCAATCTGAGAGATCCGTTGCTGAAGCTCATCAACTTCAGTTTGAATGTTGCCAAGAACGGTGTTGATTGTGGTCACGGTCGGAAGATAATCAGGAAGTGAACAGTTTGGAGACTTTAGGGCAACTACCATTCCCATTAGACTGAAGAGAAACGATTGCTCGTTTTCTATGAACTTAGTATAGAGCAGAGAGCTGGTTGGTGGTCTGACTCTTGTGCCACTTAGTTGACTGGCTCTGGCTCTGGAATTTCGACAATTTCAGGCATACGATCGCCAAACTCATGACGATCATAGCAGATCCATTCATCATTCAGAGTGAAAAGATAGGCATACTCTTCACCATCTGCAAGATAATCATGAAGATTATCATCTAGACGAGGAAAATAATCTTCTCCACGCTGAGAATAGTATTGCGGACCATATTCTTCGTTAGTATCATCATTCCAACGATCCTTAGTCCAACAGCAACTCATGTCGCCACCATCAATCAGATGAGAAGCCAGTTCTCTGCTGTTGTAGTGTTCTTTGAGTTTGATGCCAAGCCAGTTGGGCATCGAATCCCAGTGATGGTAGGAAGAGAGGACAGAACCGTCAGGAAGCTCGATTCCGATGCGACTTCTGGTAGCGATGGGAGGTTCCTCAAATCAACAAAGTTAGTATAGGGTGTCCGGCTCCTCTTGATCTGGGTTATGTGCCAGTTTCTCAATTGCCACAATGTCCTTGTGTCTTTTTCTTCCTTCCTTCCCATAATAAAGTGCAGAAAGTTTTCCTTTACAATATCCATTTTCTTTGCACCAGTTAGATAAACCACACATAATAATCTGTCTGCCATCAGAGAATGTAATCCTCCACCATTGAGATTGTCCGTTACCTTCTCCAGTTATCTTATTTTTAAATTCTTGAGTTTGAGATATGCCTTTATTCCAAGGTTCCTTTCTCCATCTTGGATTATTCTTACCTTTAAGTTTCTCACTCACTCTTTTTTTGTATTCTTCAGTTTTCATATGATGTTTATCTCCATAGATTTTAGGAGGAGCATTACCACCATCAGCAATATTCATCAATATACCAGTTCCATCACATTTTTTGCCAAACACAGCAATCATATAGATTTCGTGCTTAAATGCTTCTTCCTCAGTTAGATTTTGCTTTAACTTTATTATCTTACTTCTATCTTTTGGAGGTTTGCAATTTTTTCCATATTTGTAATACCATCTATTTCCTTTGCCCTTACCAATGTAGTAAGGTGTACCATCTTCGCGCAAATATGCGTAAGTGTAATATTCCATCTGCTTTATGTGTGGTTATTATTATTTATACAAAAAGAGGGTCCAAAGACCCCCCTTTGTGCTTAGTAACCACACATAAGCACCACTATTTAGTATGATATGCCATGTCTGTTGGGGTCAGACTCTACGAACCTTATTTTGATACGAATATGTGTTCGTCTTCAAATAATAGCTGCGGCTCACTTCCTTTCTGCCGCCAATCTCAAACTCAGGATCATCTGGATTGTAAGAATCCACATAATTGAAGCCAGCATACTGATCTGAATCATGGAGAATACGATCTAATACAATATACATGCCTCTCTTTTCTTCTGGCGTCCAGTGATCCTGCCTCAGCTGTGTGTTGACGAAATTCAAGACTTGTTCGACTTGAATGGTTTTGCGTGGAGTGGCCATGAGAGCTGTCCGATCAACAAATGTATTATGGCAGGTATTGGAGGCTCGATCAAGTGTGCATGTGACAGTTTGGCAAGTGGCTATGGACTATCATTTTTGTAAAGATCTCTTTCAAGTTTGTCCAATCTTTCTTCTATTTCTTTATTTGGCTGATGTAGTGCATAATTTAATGCAACCGCCAAAACAACTGCAACAAAATAAGAGATCAGAATTGTTGTCATTTCTTTAATTTCCTGTGTCGATAGCTTGCAGAAGGATCAGGATCATAAAGTCCTCCACCATCACGATCTTCCAGATAAAAAAGTAAAAGAAAGATCGAAATTAAGAATCCACCAAAAATAATCATTTTTCGTAACACTCTCCAGGAAATGCAGAAGCATAAGATGCACTGAAGCAAGAATCCCTCAGTGAACTAAAAACAAGTAAAGCAGAGATCGATGCAGATGCTGCCATCAAGAAGATGACAGCAGTAAGTGAATACTTTTTCATTGGAATTGACGAGAAATGGTTTCCAGAGCACTAAGAACATAACCATATTTGTGAGCATATGATTCATGCTCATGTTCAATTGCAATTCTTGCCATTTTGTGAATATCATTTGCATCAGATTGTCTAATGACTTTCAACTCTTCATTACAGATCAGAAGATGTGAAATTTCATCAAACAAATTAAGTTCATCCTCATTCACATCAACATCTTTCTCAAGATGTTCTGCATAATTGATCAATGCTCGCTGAATCAATTGTAGCTGTTGCACAGTGATCGTTTTCATTGGAAGAACCTTTGAACTGTTTACACAATAGATGAAACTGGAGCCTATTGGGGAGAAAGTGGACGGAAATTCAACCGTCCACCAACAAATTCATTTCGTATGTCAATCTTTCTCTTTTCGCTGTTGTTCTTCTTTTTGTCTTATTGCATTTACTCTTTCCGCAGCTTTTCGCTGTTGTTTTTCTTCTTCTTGTGTTATTGCATTTACTCTTTCCGCAGCTTCTTTTCTTCTTTGTTCTAATCTTTCTTTTGTCGCTTGTAGTTTTTCCTGTCTTATTGTTGCTGGAGAATTCTGATATGCTCTTAAATTTGATGCAAATTCTCCAACATTTTCCAGAAATGTGCGAAATGATTTCATTGTTTTTCCTTTATTTATTTTAACATAAAAAAATGGAGGATTTCTCCCCCATAAGACTCAGGCTGCAACTTTAGTCTTAGTAGAATATCCACTAAATTTTCCATTATTACGGCGATTGCGAATAGCTTTGCCCCATTCAGAACCTTTAGGTTGAGTATTGTGCACAAGAAGTGCAAATGGTTTATCACCAAGGCAATGCGAATCATCATGATCTACTTCAAGACCAAGTGCTTGTGCATCCTCTTCATACATCACAACTTTAGAATAACGAGTAAAATGTCCCTCATCAATCAAATAATCCCATTTGCCACCATAAGATGCTGTCATATAAAAATTCTCTGGCAGTTCATATCCCAAAAACAATTCCAGACTCTTAGAGTAACAATAGAAAATTATATCAGGATTGCGCTTTGCAACATCAATCCAAGCATCAAGATATTTGCCAAGGAAAAAATCACCTGATTCATGAATACGAACTTTCTTGGTGTTACGAGTGCGATGATGTTGAATTGAGTTATGAATCAGATCAACCACAGTAAGATTAGACATTGCATCAATAATCATCTCAAGATTATTGGCACGATTGTAAAATGCAGAATCATATTGAACTTCACCAGATGCTGCAAAACAACGAAATTGAGTATATTTGCCGTCTTGAATATGGCGCTTCCCGTCTTCTCCGACAACTGCAAAAGATTTACACAACAATGCGCCAGGACAAGTCTTCCCAGCAGGAAGATTGAAGATCAGCGTATCCTTAGAGAGCTTACCGTTGCCTTT
>Ga0129333_10005221_pt1 | contig 12175 bp, 20 predicted proteins | sample CPB6_08_DNA_FD_94474 | JGI IMG/M metagenome (GOLD analysis project Ga0129333, IMG submission 94474) | Freshwater to marine salinity gradient microbial communities from Chesapeake Bay, USA - CPBay_Sum_0.6_0.8_DNA | ecosystem: Environmental > Aquatic > Marine > Coastal | place: USA: Chesapeake... | reverse complement strand
TTGAACCAATCCCAGAACGCTTCGTCGCCACCGTAGGGCTGTTTGTTGATCTTGCTAGTTGTCATCGCTGGTCTCTCCATTCTCGAAAGCGAAGTGCCCGATCGCGGAGTTCAAGCACCACTCGAAGTCCACGTCTGCTTTCTGACAGTAGTGCTGTAGGTCTGTCAGGAGGTCGACGACGGTGAACTGTTCGTCCCAGTTGGCCGGCGAGGGGAGGTCGTTCATCGCGACCTCGAATGTAGGCAGCGACGCTCGACTCATGACTCGACAGTATTCGCGTAGCGCTAGTAAGCCACGTGCGGCGCGGTGACTGTTGTCCTCGTATTCAAGTGTTGGTGTCATAGGGCCACCATACAACGGGGCTGTAGCAGAGTTTGATGAACGCCCGCAGTCGGGGTGAAGGCTTGACGAGTCGACGACTTCGAGTGACACGTTCACTTGGTCACCTCGTCAATGATGCGCTCCTTGTTCCACGATGCCTTCGGGCCATTGAGGAGGACCATGTCGGCCCACTTCACGACCACGCGCTTGGGCATCGTCGACAGAACAAGTGCCGTAGCGGTTCGGAACGAGCAGCCGCAGTCTCGTTCAACCATCACGATGTTCGAGGCCGCGAGGTCGACGAGGGAGTCGACGTGGCCACGACTGTTCGTGTGGTCTTGTAGGGCAGGGTGAATGTCGGTGTGCTGGGTTCTCATGTTCTTTGTCTCCTGTCGTGTTGTCAGATGGTCTGGAACTTCGGTCGGGTGACCGTCGTCTGCTTGTGGTCGTTCCACGTGTCGTGCGACTTGATGGTGGCCGTCATCGTGACGCGCTCGCCGGCCTCGGGTGCCGTCGCGGTCGTCGTGAACATCTTGAACATCGCGTCGTCGGTCCTGATGACGATCAGGTTGGTGTAGCCGTAGTCGGTCTCGATCGAGGTACGCGTGGCGCAGATGCCGGTCACTGTGACCTTCTGGCCGACACTGCCGTACCACTCGGCCGGTGCCGGCTGGACCTTCTGGCCATCGGCCGGCGCGGCGATGACCTCAACGAGTGCCCGCTTCGCGGCTTCGACAGCCCAGCAGATGATGCCGAGGTTCTTGCGACCGCCGACTCGGCAGGCCATCAGGACGTTGTGGTCGAAGGTGGACAAGCCGGTGCCACTTTGACGCTTGGCCTCGAGACGAGTCAGCATGTCGTTCACGGCAGCGAACATCAGTCGAACGACACTGTCGTCGACCTTACGGAACTTGATGGCGTCTTCGCGGAACACCGAACTATCTGACAGCACGCCACGGACGACCTCGGCCGTCGGAGTGATCGACTCGTTGTTGAGTGACCCGTAGCCGTAGGTGGCAATCGACCGTATGGCGACGTCCATGATCTGACTGGTCTCCCAGAAGTCGCGGCCGGCTGCGGCCTTGATGCCCTCGTCGTCGATGCCCCGAAGTTGCTCCAGTTCCCACAGGTAGTCGGAGACCGCGTTCGTCAAGGGCAAGCGCCACTTGGGCATGTACATCTTGAGGCACTGCTTACCGACTCGAGTGATGACGCCTCGCTCGTCGACCACTACGACCGTGTGAGTCCGGCTGCGAGTCTTGCCGCAGTGATCGCACGTCGCCTCGATCTCGTGGAACGGAGTCAGGTCAATGGTGACGCCGGGGGCAGACCGAACGATGTTGCCGACCTCGGTGTGCTCGATGAGGGCAACGAAAGTCCAGTTGCCTTCGATGACGAGTGGCTGCTCGATGATGAGGACCTCGAGCCACTCGGTCTGTCGGTTGAGGTCGTCGGTGGTCGTGTAGCGGCTCACGATGCCGTAGGTCGGGGCCTCGAAACCGTAGCGCTTGGCCACCTTGCCGAGTTCGGCCACCTTGCTGTCGAGGACCCACTGGTGCTGGGCGCGAACGTGAATGGTCTTGCTGGCCCCGATCATGGTCACTTTGCCTTCTCCACAAACTTCACGACCGCGTCGAGGGCGATGACGACGCCCTGACCACGTGAGGTGGTGGCGATGACCTTGTCCTCGAAGAGGCAGACGAAACCGCGACGAATACGAACTTCGTCTCCTGAACGGTAGTGAAGAGTTCCGAAGCGGCGTGTGGTGTCGATGGCGTTGTTCATGTGGGGAACCGTACGAGGAGTCGACGTGCCGTTCAACCGTACTTAGAGCGCTCTGACCTGCGGTTATGTAAATACGTGTCTGACCTGCGGGAATGTCCTCCGGTGGCCGGCACCACTAAGACATGCGGTCTGACCTGCGCCTATGTGCCCGTTGGCCTCATTGCGCGTTATTCTTCGTTCTGAGGGCCTCGGCCAGACCTACACGGCCGGCGCTCATTCTTGGCCCGATCGGGCCTGAGACACGAAACGCCGGTTTGTGGTGGGCTTAGGGCATCGACTCGAGTGGTCAGCCTGCCCTGTGAAGTGACATCAGTTCGGCTCGAGCCTCTGCGGACTCCTTGAACAGTCCTCGTAGGGCCGAGGTGACTGTCTCGCCGTGCTTCTTCACTCCACGCATTGACATACAGGTGTGGGTGGCCGAGATGACAACGCCGACTCCTTGCGGCTTCAAGTGTTCCATGACGGCATCAGCGATCTGTGTCGTCATGCGTTCTTGAACTTGGAGTCGGTTGGCGAAGCAGTCGAGTAGCCGAGCGAGTTTCGACAGACCGACGACTCGGTCGGTCGGCACGTATGCGATCGTCGCATGACCTAAGAACGGCAGCATGTGGTGTTCACAGCAACTCGTGAACGGCATGTTGCGGACGACGACCATCTCGTCCGACCGAACGTCGAAGGTCTTGTCAAGGATTACAGCCGGGTCGTCGCGGTAGCCCTTAGTGAGTTCTCGCCATGCCTTAGTGACACGTCGAGGCGTTTCGAGTAGGCCATCTCGAGTCGGGTCCTCTCCAATGTGTTGAAGTATTCGGACTACGGCGTCGACGGGATCGCCGTTGTCTCGTTCCCAAGGGAATGCCAACCAGTCACTCGTTTCGGTTGCCTCAGGTGCCAACTCCTTTGGTGACCAAGGCTTACGGAAGAGTGCGTCTGTGAACATGCCACCGAACGGGCGAACACTCTTCATCGTTCGACCTGTATCGACCAGATCGTCGACGACGAGGACACCGGGTCCGTCTGGAGTCTCTGTCAGAGGAATACCCATCTGAGCAGCCACCAGTGCGGCGACGACAGCACCACCAGTAGGGATGCCATAGACAGCACTCGGTTTGTTCTTGGTCCTCGCAACGAGGCGAGCCACTTCTTCGTTGACGTCAGCCCATGTCAGGTTCTTGATCTGGGTCATCAGACACCTCTCCTATCGCCGAAAGCGAGTACGTGTAGTCGTGTGGTCACGTTCATTCCTAACTGTGCGGCCACCTCGAAGAGTGCTTGGAGTTTCGAGTTGACCTCCGAAGCCGTCCGACCTTCGGGCATCAGGTAGACATTCTCGTAGTCGATGCCGGCTTCCTTACAGATGCCGACGACCTCTGTGATGTCACTCTCAATGTCCGAGATGACGAACTTGAAGGTGTGGTCGGGTGTTGCTGCGAACGCTGACAACGATTCGATCGACCGACGTTTGTCGAGGTCGACTCCACTGGTCGACAGTTTGGGCGAGATGTTCCACTGAACGAGGTCAGCGATCTCGGCCGGCGGTTTCAGTGTGCCGTTGGTTTCTACTTCGACACTGCCACCAGTGGCCATGTAAGCGATGGCAAGACTTACGACGCCCTTCGACTGGATGAGTGGTTCACCACCACTGATGACTACTCGTCGACAGGTTCGATAGGAGTCGAGTTGTTCGATCAGACTTGCGACAGTCTCGTGTCGTAGTTCCTTCTTCTTGTCGTACTTGGTGCCGTTCTTGCCGCTCCAGTCCCAAGTGAACGGAGTGTCGCACCAAGAGCAGTCGAGGTTACAGAGACCGAGCCGGACGAACATGGCCGGCTTGCCGAGGCTCTTGCCTTCACCTTGAAGTGTTGGCCCGAACACTTCGGAGATAATCAACTCACGTTCGAGGCTGTCTTGTGCTGTCATTGCGCTTCCCACGACGATGCGTTCTTGTCGTTCTCCCAGCAGGTCACTCGAATGAGTCGTACGCCGGGGCAGTGTTCTTCAGTCCACTTGTCGACGAGGTCCTTCACCCATAGGCACATGCCCTCCATCGTTGGGTCAGTGACTCGAATGTCGAGTGCCTTGCGTTCGTGGAGTTCGAGCCATGTCGCCATCTCGGGGTCGTCGGGGGCGATCAAACACGTGTGGTCGTATTGGTCCTCGAGCGCCTTACGAACTTGTTTCAGGCTTGCGAAGTCGACGACCCAGCCCCGATGGTCTCGAGGCCCTTCCCATTCCATCTCTACCCATCGGTCGTAGCCGTGGAGTAGGGAACAGTGGCCTTCATCCTTCCACTGTCGGTGACAGCACGGGAAGCCTCCGAGTCTCTTGACTGTCCTCATCATCGTCACTTGTTTGCCTCTCGTGTCAAGGTTGCGCCCACTTCGTTGTCCTCGAAGACTGAGCATCTGATGGTTCGACTGCTGGCCGTGTGCGGGTACTTAGCGACGACGGCATCGATGATCGTAGTGGCGAGGTCTTCACATGACTGTCTGCCCAGTTCTTGTTCGACGATGATCGTCTTTGCGAAGTCGAGAAGGTCATGGAACTCGATCTCTCTGTCGTTGTGGAACACGTCGACGGTCAGTGTGAAGAAGAACTTGTGTCGATGTCGAGTCGATAGGTACTCGCGAACGCCGTTGGCTTCTGGCCAACAGTGGAAGCCGACCTGCTCCCATCGGACTGTCACACTTCTGTCGAACTTCCTGTAGTGGCTGTCTGTCACTTAGGGCCTCCTGTCATGTATCGGGCACCTGTGATGTTGTCGATCATGGTCTGGTTCCAATGTTGGATACCTCGCTGCCGAGCGAACGACTCGGCCAACATCATTCGTGTCAGCGGGATGCGTTCGACCCACGTCCACGGCAACGGCGGGAGCCACTCCTTCGGTATCTGCCACCTCTTTGCGCCGGCCGCTTGGAAGCGAACACTGTGCGAGAACTTCATGACGGCAAGCCACCCTGATGAGTCTGCGCTGTCATAGGGCAGGCTCATCTGGAGTTCGTTTGGTGTCAGACCGAGGAAGTGGATGAACAGGTCGGGGTATTCGGCGTGCCTCTCGAACGCCGTTGCGAGGAGTCGACGACGTACGTGTGTGTTGGCTTGTACGACGTTGCCGAAACAGATGCGGTCGTATTCACGGGCGAGGTCGTCGAAGTAATCCCAACCGTCATTCAGTGGGTGGTAGACGGGGATTGGTCGGAGGCCCAGAGCCTCGAGCCGAGCGCGAGTCCTGATCTTGTTGTCTTTGCCACCTTGGTCGAGTTCGTTGTAGCCCCAGATGGCATCACCGACTTCTCTGATGACGTTGACGTAGTTCTCGAACAGCCAGTCGAAGTTGTCGATCTCTTCGGGCGCTAGTGACAGCGCCTCGTCCATCGTTGTGTTGTGCTTCCGTTTGTGCTGGTTCGTCAGATAGAAGATGCCAGAGTCGAGGAAGGTCGGTCGACCAGACTCGATTGAGGCCATGAACGATTGCCACTCCCTGCCCTCACGTCTGATCTCTTGACCGGGTTGGGCGAAGTCGTTGATAGCGAACAGGTTGTTCATGCCGGGTCGGCAGCCATAGGACTCGCGAGGGTCTTCGTCTTGCGACATTCCTTTCATGCCGGCGTTGAAGAAGATGCTTCTCTTCTTTGGGTCCCAGTTGCCTTGTGTCTCTTTCATCAACTCTGTTTCCTCTGTGATGTTGCGATGGATGCCGGCGTTGAAGAACATCCCTCTGTTGTTGGGGTCCCAGTTGCCTTGCGTACGGATCACGGCTCGATCTGTTCAGCCTTCGGCATTGCGCCGTTCCACTTCTCAAGAAGTAAGCCGGCCATGTATCTGTCGGGCTGGACCATGATGAGTCGCGGCGACGGCTTCGCGGCCAGCGGTACGAAGAACGACGGATAGGGCACGAACCAGTCGCCTTCCTTGAGGTACTTCGACCAGAGTGGCCAGTCCTTCATGACGTCTCCGACGACCATGATGTGTGTGCCGACCTGCCAGACAGTGCCCAGTTCTGGCTGGAACTCTGGCTCGTCAATGGTTGAGTCGATGAGGTCGAACGGGACTGTGTTGCCCTCGCTGTCGTCATCGTCATCACTGACGAGGTCTGGGTAGTCGTCAGGGTCGCCGGCGAAGCCGGTCGGCCCTGTTGCGATCAGCCGTTCGAGGTCAGCGAGGTCGACGTCGGTGTAGCCGGTGCCCTCGAGACCTGTTTCGTCCTGAGTCAGTTTCAGGAGTTCGATCAGCATCTGGTCGTCGTAGGAGGCCAGATCGTTCGAGCGGTTGTCGACCAACAGGAGTCGGCGTGCCTCGTTGTCGTCGACGTCGACGAATAAGACAGGCAGTGCCGACATGCCTAGGTTGACCGCGGCCTGATAGCGGTGGTTGCCGACGACGATGTGGTTGGTTGAACGCTGGACGACAAGTGCCCCGTAGAACCCATTCACTCTGATCGACTCTTCAAGTCGTTCGATGTTGCCCTTACGAGCATTGTCGGGGTGTAGCGACAGCGTTGTCACGTCGACGAGTTCGTAGTCACTAGGCAGCAGGTTCATTCTCGTTGTCCTTCCTGTGGATCTCATTCCACACGGTCTGATTGGTGATGCCAAGTGCCGTCGCTATCTCTCGCTGGGACACCTTGTCGTCACGCCATGCCGAACGTATCAGGTTTCGGCGTTGGTTGTTGAGATGGATGACCTCTTGCTCCAGTCGACGCATCTCGAGGGTCAGTCGTCGCGCTTCGGCGATGTTGTTGTTGTCGGTGTTCATTCAGCCTCCTGCTGCTCTTACGTTCGCACAGACAGTCCGTAGGGCATCGAGGCGTGACCTCGCTGCTAGCAACGACTGTTGTGTTGCCTTCTCTCTTGCTAGGAGGAGTTGCCACTTGCGGAACTCCTCACTGGCAGACAGATACGCTCGCGCCTCCTTTGACGAAACCGGCATCTTCTCTGAGATGTTGATAAGGGTTCGCGAGTACTTGTACTTGTAGTCGGCCTCGGCTTCGGCCCTGTCGATGGACAGTTCCAGTAGCAGGTCGGTGTCCTCTTCCATGCGTTCGCAGATACGCATGAGTTGGTCTTCGAGGTCGACTTGTGTGATGTGGTTCATTCGATCTCCGTGATCGTTAGACGGAGGCCATCTCTTCCGATGACCTCGACTGGATAGAAGGTGACGTATAGAAGATGTTCGGGGTTGTCGTCATCGAGTACGCCGGCGTCGACGATGCCGTCGATTGCTGCCTTCACTGCCGGATAGCAAGCACCTACGTCTGGCCTCCACCGTCGGTTCGTGGCCAGTGGCACGCAGGCGATAGACACTTTGTCGACGTGTGGGACGCGAGCGTTCTTTGTTAGAAAGAACCAGCGAGTGCGCCACTGTTTGACTGTCGATGCCCTCTTGTGTCGGTGCCATGTCCGTTCGGCATTAGCGGTCCACGGTCGAGTGTCGTCCTCGATAGTCCATTGCCGGCCCATGTAGGAAGACTAGCACTACTTGTATGCCGACACCAGTAATCCTACGGACGTGGCCGCTGCCGGGTTGACGTGTATCCAGTCGTGGCATGGGCGACAGACGACGACCATGTTGGATGGGTCGACGATCGAGCCACCTCTTGCCCTCGTCAGTGGTTCATGTATGTCGGAAGGCTGGCCGGCGCACTTATGGTGGCCATCGACTCTCCGTATGAGCAGACCGGCCTCACAAGCCTTACGCGTCTCGAGAACTTGTTCGATGACCTTGCGGCGGGTCGCGTTCTCTTTGCGACGCTTCTTCGAGACTGGGGCCAGTTTGCTGGTTCGTTTCAGTCCTGTTGTCCTCTTGATTGGCCCAGACCTCTTCATTCCGACAACTCCTTTCGTGTCGTCGAGTCGAGGTGAATGGACTTGGCAATGATGCTCAAAGTCAGTTCGTTGTAAGTCTTGAGGAACGCTTTCTTGGTTGTGTCTCGTTCACGTTCGGAGGCATGGCACAGTCTGTTGTACCCACCGATGACGTCGAGTGTCGTTCCGATCATTGAGTGACTGAAAGGTGGCCGAGGTGAATGTACGGACTTCTCAGAACACGAACAGGGATACACCCTCTCGATACCTTCCTTGTCGACCTTGAGAAGCCACCGTGAGTTGTCACAACGCATACAGTCTGGGAACACTCTGTCGACCGCACCGACCGTGGCGACCTTGGTCATCACTTCATGCCATGCGACATCGGCCGAAGGTGGCCTACCACCGGGCACAGTACGGAATACAGCGCACTCTCGAAGGTCGGCAATGGTTGGGAAGAACTTGCTCTTGACGATCATCTCTTCGGCAGCGCCGGCCAACGCATCGTCGTCAAGGTCGGCCAGACCGTTCACGTAGAGCCTGATCGTCGGGTCGGGCAGGTCTTTCATGTAGGCAGCCGTCAATGTTGCCAGCATCTTCAGCGCACCGTTCTTACTCATCTGAGGTCACCCCAAGGTCTTCCATCAGGGCAATCGGTCGGAAGGCATCAGTCGGGTCGTCGCCCCAAGACATACCGCCAGTGATGAGCCACCTCTTGCCATCGAGAGTCAGTACGGCAGTGTCTCGAGACCCGTGCTCGTAGTAGCCGTAGACCTCTTTCAAGCATTCAATCGCTTTGGCGAGGGCCTCGTCGTAGTCGTACTCGTCGACGTCGAACCAGTAGGACACGGCGTTGTAGACACTTTCCGGTTCGAGTTCTTTCAACGCTTTCACAGCCTCCTCAAACGACCGTTCAATCTTTGTAATGCCAAGCGTTAGATCAGCGCCCATCTTCTTCTCCCATCATCTCTCGTAGACGATGCCACGTTTCGGGCACCTTCGTTTCTGTGTCTGCCTCAGACCGCCAACAGTCTCGAAAGTACTCGAGACGGTCAGAGTTCCGAAGTAGAAGTGTGAGGTCGTTGTAGACCTTGCCATGCTCGTTCTGGCCGGCGTGGAAGGTAGACCTCTTCCATCCACGAACAGCGTCGAGTACGTCGACGAGTTCGTAGTTCTTGAGTGCCCACTTGATTCGGGCTGCCCTCTTCTTGTCGAGCATTGTCCGTCCAGCCTGCTTGCCGGTCGACTCGAGCCACGTGTTGAACACTTGTGTCACTTCATTAGAGATAGCAGGGGTCTTATCTCGTTCAGTTGGTTCTTGTTCACTGGCTCTCGTTACTGCCGCATCTATGCGGCTAGGGGTAGCCGTAGGAGTACGGCCAGCCTCGGCCGTAGATGTACGGCTAGGAGTGGCCGCATCAGTACGGCCACTGTTCATGCTGGCCGGCGGGACACGCTTGACGATGTAGAGGTTCGACTTCCATCTCGTGCCATCGTGTCGACGAATGACCTCGACGGCACCTAAGTCTTGAAGTTCTTTCGACAACCTGTCGATAGAGTCCGTCGACATTCTGAGTCGCAGTGCCAACGTCGCACGACTCGGCCATGCCTCGCCAGTCGAGTAGTCGGCATAGCGAGCCAGAAGTGCGTATAGACGAACGGCACCGTGGCTCAGACTTGAGGTAGTCACCCATTCGGGCACTATTGAGAACGGCCCTGTATCGGAGCCGTACTCGTCGTGATAATCTTGTTCCGTCACCTGACTCTCCTGTCGGTGTAGCAGGTGCCGGGGCGTTCAGTCGGGAACGCCCCGGCACTTGTTCTTAGGTCGACGTCAGGCCGGTACGAGCCAACGGTTGATGGTCTTGAGCACCCTGTCACTTGTCGTCACCATCGGCACCATACCGAGGTGCCTACCGAGTGCTTGGTCGGCTTGAGCCTTCGAGGGCATCTCTGACTTGCCCCACTGTTCGATCTCAGTCATGGCGTTGTAGATACCCCATGCTGTGAACCGCATGTCGTTAGGGATTGTCGTCGAGTGAGTCAACGTCGACACAATCTCTGTTCGCTTGTCGAGTCTCTTGTCTCGCTTGTAGCCATCGAGTGACACGCCAGCGGAGTCGACGAGAGGTGCGACGAGGTCCAACACTTCATCGAGACGGTTCTCCGTCAACGGAGTGTTCAGGAGTTTGTCGACTTGAGCATCGAGGTAGCGGTAGTACGACTCGGAGAGACCAAGAGTGTCTCGAACCGTCTCGGCCCTGCCCATCACGTTGCTGGTGTGTCGAAGTGACACGACTGGTCGGACAGTCTGCCGTGTGTTGAAGATGGCCTTGATCTGGTTCGTACACGTAGGACGTACTGGCGTACATGCGAACTTGAGTCCACTGCTGCCATCGAATGAGTTCACGAAGCACAGGTACGGGTCGATCTCGCTGGTGAAGTCGGCCAAGTCCATTCGGCCTGCCATGAACACCGCACGGCCACGGTTGACGAGGCCGGCGTACTCAGGCTTCCAACCACCTGCTGTCATGGCTTCGATCAAGTCTGTTGCCTCTTTGGTCTGAACGACGTGGTATCTCGAACCGACAGGTCCGATGGGCTTGCCGGTGTCGTGACGGTACGTGACGTTGTAGCCCTCGACACGTTCGGTCATCGAGATCTGTTGGCCGTCTGGTGTCTTGTAGTTGAACGGCGATGGGATAGAGGCCACCAGCGGAACCATGCCGACAGTGAAGTCGATGCCTGACTCACTCATCGCTTCAGCGACGGACATTCCAGTCACGTTCTTGCCTAGGCGTTGCCACGTTGTCTTTCGTTCTGATGCTTGGATCATGACTCTTGCTCTCCTGTGTTGTTGTTGGGATTGGTTGCCCTGCTGCCGAGTTTGGCTCGCTTAGGGAATGGGACGGGGCCGGTTGCGTCGTAGACCAACTCGCCTTCGTCATCAGTCGACGCAGTGAACTCTGCGATGACCTCGAACGGAGAAGGTGCTTCTGTGATGGCAGTGGTCTCGATGACCTCGGCGTCGACCACTTCGGCATCTTCAACATTCACCGATGCGACCAGACTGTCGAGTTCCTCAGACGTCATCGACTCGCTTCCTCGTTCGCCCCAGATGGCCCGAGCGACGTCCTTGTCACCACCACACGCTTCGAGGAGTGTCCGCTTGGCCTCGATCGCCGGCACCTTCCGTACAGCGAACGGGTCCTCTTCGACCACTTCACCTGTCGGTGTGACGATGGCACCGAGTTCTTCGGGCACGTAGCCGGCACCGAGGACCACATCAGGGAATAGGACTCGGCACAACGCTGAGACGGCACGCCATGTCAACATGGCTTCCTCGTACTGTCTCCAGTTGTTCTTCGTCAGGAGTCCGGCAGCCTTGGCATGGACTGTCGAGAACTCGGCGGTGTGTTCGTCGCCGTTGTCGGCACGTCGACCGTGTGCGATGGCCACCCTCTGATCGTCTCGGGCGACCACGCTGACGTTGACGCTATGGCCGGCGCGTCGAACCAACCCGAGCATGGCTTCGGGTCGAAGGGATGCGGTGCCCTCGATGACGTGGTAGTTGCGGAGTGAGGTCATGACGTCCCACCCGAACGACTGTCCAGCAAGGCCGGCTGCGATGACGTCGTAAGGCTTGCCCTGATAGGCGCGTGGAATGATCCTGCTCTTGGCCAGCACGTCGGCCTGCTGAACGATCAGGTTGAACATCGACGCACTGTCGACGTTGGTGTTCGATGACGGAACGATCTCGTTCACTTGGTCTCCTTGATGATGAGGTGGGCACGCCCAACTGTCTGTCGGATTGCCTTGGGTTCGAGCAATACGGCTCGAGCCTGTTCGAGGGCATCGGCCCTGCTTGTTGCGTCGATGGCGAACGTCTCGCTCTTGTAGACAACTCGCACCGTGTAGGTCTTGAGTGTCGGCTGAACGGAACGGTCTTCGAGTGTGACCAATCGGGCCACCTTGACGCCTCGCTTCTTTGCGTAGGCCACCACCGACACTTCTCCGTTGCGCCCCTTCTCCTCGACGATCTTGATCGAGTAGTCGAGGTGGGTACTGAGGATGGGCTTCATGGGCGATGCCTTCCTCGTTTCGTCTGTCACGAGCCAGATCGCTTCGGCGAAGGCTCGTAACTGTTTGAGTGGTCGATAGGGCGCTCGGGTGGCCTTCTCTGTTTCTTTGGTCCTCATGATTGTCTCCTGTCTTGTAGTTGAGGTCAGTTGTTGTCGGTGTCGACTTGAACGGTGTCGACTTGAGGT
>Ga0129333_10005217_pt1 | contig 12176 bp, 6 predicted proteins | sample CPB6_08_DNA_FD_94474 | JGI IMG/M metagenome (GOLD analysis project Ga0129333, IMG submission 94474) | Freshwater to marine salinity gradient microbial communities from Chesapeake Bay, USA - CPBay_Sum_0.6_0.8_DNA | ecosystem: Environmental > Aquatic > Marine > Coastal | place: USA: Chesapeake Bay... | reverse complement strand
CTTAGGACGTGGCAGTTGACCGTTGCCGCTGTATTCAAACCCCGTCGCTTCGATTGGAAAACGCATGTAACTATTGCCGTTCCATACCACTTCGCCGTTGGCATTGAGCGAACTGCCTGCGTGAAAGCGGTATGTTTGATCGACGCCGTGCTGCGTGGTATTTAGCTCAAGCTCAAACAGCTCAATGATGGCGCTGGGTGCAATCGCCTGTAGGTCTGAGACTGGTACGGTCATGGTTCAAATACCTGTTGAAATGTTACCGTTAATCTGCTAACGCCAGCGTCAAACATCTCTTTTGAGTAACCACCTTCGCACTTCCATTTGTACGAAGTTGATTCTTCGTCTGGTGGAATCCAGTCAAACGACTGTGAATCATTTGCTCTTTGATCTAGGAATGTTTCGATAATCCTTATGTCGCTGTCTGGCAGGGTAAAAGTTAGCGACCATTCCTTTGGATCTTGGTTTAAGCCGAAAACCGTCCTTTGCTCATATCCATCCCCGAACTTGGTCGTTCGGGTTTTTGGGTTTGATTTTTTGGTGGCCGAGTATGTCGGCTTGTAGTTTGGAAAAGTGGCCATTACGCAAGGAGTCCTCCGGGTCGTTTTTGCTTGATCAGCTCTTGTTGCACTGCCGCTCCAATGACGCGGCCGAGCTGGGCGCCCTGCGCCTCGTCGCCCTGAACCTTAGACCCGCTGGCATCGACAGAGACATTCACCATGATGCTGCCTCCACCAGCCCCGCTCGCGTCAACTCCGAGCCGGCCACCAGGCCCCCTAGTAAGGGGCATGATCGCCTCTGGGCCTGCCTCGCCCATGAGCCCAGTTTCCATTGAGGCGCCATCGGCAAACTTAAAGAGGGTTGGCGAGGAGACGATTGAATTGGTGAATGCAGCGCCATTGGCGAATCCTTGAACACCGCCAATTGATGGCGCTTGGCTCCAGTCAGTTCCCAGATTTCCGAATAATCCACCTCCACTGCCGCCCCAGTTGGTGCTTTGAATAGGCGTCGCACTGGCATCAAAAAACGTGCTACCACCGCCGCTAAGTCCGGCAAAGATTCTGGCGATTCCAATTGCGGTATATGTAGCAATAATGGATACAGCCTCTTTTGCTAAAATTTCTGCAACGCTCTTGAGGAAGCCGGCAAATACTTCTTGGCCAGTAGCTGTACCATCAAGAAGTCCGGTCACAAGCTGCTCGAAGGAATTCCCAACAGCGTTTCCGATTCCTTGCGATACCCTGATGGCCGTCGCCTCAAGATCATTCAAGGAAGAAATTCCTTGATTGACGAAATCTTCGATTTCATTTCTACGCTCTTTTTGAATAAGCTGGGGGGCAAAAGACTGGATCGCGCCAGGTATTCCAGCTTTGGCTTTCTCAAGCAGTACGGCCTGGCTGTCCAGGCTTGTCCTGATTACAGTGCCCAGCTCGGCCGAGTATCTGGTTATGCCAGCAATGGTTCCGTCAATTTGCTTTTTCCTTGTCTCCGTGGTTTCGGTAAGTCCTCTCTCAATTCGCAATGCTTTAATTCGATCGTCAAGAATTGCCCTCTGGGTTTTAAGAGCTTCGTCATAGTATTCTTGACTCCTTAGCTGTTGAATTGCTGCATCGTATTGAGCAGTCGCAAGCTTTCCTGCAAACTCAAGTTCAATTATTTTATTTGCAATACTTTCTTTGTAGCCTTGGTTGATTAGCTGTGAATACCTGGCTCGTCGCTGTTCATTTTCTGTAATTTTATTTGAAACTGGCAGAGCTTTTGCGTTCTCCAGCGGTATAGCAACCCCAAGATCCGCCAACGGAGTGAGAATTTCTGCAGAAATTTTCTCAATTTCCGAGGCAAGAGTTTCCGCAGAGTTTGCATAGGCAAATTCAACTGATCTCAGCGCTTCGGCAGTTTGCCTGGCAATTTGATCGCTTTGTGTCTTAACTAAACTGTCAATGCCTGCGGTTGAGATAGCCCCACCGCCGACAGGCGCAATTGCCCCTAGATTTGCAGGCGGCTTAAGATTCTTGATTTCGGCAATACCTTCTGATACAATTTTTTGCTGTATGTATTGCAACTTAAGTTGCTGCTCAAAATATGACTTGTCGCCTGGTCTAGCTGTTTTCAAAAGCTCCTTAAGTGCTGCAATTTCTCTGTTTACGTCTATTTTGACTGCAGCAAGTTCAAGTTCCGCAATTCTTCGTTCTAGCTTAAATTTATTGCTGCTGTATTCTTCGTTTCTTCTTTGTGTTTGCTCGTTAATTTGTTTGACCTGTTTTGCAGTGTCAACATTAAGCTTTGAAACCTGTTTTTCGACTTCTACTTTGAAATTTAACGCTTCAAAATCAAGTCTTTTTGCTTCTAGCGCTGCGTCACGCTTTATTTTTGCTGCTTTCTCTTCGGCGGAAATTTGCTCAGTCAGAAATGTTGATACTATCTCTGCTGTTCTTTTCGCAATATCTTCTATTTCTTTTGGCTTTCCAGCGCCAGCTTTTTCAATTGAGGTTTTTGTAAATCGCTCAAACTCTTTAATTCTGTTTTCAGCCTGAAGATCAAGCAATGAGTTTTCTTTTTCAAGAATTGCAAAGCGACGATTGGCAACTTCGTCTTCAATTTGCTTGCGAATCTGTCTAATGCTTTCTTCGTAAGACTCAATAATTTCAAATCTTTGCTTATCGAGGTCTTGCTGTTCGCGGGCCGCGTTGCGGGCCTGATCTATAACATTTTTACCAACATCCCTAAGCTCAAGCTCTCTTTTATTGGCATTTATTTCAGTTTCAATAACTTCTTTTTGGCTAGGCTTTATGTTCGCCAGCGTCGCACGCTCAAATCTAGCAGTAATTTCCCGAATTATTTCTGGGCTAGTCCTGGACATGGTATCAATAAAAACATTTAGCTCATTATCGAAAAGTCCTACCGGCACCTTTTCTGATGGCGGCCTTCGATTTCTTGGCCAGTTGGTAGCTCTAACAAGTTCTCTGTCAAGAGCTTCCCGCTGCCCAGGAGCAAGCCCTTCTCTGACCGCCTTTAGCCTATTTGCAACGACAGCTGGCTCAAAAATAAACTTATTCAATTCATCAAGCAAAGATCCGAGTGGGCCAGCGATAAATGCCTGAATTCCCATGCCAACTTCTGCAAATGATCTGCCAAGTTTGTCGGACTGAGTTTCCAAATATTTCAAATTCTTGACACCGTTAATGCCAAATTTTTTAATTGCCTCTTGCTGAATCAGGGCAGAAGCAAATGATGCGTTGCCAGATTGAATTGTTTTTTTAATCAGCTCTTCTTGCCCCCTGGAAGAGAAGAACGATTTTTCAGCAAGTTTGTCAAAGTTTTCTACTGGTTTCTGAAGAGCGGCGCCAAGCTCCTTGGCGCTTTGAACAGCAGTATCAAATGCAGTGCCAAGAGCAGTGCCAATCAGGGACAGACCAAAGCCAAGGCCGCCACCAGCAAAACCACCAGCAAAGCCGCCAAGGCCGCCGCCAACCGATGCCCCGAGTCCCTGGCCAAACAGCAGCGGGAACGCGCCACCAATCAATCCCTCACTGATGGCATTTGCCTTGCGAGGATCTCTCGTGAATCTCGTCAAGAAGCCCGCGTCAGGAGCCCTTACCTGCCCTTCACGATCAATTTTTGCAATTGTCTCGCGAAGCTGGTCGTCAAGGCGATCAAAGCCCTTCGCGGTTGGATCAAGAACTGCCCTGAATTCTTTCAATACGGCAGAAAGAGCTTCTATTTCATTGATAGATGCCTTCGTGGGATCCCTCAGCTCCTCCAGGCCCAGCAGCGCCTCTGCCCCCTTCTTCGTTGCCTCGTCAAGCCTCCGGGCAAACTCCTCCGGGTCTTTCTGGCCGCCGGGGCCACCGGGGCCGCCAGGGCCGCCACCAGATGGGGGACGGGTGCCGCCACCAGCGCCGAAACCGCCGCCAACGCCGCTCGCCATGCCCTGGGCCTTGTCGATCGCTCGATCAATTTGAGCGAACAAGAAATCGAAGGCTTTCTCGGCCTTCGTTCCTTTTATTTTGGCAAGGAAGGCATCAGCGCCCTGGTCCACCTTATTTGCAATAAAGTCGAAAGCCTCCTTGGCTTTTATTTGCTTTATTTTGGCCGCAGCAGCGTCGGCGCCCTTTTTGGTTTTATCTGCAACAAAGTCGAAAACTTTTCCTGCCTCTGTTTTTTTTATCTTTTGGCTGGCTTTATCGGCGGCTGTTCCTATGTTACTTGAAATCGAGTCAATTGCTTGGCCGACTTTTGATTCCTGTATTTTCTTGACGCCATTTTTTGCGGCTATGCCAATATCCGTAAAGACGGAATCAATTGCTTTTTTAACTTCTGCGCTAATAGCTGTCTTTTCTTGAATTTGTTGCGCTGCCTGAGCTGGCTGAACCCCTGGCATGGGTTGAGCCGCTGGAGCGGGCATAAGGCTTTTCCCAGCAATCCGCATTGCTGTGTCTTCTGCCATGATCGCGGCCTGTCTTTCGGCAGAGCGTCGATATGCCTCTTCGATTCGCCGCCTTTGCTTATCGTCCTCCGCGACTATTTCCCCGGCTCCGGCAATTTGTGCCTGGCCTGGAATTGTAGTGAGAGAAGACGAGCCTGCAATAATCTCCTTGGCAGCCTTTGACGCGGCGCCGAGGATTATTGATTTAATCTTGTTTTCTATTTCTGGTATGTCATTGCCCTGTTCAACAAGGCTCCATTGCTCTTTGCCAAACATTTTTTCAAAATCTGGCACCATGCCAATTTTCTTGAAGCCGGCCAGCCATTGCTCTTCTGAAATTCCAAATCGACCCGCACCTTGGCCACGAGCATTCCCATACAGCCTCGCCATCCTTTCTGGGCTCGTGCCATAGGCAGCTGGAATTTGCTCTTGCGCTGTTTTTGGAATAGCAGCAGAGACGGCAGCCTTGGCTTGTTCGACAAACGTTGAAAAAATATTTGGCTGGCGAATGTCTACCAGTCTTGGGGCTTTTGCGCGTGAGCCAGTAGTGTATGTAGTCTCTGCGTCAAAAATAGACTTAAATCTGTCTTGCAGCTCTTGGTCTGCTTTTTGATTTTTAATTTTATAGAACTCTTGCTGAGTAAACAGTTTATTGAAATCCGGTACGCCGCCAAGTCGCGTAAACAAATTACTCCATTCAGCCTCTGACATTCCAGCGAATCCAGCCCCGCCAAAAGCCTTGGCCTGCCCCGCCATTACGCTTGGATCAGTTTCGCCAAGAGGAACAAGCATTCCCCTTCCAGCCTTGCTTGATCCAAATTTTTTCGTTAAATCGGCACTTGCCTGCACTAGAGTCGCAATAATATCAAGGCCACTTGTTAAATTTTTGATAGCCAGTTCAATTTCTTGTGCGCTAAAGACGGCCTCTCCGGCTTCCCTGCCTATTCCATAAAACTGTTTGTAAATATCTTGGACTACCTTAAGCTCTGTCCCAACATTTCCGACAGAAAGCTGGCCCTCCGCTGCCTTAAAAAACTTTTCTCCAAGAAATTCCTGTAATTTTGCTGGGTTAAGTATTGTTCCCTTTTGCGCAATATAGCCTGCCATTTCCTCTGCTGACACGCCTCTTTGAGAGCCTTCGCTTAGAAGGGCAGCGCCGGCCTTTGCGCTGGCATCCAGCAGGCTTTGGCTCGTTTTTTCGTCTATTGCCTTTCCGCTAAACCCCTTAAGCGTTTCTTCGTCAATTGAAAAGGCTTTTCTTGCCGCCTCTTGAATTGTTGGAGTTGCTAGGTAAAGCTGATTGGCGTAAGTTTTTACAAGATTTTGAACAAGCTCAATCATAAACCGCGACGGGCTATTGATTCCAAATTCCTTGTTTATTGCGTCAGTGGAGCTTTCCGCCATCTTCTTCGCAGCCGCTGCGGCAGCAGGCGTACCGGCTTCAAGGCTATTTGCAAAAGTTTCAGCAATATTCTTGCCGGCATCATCAGCATTTTGCCCGCCGGAGTTGAATTCTCTTACAATTTTGTCAATAGCAACTGCGGGAGAAGCGCCAGCAAGGAAGGCTTCTCTTGAGCCGCGAGCCTCCCTGAGTTTTTGCAGTGCCTGCTCAAGGCCAGGGCCTGACTTAGAACTCTTGCTGAGGCTGTTGGCAAGGTCATCAATTGCCCTCTTGTACGGCATTAAAGCTTCAGCTGCTTCGCGCACATTGTCAGCGGTAGCGTTGCCTTGCAGCTTTTGAATATTTAGTATTTGCTCTTCAAGACCTTTTCTCAGGTCGGCAACGTCAATGCCCTTGCGGCTAAGCCTGAGAAGACGGTCTTCTTGAGCCCTCGCCCTATCAAAAAGCCTCCCCCTCCTGTCTTCGTTTATCTCTGCTTGCGTTTTGCCGGATGGACCGCTCTTGTATGTTCCAGCTGTCTTGGCTTGGCTCACCCTAAGCTCAGAGTAAAGCCTGAATTTTTTGATTAGCTCGTCAATGGCTTCTGTTTCTTGCTTGGTTAGGGCTATCTGATTATTGGAGAGCCCGCTAACAAGCTTAGCCAGCTCCGCTTTTTCTTCCATGAACTTAACGCCCTTGCCTTCAAGGATCGTATAGTTGTTGAGCTGCGTTTCCAGCTTTGTCAACTGATTTTTGCGAGCATTGGCAGCATCTTCCATTTCCTTCTTGGAAGCAGCTGCGGCCTTGTCTCGATTTTCAGCAATAGCCTCTTCGCCGCGAGCAAGAAATGTAGTCCAGTTGACGCCTTTTGCGCGTTGCTTTTGCCTGTTATTTTCAATTTCTTTCTCAAGTTGCAGCTGTTTTTCTACTTCGCGAGTTATTTGCTGCGATTCCTCAAGCTGATTGCCAAGCAGTGCTTCTCGGGCTTGGCCAATGCCAATAGAAAGCTTTTCAACCTGATTTTGAGATAGCCCGGCTTTGTTGATTTTGTCGATAAGGTCTTCTTGCTCTTTGTATGCGTCGTTGATTTGCCTTTGATACTTGCGCTGCTCTACGAGATTATCAATCGCTACAGATGGGCCGTCTTTTGCTTTTTTGGCGGTCGCAGTCGCAGTGCCGCCGTCTTTTTTCTCAAGCTGCACTAGCTTGCTAGTGGCGGCTATCTCGTAGCCAAGAAGGTCAACATCAACCTTCCTAATGCTGACCCCTTCTTGCTTGGCTTTGTTCAGCGTCTTTTGCGCTTCGACTAGCTTGCCCTGAAGACTTGCAAGCTCTTTATTGAGAAGTTCGCTTGGATCCTGTGCCTGCAGTTTGATTAAATTTTTCTCTGCTATTTCGCCGGAGCGAATAATGTTTTTGAGACGCGCCTGGTTCATGGCCTCCTGGCGCTTCGCCTCCGGCGAACCAGGCGCAAACCCGCCGCCAATCAAGCGGCCGGAAACTGGCAAGGCGGGGCCGCGCCGCCCCTGCCGCTGCGCGGCCGGAGAGCCCGGAACCGCACCCCCTGTCACCAAGCGGCCAGTTACCGGCATGGACGGGCCGCCGCGCCGCGCTGCCTCCCTCTCCGCTTTGCTTCTGCCCTTCGCGGCGTCGAGTTGATCTTGCAGTTCGCGAGTTATCGCTTTGGCGCTTTCAAGGCGATCTTCGTCAAGAGCCTCAAGAACTCGACTTGAATTCTCCAGAAGACGAGTTTTATCAACTTGGCCAATTTGGGCATCGTAAATATCTGAGTAAATTTTAGAGTATTTATCAAGAATATTATTGGATTCTTTCTGCCTGCGCTGCTGCGTTTTCTCTGCAGAGGATCTAAACGCTTCTTGCTGCCTGTACTGCTCAAGGCTGCCGAGCCTCGTAGCGGGGGCGTTCTTCATTGCAGCGGCGTCCTGCAATTCTTCGTTTAGCCCCCTGATGGCATCTTCGACAGCCCTATATTCAAGGCTCACGAACGGAAGCAGCTGCTGAACCTTCGTAAGAAGACTGATATGAGCCCCTAGAGCCGCCTCGCTCCTAGTCAGCTCGGGAATCATATTGATCAGTTCTGATACTTGCGCTCTTGCCCCTGAGACTTCCCTGGCGCCACCACCGCCAGGCGCGAATCCGCCAAGCCCTGCCGGAATGTCCATCGCCTCGGAAAAGCCACCGGCAAGCGCTGCGAACGTGGCCTGCTGCGATCTTGCAAGCTTGATAGAGGCTATTTCAGCGGCGATTGTATACCTGACAAATTCATTGCTCGCAATTTCCGAGTTATTGGCCACCAGCGCAAGAGCTTCGGCCTGTGATTGAATTTGATTAAGCGATACTCCAAGACCAACCCTTGGATTCTTCTCCGGCGTTCTGCTGGCTACCATTTGGCCAAGTCTTTCCTGACGCGCAATAGCCTCCATCCCAGAGGCGGCGGTCTGCATCTCAAGCTCTCTCAGCAAGTTCTCTTCTTGCTGAATCTGCTGAGCAATCTCGGTTCTTCTTTGATTCCTCTGCTGCCTTAAGGCATTTTCTTGCTGAGTTTGGGCAGCTCTTTGCTGAGCCAGCATATCCGGCAAGCCGGCGAGCAGTTCGCCTTCTTGGAGCGCCCTGGGCCTTGGCCTTGGAATATCCACGATTGCTTCAACCTGCCCAAGGCCCGCGAGTTCCCTCCTCAAGCCCTCAAGCGATTGCTCAACGCGAGTAATTTCGTCGCCAAGGCGCCTGAAGTCTTTTATTTGATCAGGGACTCCGGTTGTTGTTAGGGTTACTTCATCCTTAGTCCTTTTAAGCGAATCTCCAAAAGAAGTGTACTCCCTGGCGAGAGCCCTTACGGCATTTGCGCTTGCCAGCAACTGATTGGCGTCAATAAAGCCGCCGGCAGTTTTGGATACTTCGCGGCTTGTCTCGCTAATTTTTCGCTGAACTCCTCCAATATCTTGCTGCAGGTTGTTGATGGAACCAGATATTTTGCCAATTTCCCCATTGAATCTTTCCGCCGCCTTTGCGCTTCTTATTAGCCGATTTTCCATTTCTTGGATTTGCCTCGAAGCCAGTTCTCCGCGCTCCCTCCTTCCTGCGATAATGCGCTCAATTCGATCGGCTGCTCGAAGCTGTCGCCCCTGGTTTCTTTCTGCGGCTACCAGGCGATCCTGCTCTGCCCTTAGGCTGGCGGTAAGCTTGGTTCTGGTTTCAAGTTCTTCGTTAATTCTTGCAAAAGTTCCACGCAGCTGCGAGCTATTGGCTTCGCGTGGCGCGAGGTCAAGAGTTTGACTATTGATTCGCTGGACCGCGCCTTGAAGCTGGCCTACATCAGAAATCAGCCTATTAACAGCAGCCGAACCACGAACAATAAGATCAATTGTCGCTTGTGTGCTGGCCACGTCGCAAAGCCTCCTGCCTCCCCGGAGTCTAGCTAGGCAGAAAAAAGCCACCCCCAACAGGGGCGGCTAGCGACGGGCTTTTTGCTTGATTCTCTCTACTTCCCTCTCCTGGCGGCGTCCCTTAACTGCGAAGAACGCTTGCCAAAGAATCATTTCCTCCTCTGTAACCCTGTTCTTTAACTCAAACAGAGTGCAGTGCAAAACTTCGGCAAGAGCCAGCTGAAAGTAAAGGCGAGAATCAAGCTCAAGCTGCGACTCAACCTCTTTTGAGATCGCAATTTTCGTTGGTACGCGGCTTCAGGACGCACATCATCAGTTTTTGGATGTCTTCATCCTCAACTTCACGCTTCATGTCGGGAATGTCGCCGGGCCTGAAAAGCCGCTCTCCGTTTTCGTCAAGAGCCTTGTGGCAGATCAGCTGAAGCGCAAAGTCATTTGCGCTATCACTGGCTGCGTCTTTTTGCGCTTTTTCGCGCTCTGCGGCAGTCAGTGGCTGAACATAAAAAACAAACTCGTCACCATTTTCAAGAGTGACGCGCTGCTTGATGGGCTCAAAGTTCGCCGCCTTGCGCAGGCGGTCGATCGCCCTCATGGGGGCGGCGTTCGGAGAGGGTTGGGCGCTCATAAGAAAAAAGCGGTCTTCGTCAGTCTACCCCAGTTAGCCAGATTCCGCAGATCAGTGTGTCACCTGCTCCCAGTCAACGCTTCCGTAGACACTGCTCGATGCCGTGTCACAGGAGGCAACCAAGGCAAACACAGATGGAGTAGCGGTAAATGGATCCCGCTCAAGCTGTAATCCAAGAAATTGGCCTCTCAGGACATTCGCCATTGCAGTTGATTGGTTTGAAGAGCCAAAAAACCCAAAAGAAAGCCCCGCTATTGCGGGGCCGTTGACTCTTGCGAGGATCAGGATTGGCTCAGGTCGAACGTAACGCTGCCGGAGGGGCGGAAGTTGATGGCAACCGAAATCGCATCATCCGGGTTGATGTTGAGGCTCGCGCTGGTCAGCACGGCTTCAACGGCGATCGAGCGAGACTTGGTTTCGCTGACCGTGCCGCCGACAGTCACGCGATCAATGTAGAGCTTGAACGAAGCCCCAACTTGCTGACGCTGAAGCACGTCCTCAATCATTCGGTTAGCAAAAGAAGTGTCCTCGTCCGTCATGTAGACGTTGGTGCTGCCGGTGCCATCAGCAAAGCCAGTGATGTAGTTGCGGAATGGCGCGTACTGGCCGGCGGTCTGACCGATGGTCGTCACGTCGATTTCACTACGGCTGAACTCAAAGGTCCAGTCACGAACCTGAGCAACGAGCGCGAAATCTGCATATTCAACCTTGAACTCGTTTGGCGCAACTGCCGTGCCAGCAGTCGTAAGCGTCACGCTCGATCCGCCTAGGGTAGCCGAGACCTTCAGGATGCCGGTTGCGGGGGCGTAAGCGATCACGTAGTAGGTCGTGCCAGCCGTGATGCCGGCAGGCAGCGTGCCGGCGACAGTGCCACCTGCGACGTTGTAAACAGCAAACTTAACCGGATCGCCAATCTTGAAGTTCAGGTAGGGCTCAACAGTGAATTCGGCGTTGGCGGTGCTTACGTCGCCTGGTGCAAATGTGCCAAGCGTTCCGGCGGGCTTGTAGTACAGGGCGCCGGACGTGCCGGTGAGAACGGTTGCAGACATCGGACCAAGGGCAAGTGTTTCGGGCGGTGCCCGGTGCCCCTAGAGTAGCGGCCTACTTTGCGGAGGCCTGCCAGCCGGCTTCTATTCTGCCGATGAAATGCGGGGCTTCGTCTGAATACGGGAAAGAAGGGCCAGTAATTTGCCCAACGCGAACGTATGTTGAATCCGAAGATTTCTTGCTAGAGTTCAGGGTATCAATGACAGCCTTTGCAAGAGCTATCATTTCTTGGCATCTTGCCGGGCCGTTGCTCTTCGGCGCATAGCACCGAACGATTAGGGCTCCCCTGGCGTAATCAAGAGAGCCATCAAGAGTTGACTCGGTTGTGAGTCCAAATGTTACATTAACGCGCACATATTCCTTTGGCGGATCGGGCGGAACTGCCGTCACATTGTCAAAATAGACAGGAACCGGGGGCACTTGAGTGTTGTAAGCAGTAAGGAGTGGCGCTTCAATTTTTGCGCGAATAGACTGATAGTTCACTAGAATCTCCCGCTAAATCCAATTTCAAATCCTCTTTTGAGGTCAAAGTCAAGTTTGCCGCCTCTTGTGTACGTGATATACCAGTCCTGTTCCGCCGTCATGGACGACCCGCTTTCGTTAAAGCTGCCATTAAATTCTGGGCCTATTTCATAGCGATACCCCGGATTGTCCCTTTCTAGCCCAAGACCATACGGGCTGACGCGGCGGGGATCCTTAAGAGGCTCCGGCCAACCCTTGCTCTGCGCAATGTCTCTACGAAAATTGCCGACTTCTCCCTCAATTGCAAGATTTGCGTGTTGTGCCGTATTGACAATTTGAAACTTAGTGACTTCCGCCAGCTTTGTGCTTGGGCCAGTTCGGCCGCCCTTCAGGTATCTTTCTACGGTCGTAATCGTTAGATCATTTTTCGTGTATCTGTAAACTGAGCCCTCCGGGCCGGGTTCGCCACCAGAGGCTCCATCGGGCACGAACCGCCATGAAGCGGAAAACTGGCCGCTCCAGGCGGGGCCGGCCTTGGACAAGCCATTCATGGTTTCAATGGCAGCAGCCTGCAGCGCTCTGCCGATCTCTCGTCTTAGCTGACCTGCATACTCTTCCTCTGCTCTTTTGACAATTTGACGATTTAGGGTGGCCTGTCTCCTTGAAAAGGAAGACCTCGCCCGCGAGGCTTTCCCGGCTCTGCTGGCCATTATCCAAGCCTCCCGATAACTGAGTGCATGATAGGGCTGTCACCGCGAATCGAAGCCGGCTTGATAATTTTCGCAGTTCTTGATACGCCGTTTTGCGTATAGCGAATAGAGTCTGTAACTTGTG
>Ga0129333_10005216_pt1 | contig 12178 bp, 11 predicted proteins | sample CPB6_08_DNA_FD_94474 | JGI IMG/M metagenome (GOLD analysis project Ga0129333, IMG submission 94474) | Freshwater to marine salinity gradient microbial communities from Chesapeake Bay, USA - CPBay_Sum_0.6_0.8_DNA | ecosystem: Environmental > Aquatic > Marine > Coastal | place: USA: Chesapeake... | reverse complement strand
TGACCCTCGTTTTCGCCAGCCTCGAGCTGGACCACCGTTACCCAGGGTCCATTCGCGGCGTCAGGGGCGCGCCGGCCGATTTCCGCGACCAGGGTGACTGATTCCCGCGCGAGCGAGTGACGTTGGTCCGCGGTCAGGTCGGCTCGGATGCGGACCGACGATAGGCCTGAGAGCAGGTTGAGTCCGACTGCGAGGCTCAGCGCGAGCGCGACCTGGAGCCAACGGTTGGCCGCGCGCCCCTTCCGAACCTCCGCGAAGTCGTCGTGCGTGCGCATGGCGTCAGTCGGCGGCCTCCACGTTGACCACGGTCAAGCCGAGGCAGAGGGCGCAGCCCGTGAGGTAGAGCGCGAGCGGCCGCGTGTCGATGATGCCCGAGGCGAAGTCCTCGAGATGCCCGAGTGTGCGAAGGTGCTCGGCGGGACCTTTCATCCAACCGAGCCATTCCCACCCGTCGGAGGGCAGCGCATCGATCAGCCCGCCCGACACGGTTAGACCCAGGAGGCACACGAATGTCATCAGTGCCGCCAGCCCTGGACTGCGCGTGCGGGAGCTGCAGAGCAAGCCGATGGCCACGTGCAACAATCCGCTCACCGCAATGAAGCTGACGCCGCCGCCGAGGGTGACGGTGTCCAACAGGCGCGGGTCGGCCGAGGCACCAAGCGCCTCGGAGGCAATGAGGGGGAAGAGTGCGAACGACGCCCAGAAGACGACCCACGTCGACCAGGTGCACGCGAACTTGGCGGCGACGACGGCGAACGCGCTCGCCGGTGTGGTCAGGAGGGCGCCGAGTGTTCCCGCGCGGCGCTCTTCCGCGAAGGTGCGCATCGTCAACAGCGGGAGGATGCACAGCAGTGGCAGCGGGAACCAGCGGAAGACGGCCTCGGCCGGGGTCCAGGGCATGGGCGTCCGGCTGCAGGCGAGCACGGCGTACCAGTGGATCGTGCCGAGCAGGGCGAGGAAGAGGGCCCAGCTCGCCCAGGTTGTCCATGAGAGCCAGGTCATGCGTAGCTCATGGACGAGGAGAACGCGGAAGGCGCGCATCAGCTTGCCCGCGCCTCCCGCGCATCCCGGCGTGTCGCCGCGAGGAAGATGTCCTCCAGTCCGCCGCGCTCCTCCGCGACCTCGCGGATGCGGAGCCCGGACCGGACCAAGCCCGCAAGGAGGTTATCCCGTGCCGGCGATCCCGGCGGCAGCGTAAGGCGGAACTGTTTCCATCCTGGTTCGGCCATTCCAAGCTCCGCGGCGCTCGCGCCAGGTTCGAGGCTCCGCGCCGCCGTCTCGAGCTCGGCAAGCGAACAAGCCGCCACCACGCGATGCGCGGGCGTTGGCAGCAGGTCGCGCCGCAGGTCCTCGGTGCGACCTTGGGCGACGATGCGCCCGCGGTTCAGGATGACGACCCGGTCGCAGACTTGCTCCACCTCGGGCAGGATGTGGCTTGAGATCAGCACCGCCATCTTGCCGCGAAGCGAGCGCAGTAGGTCGCGGATTCCGAGAATCTGGTGGGGGTCGAGCCCGATGGTCGGCTCGTCGAGCAGGATGACACGCGGGTTGGCGAGAAGGGCGTCGGCGATGCCGACGCGCTGGCGGAACCCCTTTGAGAGGTGGGCGATGAGCATGGTTGAGCGCGCGCGCAGGTCACAGTCATGCATCACCTGATCCACGCGTAGCTCGATCAAATCCTCCTCCACCCCTTTCAGTCGCGCCCGAAGCTCAAGGTACTCGCGGACTCGCAGGTCCTCGGGCAGCGGGTTGTTCTCGGGCATGTAGGCGAGGTGTCGCTTTGCGGCCGTCGGGTTCAGCGCCACCGACTCGCCCCAGACCGTGGCGCGTCCGGAGCTTGCGAGCAGCCGGCCTGCGAGGATGCGCAGCGTCGTGGACTTGCCCGCGCCATTTGGTCCGAGGAAGCCGACGATCTCACCGGGCGCGACCGAGAAGGAAATCTCCTCGACCGCCGTCAGCCTGCCATACCGCTTGGTCAGGCGCGCGGCCTCGAGCGCATGCTCCGGCTGGAGTGCGGTGTCGGCCATGCCCGGCTCACTGTGCCCGCGCGGCCGAGGGCCGGAGCGAGGGTTCCGACGCGATGAGCTGGCGCTGTTCCTCGCGCCAAGGATGGTTCGGTCCGAGCTGACGGTCCATCTTGTCGAGCCAAGCGCGAGCGGTCGTCGAATCGGCCTTGGCGATGGCGCCGCGGGCGAGCGCGAGCATGGCTTGTCCGCGGATGGCATCGGGAGCACCCGCGTTCTCGGCCACTGCGGCGAGTCGTCCGGATGCGTCGGCGGAACCCGTGTCCTGGGTCAGCAAGCCGGCGTAGAGTTTCGCACGGAAGCCGATAGTGCGGAGGGCGGGGGTGTCTCCGGCGGCGGCTGCGGCGGTCGCGGCCGCATCGTAGGCGGCGACCGCAGGCTTGCCGGCCGACTTCAGGCTGTCCGCCACCTCGAGGAGCGCGACCGCGGCCAACGTCTCGCCCGGGTGGGCGGCGGCGAAGGCGAGTCGGCCGGCGTCATCGCTGACCGCGGCGTACTCGGCGCGCAGCCCCTCGGCGCGGCTCTCCGACCAGGATTGGAAGGCGAACCAGCCGATCAGGCCGACCACGATGGCGATTGTGCCGCCGACCAGCCGCTCCTGATTGCGCTCCCAGAACAGCCAGAGGCGGTCCTCGGAGTCTGCATGGGCGAAATCTTCGTCGACGATGACCAGATTGCGGTCGTCGCCCCGGGGGGGCTTTTTGCGGCTTTCTTCGGACATGGCTTGGGTTTCCGAGGGTTGGCAGTGGGCGGGCTGAGTCAATCCCTCGCCGTCCGCATCCGCGCTTGTCGGTCGGCTCCTTTGCGCAAGGATACGCCCTTTCAGTCCCGATGCCCGCCCCCGCCGCACTCCTCGCCCAGCTCGAAGCCTCCGGCAAGCTCTCCCCCGCGACCCTAGCCAACCTCCGCCTCTGGCTGGGCTCCGGCAGTCTCCCTGCCTGGGCGACCCAGGCCCTCGGCGAGCTCTCCGCCGCGGGCGAGTGGTCCGAGCTCGAGGACCGTTTCTACAAGGGTATCGCGTTTGGCACCGGAGGGATGCGCGGCCGCACCCAGGGCAAGGTCATCCCGCCCGCCGAGCTCGGCACACCCGGACCTCTCGGAACGCCCGAGCACGCCGCGGTGGGCTCCGCCTGCCTCAACGAACCCAACATCCTGCGCGCGACCAAGGGACTCTTCCTTCACCTCGTCCAAGCGGGTCGCGCGGCTCCGCGCTTGGTCGTGGCCCACGATGTCCGTCATTTCTCGCGCGCCTTCGCCGAGCGCGTGGCCTCCGCTTGGATCCAGCTCGGTGGCGAAGCCTTCCTCTTCGACGGTCCTCGCTCCACTCCGCAACTCAGCTTCACCGTGCGCCATCTTCACGCCGACGCCGGTGTGGTGCTTACCGCGAGCCACAACCCGCCGCACGACAATGGCTTCAAGTGCTGCCTCGCCACCGGCGGGCAGGTGATGCCGCCGGACGACACCGCCATCATCCGCCGCGTCGAGTCCCTCGGCCTTGCGGATGTCGCCGAGCTCGCTGACAGTCCCCTCGTCGCCGCCCAGCCAGTGCCTGCCGCGGCTGAGACCGCCTATCTCGACCAGCTCGTCTCCGGCATCCTTGATCCCGAGACGCTTTCCCGCCACGCGCCACGCGTGGTCTTCACCAACCTGCACGGCACGGGCGATGTCATGGTCATTCCGGCTCTCCGCCGGGTCGGGGTCGAGCCCATCGTGGTCGAGGAGCAGCGCGAGCATGACCCGCGCTTCCCGACCGTGCGTTCGCCCAATCCTGAGAATCCGGACGCCTTCGCGCTCGCGCTCCGCCTGGCGACCGAGCAATCGGCCGACCTCATTCTCGCCACCGATCCTGATGCCGACCGTCTTGGCGCCGCGCTGCCACTCCCCGGTGGCGGACATCGCCTGCTGAACGGCAACGAGATCGCCGCGCTCCTCGCCGAGTTTCGACTCTCCTCGCTCAAGGCGGCCGCCATCCTGCCCGAGTCGGGCTCCGAGTCCGCGGCGGTGGTCAAGTCCATCGTCACCACGCCGCTGGTCGATGCCATCTGCGCTCGGCACGGCGTGCGCTGCGTCGGCACGCTCACGGGCTTCAAGTGGATCGCGGGCAAGGCCGAGCGCTGGGCGGCGCGGCTCGCCGAGCGCGCCGGGCCCGAGGCACCCGCGTTGCCGCTCCGCCGCCGCGCGCCGCTGGCCCTTCGCCACTCCACGCTTTTCGTGCTCGGGCTCGAGGAGAGCCATGGCTACCTCGCCGATGATGCGGTGCGCGACAAGGACGCCAACGCCGCCGCACTCCTGCTCTGCGAGTTCGTCGCCACGCTCCGTGCCCGCGGGCGCACCCTGCTCGATGCGCTCGATGCGCTCCACCTGAGCCACGGCGCCTTCGCCGAGGACCTGCTCAACGTCACCCACGAAGGCGCTGCCGGGGCCGCTGCCATCCGCCGGATTCTGGCCTCGTGGCGCGCCGCGCCACCCTCGGCGGTGGACGGTGCCAAGGTCATCCGGATCACCGATCATGGCGCCGGACGCTCCGCGCCGCGCGATGAGGAAGGCGAGCCTCTGCCCGAGGAGGACTTCCTCGTGGTCGATCTCGCCGACGGCCGCCGGGTCGCCGTCCGTGCCTCGGGTACCGAGCCCAAGATTAAGTTCTACGCCTATGCCCGTGCCGAGGTGAGGGACGCCGACGATCTCCCCGCCGCCCGCGCCCGCGCCCGCGCCTCCGTCACCGCGCTCCGCAATTGGCTCCAAGCTGACGCCGCCATGCGCGCCCACTGATTTCCAACATGCGCCTACTCATCGCCCTCCCCCTCCTCGTTTCGCTCGCCGGCTGCGCCGGTGGGCCTTCCTCCGATCCCGCCTACCGGGCCGAGAAGTCGCCCATGGCGGCGGCTCTTGCCGGTGAGTCCACCCCGCAGGGAGGCATCGAGGCCGCCAACGCGCGGAACGCCGAGCGCCAACGCACGGGCGACTGGCGCGCGGTGAAGCCCGCGGTCGGACCGACGGAGTGAGCTCAGGCTGCGCCGCCGGCGCGGAGCGCGGCGCGGACTGCCGACTCGGGCACGTCGTCGCGCGTTGCCGCCGTGCCCAGCGCGCGCAGCACCACGAAGCGCAGCGCGCCCGCGCGGTTCTTCTTGTCCTTGCCCATCGCGGCGAGGAGCGCGTCGGCCGCCAGCGGTGAACGCAGGCGAGTCGGCAGGCCGTTGAGCTCGAGCAGCGCGGCGACCGATTCGGCATCCGCTGGCGCGATCAGCCCGAGGTCACGCGAGAGGGTCGCGGCCATGGTGATGCCGATGGCGACGGCCTCGCCGTGCAGGTAGGTGCCGTAGCCGGCGACGGCCTCGATGGCGTGGCCGAAGGTGTGACCGAGATTCAGGAGGGCTCGTCCATTCTCGCGGCTGGTCTCGCGCTCGTCGCCCGCCACCACCACCGCCTTCATGCGCACGCAGGCGAGGATAATTTCGGCGAGCTGGGGATGATCCCAGCTGATCCGTCCCGCGGCCTGCAGCTTGGAGAGGAGTGCGCGGTCGCCGAGCAGGCCATACTTGACGACCTCGGCCATGCCGGCGGCGAATTCGCGCGGCGGCAGATGACGGAGCACGTCGGTGTCGGCGAGGACGCGGCGCGGCTGGTGGAAGGAGCCGGCGAGGTTCTTGCCTTGCGCCAGGTTGATGCCGGTTTTGCCGCCGACGGAGCTGTCGACCATCGCGAGCAGCGTTGTCGGAACCTGCACACAGGCGACGCCGCGGAGGTAAGTGGCCGCGGCGAATCCGGCGAGGTCACCGACGACGCCACCGCCAAGCGCGATGAGGGTGCCATCACGTCCCATCCCTGCGGCGGCAAGCGCCTCCCAGAGGCGGGCGAGCTCGAGGGCGGACTTGGCCGTCTCGCCATCGGCTTGCGTGACGAGGAGCGGGCCGTGCGCCGCGAAGGCCGCCGTCAGCTCCGGCAGTGCGCTCCGCACGCCAGGCGAGGTGACGGTGACCACGACGCGTCCCTGCGCGCGTTCGGCGGCGGCCAGCGCCAGCGCCTCGCGGCTGGCACCGGCGCCCACGCGCACCTCATAGGCGCGCTCGCCGAGCGAGACGGTGTGGGAGACGAGGCTCATCGCGCCTCCACGGTTAGCCGCGCTTCCGCCGCACGGCAAGGCAGGAGCGGTCTCAGTTCGGTAGGCCCACCAGTGCGCGCGCGTAGGCGACGGCATCCAGTGGCTGGAGGTCGTCAGGCGACTCGCCCACGCCGATGAACCGAACCGGGACGCCGCTCGCCCGGGCGATGCCCACGACCGCTCCGCCTTTGCCCGCCCCGTCGAGCTTGGTCACCACCAAGCCGGTCAGTCCGACCGCCTCGTGGAAGACCCGCGCCTGCTCGATTGAGTTGGCACCGAGCGACCCGTCGACCACCAGCCAGCGCTCCTGAGGGGCCGAGGGGTGCGCCTTCGCCGCGACGCGCACGAGCTTGCGGAGCTCTTCGAGCAAGTGGGCCTTGGTGTGCAATCGCCCCGCGCTGTCGAGCAGCACGGCGTCGGCGCCACGCGCCTTGCCCGCGCTGATTGTGTCGAAGGCGACCGCCGCCGGGTCGGCGCCGGGCTTGCCTGAGACCACGGGAACGGCGAGTCGCGCGGCCCAGGCCTCGAGCTGGGCTCCGGCCGCGGCGCGGAAGGTGTCGCATGCGCCGAGCAGGGTGGGGTGGCCCTCGCTGGCGAGACGATGGGCGAGCTTGGCCGCCGTCGTGGTCTTGCCTGCGCCGTTGACGCCGAGCAGCAGGATGACGAGCGGCTTGCCTGACCAATCCGGCGTCCAAGCTGGAGCCGCGAGCTGGCGGGCGAGCACCGCGGCGGCGACCTCGGCCGCGCCGCCGGTCCGCAACTCCGGTTCCCGTTTCCAGGCTTCGCGCACCGCGGCCATGACCTCGGCGGTGGCCTCGGGCCCGAGGTCGGCGGCAAGCAGGCGCTCCTCGAGCTCCGCGGCGGATGCGTTGTCGAGCGGACGGGCAAGCAGGGCGGACAGCGCGTCGGCGGTGCGGGCGAGGCCCGCGCGCAACCGATCAAGGAAGGCCGCGGACACGCTCAGTCCTCCGCCGCCTCGCGCAGCGGGCGGCCGAGCCCCTCCTTCATGCGGTCGAGGACGCCGTTGACGAAGCGGTGGGAGTCCTCGCCGGCATAGGTCTTGGCGATCTCGATCGCCTCGTTGATCGTGACCACCGGCGGGATATCGCGCCGGCGCAGCAGTTCGTGGACTGCGAGTCGGAGAATGGCCAGCTCGACCTTGGCGATGCGGTCGATGGACCAGTTCTCGGCATGGGCCGCGATGGCGCGGTCGATCTCCTCGCGGTGCGCGAGCACGCCCTGCACGAGCTCCTCGGCGAAAGCATAGTACTCGCGCGGGTGCTCCTGCATGAGCACGAAGTCATGCATCGCGACCACGGTGTCGGCGGGGCGCTGTGATTCCCAGATATAGAGGAACTGCATCGCCGCGACGCGGTTGTCGTGGCGGCGGTTGCGCTTGGGCTTCTCGGGGACGACGGGCTCCATCAGTTCTGGGCAAAGGGGTCGCCGCCCTGCTTGCGGGCGCGCTCCTCGGCGTCGATCTGCTCGAGACGGTCGCCGAGCTCGACGCGGTGGACCGCCATCTCGAGCGCGGCGCGTGCGAACTCCGGTCCGCGGTCGAGCGGCCCGGTGCAACGCGCCTCGGCCTGGGCGCGGTCGAGGGTGACGATGATGCCGTTGATCATGGGCACCTCACTGCGGAGCGAGGAGCTCTGGAGCGCGGACGCGGTCGAGGCCGCGATGACCTCGTGGTGCGGGGTGTCGCCGGCGATGACCACCCCGAGACCGACGACCGCGTCGTACTCGCCCGTCATGGCGAGCATGTGGGCGGCGTAGGGGATCTCGGCCGAGCCGGGCACCCGGACGACCTTGATGTGGTCCGAGGGCACGCGCGCGTCCCGGAGGGTCCGGCGAGCGCGCTCGAGCAGGACGTCGACCAGGTCCCCGTTGTAACGGGCGGCGACGATGGCGAACCAGAGGTCGCTGCCATCGACGGCGGTCGGTTTCGGCTTATCCTTGCTCATGTGTGAAGGGACGGTCGGTCAGACCAACAGGCGGGACCCCCGCGCGCAAGCCCGAACGGGCGGGTCAGAAATCGACCTGCTCGACCAGCTCGAGACCATGCCCGGCCAGGCCGACGACCTTGCGTGGATTGTGGGTCAGTAGGCGTATCTGGCGCAGGCCGAGGTCGGCGAGCACCTGCGCGCCGACACCGTAGTCGCGGTCATCCATCTCCCCGAGTCGCACGCCGCCGGCATCAGCGCGCACGCCGCCGTCGGGCTGGCCGATATGGACGATGACGCCGCGGCCCTCTGCGGCGACGGCGCGGAAGCTTGCCTCGAGCGAGCCACCGGGGCCGAAGGCCTTGCCGTGAAACAGCTCGGCGAGCAGGTTCTCGCGCTGTACGCGCACCAGCGTGGGCCCGGGTCCGGTCTCGCCGCGCACGAACGCGAGGTGCTGACGTCCATCGGTCGAGCGGAAGACGTGGAGGCGGAAACGACCCCAGGCGCAATCGAAGTCGCTGACGGTGACCCGCTCGACCAGCCGGGTGTCCTTGCGGCGATGCGCGATGAGCTGGGCGATCGAGATCATGCGCAGGCCGTGCCGCGACTTCATCTCGATGAGCTCCGGGACCCGCGCCATCGTGCCGTCGTCGTTGAGAATCTCGCAAATCACCCCGCTGGGGGCGAGGCCCGCGAGCAGGGCGAGGTCGACCGCGGCCTCGGTGTGCCCGGCGCGCTGGAGCACGCCGCCCGGGCGGGCGAGGAGCGGAAAGATGTGGCCGGGGCGCACGAGTTGCTCCGGGCGAGCTGAGGGATCGGCGAGCAGCGCGATGGTCCGGGAGCGGTCCGCGGCGCTGATGCCGGTGGTGATGCCCTCGGCGGCGTCAACCGCCACCGCGAAGGCGGTGCGCTGGGACTCCTTGTTCTCGGGTACCATCTGGTCGATGCCGAGGCGCCGGAGCTGCGCCTCGACCGTGGGCACGCAGATCAATCCGCGGCCGAAGCGGGTCATGAAGTTCACCGCCTCGGGCGTCACCTTGGCGGCGGCCATCACCAGGTCGCCCTCGTTCTCCCGATTCTCGTCGTCGGTGACCACGACCATGCGCCCCGCGGCGATGTCCGCGATGGCATCCTCGACTCGGTCAAAGGGTTCCTGCATGGCGCAAGCCTCCGACTGTGGGAGGTCGCCCCGACACCGCAAGCGGTGAGTCGTCGTTCAGCGGTACTCGAGCTGGACCGTCGCCCGCATGTCGCGGTCGGCGATGGCGCGAACCCAGTAAGCGCCAAAGCCCTCGGGAAAGGCATGCTCGATGGTCTCGCCGGGCGCCGTCTTGAACGTGCGCCAGGGCACCCAGAGACCCGTGCCATCGATATCCACCTCGAGCCGCACCGTGCCTGTGGTGTCGCTAGTGATGGTCGCCGACATGCGCGAGTAGCCGGACATGAGGTACGGGTCGGAAGGTTGGCCTGCTTTCACTGCGCTGTCCTTCCAAGGCCCGCCTTGTCCGCGTGGCGCGCCGAATCGCCAGAGGTCGTCAACCGCGCCGACCCACACGGCCGCCTCGCCATCGTCGCTGCGCAGCAGGTGTCGGCCTGGCTTGGCTGGGTGCTCGGTGCCTGTCATGAAGAGAAGTCCGAACTGGGAGCAGTAGTCCTCGATAGCCAGTCCGTGCGTCGAGACGGCGCGCACTTTTGCCATGCCTTGGGCGTTTCGCGCCGGAAGCTCAAAGAACGTTCCGCCGACATTCAGCAGGTCGCGCTCGGTCGCGACCTCGCGGCAGATGCGACCGCTGCCGAGCTCGCGTCGTTCCGTTCCGAAGGGCAGGCGCCAGCGGCGACCGTCCTCGGTGAGGATGATGGAGGCCGCATCGGCAAGGACCGCGGGCATCGGGCGCGGAGCGCCCTTGGTCACCGCGGCGAGCGCCTGCGGATCGGCGCTCGTTGTGAGCCGCAGGGATTTGTCCACCGTGTACAGCCGGCCATTCATCGCCAAGCCCAGGCGATCCGCGCCGAGCGAGCGCAGGGCTCCGGCCCGACGGTCCGTGTTGGTTTCCTTTGCCAGTCCGGAGAGGAGTGAGTTGTCCACCTTTGGCGTCTCGCCGTGACGGTAATGGAAGCTGGCGCTTACCCCGGTGCAGGCGTCGAGCGCAGTCAGGCGGATCCATGCCCCGGGCGACTTTAGGTCAATCCACGCCGCGCTGCCTGCCGGCACCGTCACTTCCCGGAGTGTCGACCACGTACCATCGCCCATCCTGTCGATGGACAGCGCGAAGCGCACCGGAGCGTCCGAAGTGTGCGCGAGGTGCAGCCCGCGGTGTTCGAAGCCCGAGAACAGGAAGGGGTCGCTGGTCGTCCCTGCCGCAAGGTCCTCGCGAAGCCAGACCGAGCCGCGGGCGATGACGGGTCCGAGCGAGTCGAGCTGCTTCGGGCGGAGGAACCAGAGGTTCGAGTTCGATTCGGGCGGCGTGGCGCCCGCGACCTTCATCGGGCGCTCGTTGAGGAATTCCGCCCGGGCGGAGTCGTCGCAGCCGAGAACGATGTGGTCGCGCCAGCGGCAGAAGTCGCCGACGACTTTGAGATAAGCCGAGCGCGGGGCGATACCCCCGCTGCGCGACGGACGGAAATCGCGCGGGAAGCGCCAGAACGCACCGTGCATCGTCATGAGCAAGTCCTCCTCGCCGATGTCGCGGATCCGCGGCCACTCCGTGTTCCATCCGTGGGCCCCATCGTAACTATGGCTCGGCTTCGGCAACCGATAAGGGTGCCAATTGCCGCCATCCAGCACCATGAGGATGAGCGACTTCGCGTCCCAGCCCATGCTCCAGATCGGATCCGTCTCCGGATGAAGGTTACCCTCGATGCCTCCCGGCCCTGTGACCTCGGTGAATTGGTTGCGACGCACCAGGCTCCAGTTGCCCTCGCCCTTCCATTCAGCCAGCGCGCCCGAGGGCACGGTGGGATCGGTCGTCACGCGCGGGTTTTGGTCGCCGTTGTTCGCGTAGACAACCCGCCCTTGGCCCGTGTGCAGTCCCTTCCCGTGGTAACCGGGAAGTTTGGCTGTCGGTGCCGAGCGGTTCTCCGGGGCAGCGATTTTGTCCCAAGCGTTCTCCTGCGGCTTCTCGCCCGGCTTCGGTTTAGGCTTAGGCGCGTCAGGGTCGCTTAAGTTGCTATCCCGGATCAGTGTGCGGACCGCCAAGGTGCGCACATCGACCTCGTAAAGCCCCTCCTCCATCGTGGCATAGTAGACCTTGTTCGCCGGGTCGTTCAGATGACGCGCGGTGCCAGTCAGGCGTCCGAACATGCGCGAGGGCGGGATGACGCGCACGTTGCCGCTGGCGTCGATCACATACGGCCCGATGAGCAGCTGGTTGCTCTCGCGATGGATCATCCGGTTGGCCGGAGTGCCGCCAACGCTTTCCGGGCGTGCACGGATGGAGAGGTCGGGACTAATCTCCCAAAGTTTGTCAGAGGATCCCGCGGGAAGGTGAGGCCCGTAGGTGATGACCCAGAGTCGGTCCGCCCATGGCACCACCGCACCTGTGCCGCACTCGCCCTCGCGATTTGAGTAAGTGAGCCGCGGGTCGATGCCGGAAACGCCGGGTGTCGCAGCTGGACGCCGAGCAAGCACAACGACCGCCAAGGCCAGGATGACCAAGAGTGCCGGGATTAGGCCTTTGCGCGCCATGCCTGCTTTATCAGCGCCGCATGGCGAGTGTTCCACATTTTAACCGAGGGATGCGCCAAGAACCAATCCAGCGAGCAGTACGAGCAGTGGCACCGCCAGCAATCGTCCGCCCGCTGGTTTCTGCGGTTGCAGGAGCATGGTGAGTAGCACGGCTGAGGTGGTCACGGTGCCGACCAGCGGTTCGCGCCAGTAGGCAGGTAGTGTCATGCCAGGAATGCAGGCGAGCCACTCGGCAACCTGCGCCATCCCGTGCAGCCAGCCCGCGGCCAGCGTATTCACGCCCTGCCGCAAGGGATCCAGCCAGCCAAACAAGCCGAGCGTGATGGAGGCCATGCCTAGCACGACTGGTGGTCCTGAGAGTGGCACGAGCAGGAGGTTCGCAAGGACGCCACCCGGGCACAGTGTGCCGAAGGTTCCGAGTGTGATC
>Ga0129333_10005215_pt1 | contig 12178 bp, 14 predicted proteins | sample CPB6_08_DNA_FD_94474 | JGI IMG/M metagenome (GOLD analysis project Ga0129333, IMG submission 94474) | Freshwater to marine salinity gradient microbial communities from Chesapeake Bay, USA - CPBay_Sum_0.6_0.8_DNA | ecosystem: Environmental > Aquatic > Marine > Coastal | place: USA: Chesapeake... | reverse complement strand
TGGTAGCTAAAGTTGGCTTTTCTGCGGTGTACACCGGATCGGATTCTGTACCGTTTGACCCTACTGCCACACCGTTCAAAAACAAAGAACCTGATATGTCGACAGATCCAGAAACTATTACAGTTTGATTTAATGTGCCAACGGCTGATGTACTTCCAGCGACGGTAGCATACCCAGCATTAGATGCATTAGCTACGTTATCAATAGTTACTGAAACTATTGGAGCTGATTGTATATTATATAAAGTAATAGTATCGGTAGACCCACCTCCTAGTCCAACAGCAACATCGAAAACATCTATTTGATAGGAATCATCTCCAATCTCAGTTGCACGAAATGCTCTATCTGCATAAGACGCTGTGCCGAATAGCGAACCGGTTATGCCCCCGCCCGTAAACGTAAGACTGCCAGTTATACCGTAATTACCGGATAACTGTTTTGTATTGATCCATAATGACCCACTTTTTATTAACAAGTCACCGTTAGTATCATTAACTATTCTAACATTATGTAATTCATCTATCTCATACCCATTTTGAATATCAACATAAATTACACCGGCATTTGTAGAATTACCAACAATTACTTTTCCTAATCTAACATCATGTAATGGTGCTTGTGGCTTTGTAGTTGTATATTGTCCACTTGATGAAAGATATAATGAAGCTCCTGCAGGTAAACCACTCGTATTAACTGCTCGTAACATTCCTCTAGTTACGACATACCCATTAGTATTGCCTCCTGATCCGACAATATCATGCATTACAAATCCTAACGTGGTAGCAGAATCATTTTCATCAGTATAACTTGCTGTTGCTATTCCAGGACGCGTTCCTTGTGATCCTGAAATATAAACTACTCTACCTTGTTGTATTGTTGCGCCTGTTTGATTTATTACGCGGACTACGTGTTGGTGACCTAACTCAATTACAGAGCCATTTACATCTGTATCTAATCCTAATGTTTTAGTATCATCTACCCAATGTAATCTACCGGTTGTAAAAGGAGGGGAACCTGCAGGTAAATTAGCATTGAAATCAATCCAATTTAAAGTTGATATATGTGCTTCGGTTGCAGAACCACTAATTAAAATGGAACCGGTCAATATTAATGCTGCGGACTCATTATTAAATAAAAAATTATTGGAACCTTGAAAAGTACTCGCTGAATTAAACTGTATAGACCATAATCCTCCACCGGGGGTTGTAGCCGTAACTCCCGATATATAAGAAGCCGTTAAAGCATTATTAACATTTATAGGCAAAAAGCTAACAATCGAGCCAGTGCCATCAGTTACGCCGTTACCGTTATCTGATAGTTGCAGTAAACGTTGAAACGTACTGCTTATAAATTGACCCGTAAAGTTGTCTGCTGACATTCAAGTTATTTAGATAGTTTTTTAATTACTGAATTAATTAATTGTAAACGCTGAGATTCTGTTAAATTATATCTTTTAACGATATGTTGTCCTAACGTATTTACAACTTTCTTATTTTCATGTAAGTTATATATATTGATATTTTTCTTAACTAATAATTTAATAAATTCTTCTGTAATTGCCGAAAGTTTGTTAACTTTTGATTTAATATTTTTTACTTCCGATACCATTACTTTTGCAGGACCTTCTTGTTCAACTAAATCATTATTATTTGATTTAACTTCAACCGTTACCTTTTTAGCAGTTTGAACTTCGAATTTATCGCTCCATGGTTCAAAAAAAGTATCTTCCGCTATTACTTCAAGTTTTACAGTGCCTTTAGTATCTTCACTTAAATAATTTTTAAGTTTATTTACGGGAACAGTACATTTACCTTCTGAATTAATTTTTCCGTAAAAAATAAAATTCATATTATCTGATTCTAAAACTAAGCGAGCTTTAGAATTATTGTACGCCGCTCCTTGTAAGGATATTTTACATTCGAATACTTCTTGTTTATCAGTAAAAAAAGTATACATATATTACTCCACCTTTATATCGATGTTTAAAGCTTCTTTAATAGCAATTTTAACACCTTTTGCAATTACTTTTATATCTTCGTTTTTATATTTCGATTCTTCAAACTTTTCACCATTTATTCTAGCTACTAATTTAATAAGTTTCTTTTTCTTTTCTTTACTTAATCCGCCATATATGTCACCAAAATCGCCACCGCCGTCTAAAGCTTGAGCAATTTCAATTAATATAAAAACCTCATCCCAGGTATACGGATTGTTATCCCATTGTATAGGATTATCTGTTTGATCCCAGGCGAGATACTGCTTTTTATATTCCGTCATGATTGATACTCTTTATAAATATCTAAAACTAAAGGAACTATAGGATGTCTATGATTTTCCTTAAGAGTAATTACTTTAACTCCATTTACTCTTGTTTCTAATATTTTAAAGAAATCAATTCCTGATTCTTTTTTATTTCTTAAGTCAATTTGCGATGTATCTCCACAAAAAACCATTTTACTATCTAATCCTAAACGTCCTATAATCATTTCCGTTTGATTATGGTTAACGTTTTGGCATTCGTCTACAATTACAAATGCATTTACAAACGTTCTTCCGCGAACAAATGCAAATGGCAGTACTTCAATTTTTTGTTCTTCAACTAATTTATCGATATATGCTTTTTCATATAACATATATAAGTTAGCATATATAGGAGCTAACCATGGATCCATTTTTTCTTTCATCCCTCCCGGCAAAAATCCAATTGGGTCTGCCGCTTCTACTACTGGACGAGTAATTATAATTTTTTCTACCTGACGAGTAAAAAACATATCAAGCGCAATTTGGCACGCTAATAACGTTTTACCAGAACCAGCAGCACCTTTTAATAATGTAACCGTATTTGCTAATATTTGTTGTTTCGCTTGTTTTTGTTCCTCATTTAATGTAATGTTAAACTTAATAGGATTTTTAGGTTTACGCTTGTTCAAATTTGAACTAGCGGCATGCTGCTGTTCCATAATAAAATAATTTTAGTGATTTGACTTATATTCATGAGAAAGATAATCGTAAATAGCAGACATATTATGTTCTGATTTAGATATTTTATCTTGTACCCAACTTTCTAACTGCGTATTATCTGTTAACATATTCGCTACATTAATTGCACATTCGGCAATTTTAATTAATTGCTGTTTAGCCATTCGACCTTCATCATCGTGCATTGAATATGGTTGAGGATATCCTAATTCTTCTTTTATAAGTTTATTAATAAGACTCTTTAGTTCTTTATTACTATCCATATATAAACTCCTTTAATATAAATATACACGTTCTATAAACAACGATCTCTTACAATCAATAAAAGAATACCCGCACATGAAAAAAGGGGATATTTCTACCCCCTTTTTTATTAGTTAGTTATTAGATTAAACTAATTCCAAACCATGAACTTTTACTAAACCATAGAATTCCGGACGAACCATCTTCTTAGCGTAGCGAGTCATTACACCCTTACGCGGAGTGAAATTCGTAGGATCATATACAAGCGGAGTCATGATCAAAGGAATATAAGGAGCATATACAGCGCCAGTCTCAAGGAACTGAGTTCCACGATATCCTAACAAGATCAAGTTTTCAGTCATATATGGGTTCTTGTAAACGGTAAAGCGATTAGCAATAGCACCAACTTTAGTTACGCCCATTGCAAATTGCATTTTATCTCCGTCTGTAGAAGCAGCATATCCAGGAATAGATTCAAGAATAGTACATACATCAGGTGACGTTACAAGGAAGTTAGCACCACCACGCATTGTCTTTTGATGAATTTTATTAGATACTTTCTGAATCTTAGTTCCCAAAGTTTGATACCAAGTACCTTGGTTATAAGCTAATGCAGAAGAGTTACCAGAAGTTACGAATTGATCGCTTGCAGCGTCATACTCATAACCAACGCGTGCTGACCAATTTTCTGAAGTTACGGCATTTTGAATCAACATATCAAGAATTTCAAGATCGATTTCTTGAGATACGTACTCAGATAACATTGAAGTCAATTCAGCTTCAGCGTCAATTGAGTGATATGCATTCAAATCTTGCGCAAATTCAGGAGTCCAAACTGCTTTCAACTTACGAGTCTTAGCAACGATAGCTTCTGAACGCATTTCAACGTTGATTTCTGGAATATCCAATGTAGATCCATTTGTAGAATTTTCTTCGAAATCGCCACGAGAAGTAGCCGCAGTAATACCATTAGATGCATCAACACCGCCCGGTTGCTTTTGATATACTACAGTAACTGCAGCATTACCGCCGCTAGTTGCAGAAGTACTAATTGAACCAGATACTACGAAAGTAATTCTATCAGTGGTAGCATTGTAAGTAGTAAATTGCGGGAAATATGCTGCAATAACGCCGGCAGATGACCCAGAAATTTTATATGCACGTACACCGTTAGTGTCAGGACTAGTCATTGAAGCAGCTGCTACAACAACTTTAGAGAAATGATTTAATGCAATAGACGAACTATATGTAGCATAAAACTTAGAATCGTAATTCCAAGCATCATCGCCAGAACCAGCTGCTAATAAAGATACAGAACCTGTACCTGCAGCAGGAGTATATGATCCAGAGCAGTTAATAGTTACGCTAGTAGCTTCGTTAATTGAATAACCAAAACGTCCTGCGCCGTAAAGACCGCCATTAGCATCGCTAGTAGTTTCAGTTACGCCGAATACGCTATTGTTTTGGAATGCAGCACGAGTGCTACGAGTTGATGTTGTATTAAATCCAGGTTGATTTGTACCATACTTGAAATCAAGATAGAATACAAGACCTGAAGGTAAATTCATCGGCTGTACAGAAACGAATTCTTTAGCAGCGATTTCAGCGAAGATACGACGTACTAATGGTAAAGCAACGCCTGCCCATTGTTCTGCGTTAGTATCTGTTCCAGTAGCAGAAGCTTCTGAAATTAATTGTTTTGCTTGGTTCTCTAATAGGATAGCCGTGCCATGACGATCATATTCCTTATCAAGACCTTCCAAAAGACCTGTCTTTTCCCATTTGTTGACAAGACCTTTTGTCTCTTCCATTTGGCGACGGATCATTCCGTTACTTTCGCCTAAGATATTTTTTAAAGACATTTTATCTCCTTTTTTATGTTATTATTTAATTAAACCTGCTAACTTTTTAAATCTGTTAGCTAATTCGTCGCCTTCATTTAATACTGTCTTTGCAGCAGGTTTTGTAGAAGCTACTGGTTTAGATGCAAAGCTTTCTTTTACAACTTTCTTATTTTTATTACCAGTAAAGTTCTCTGCAAGTGCAGTATAAAGAAGTTTTACTTCACGAAGATTTTGAGCTCTGTCAAAGTTTTCAATAACTTTAAGCTTTTGTGACTCATTCAAAGAATAAGTTCTGAATAGCTTATTAGAATAAAGAAGCTTTGCATTTAATAAATTAACTTCGTTGATCTTACTACGTAAAAACTTAATTACGTTATAAGCTTCAGCTAATTCATTTTTCATTTCTTCTTTTTCTTCTTCGCCTTCTTCTACTTTTTCTTCTTCATCTTCTTCGCGTAACGCGCGAATAACTTCTTGGATGTCAATTTCTTCTTCACCATCGCCTTCAGACATATGCTCATCTTCTGATTCGCCTTCTTTCATGTCTTCTTCGCCTGGCATAGAATCTTCTTCATCCATTTTTTCGTCTTCTTCGGACATTTCTAATTCGCGAATAATTTCTTCTAAGTCCATGTCTTCCTCTTCGTCCATTGCAGGCTCTTCTGGAGCTGGTGCTGGTTCTTCGGCAGGCATTTCTTCAGCAGGCATTTCTTCAGCGGGCATTTCTTCTTCAGCCGGAGCTTCGCTATCACCCATTGCAGTCATTTCATCTTCATCCATTTCATCCATTTCATCAGCTTCTTGCTGTAAATGTGCGGAAATCATTGACTGAATGCGAGGTGCGAAAGCTTCTTCTAAAGCAAGTTTAGCATTTGCCAATGCTGTTTCACGTACGGCTTTTGCGTCCGCGATTGCTTCTTTTAATAAGTCTTTCATTGTGTCCCTCTATTTAATCAGGAAATATAGTTATTAGAACTATAATAAGGGTTAAATTTGTTTAAGCCGATTTTATATAAAAATAAAATATTTGGCATACTTAATATAAATATATATCAGAAAAGTAAAAACTCCCTTTTGATAGGGAGCTTTTAAAATTTTTTTAATTTTCTCGACGATGTCTTATCTTTTCATTATGTATTGCAGTAAGTATTTCTTTTCTTCTTTTTACAGACGGCTTAACATATTCCTTACGTTCTTTAAGTATTTCTAATTTTTCTGACGATTTAAATTTTTGTCTTAAAATCCTTAAAGCTAATTCAATGTCTTTTTCTACTACACGTACTCTGCAACCACCTAATTCTGTTTCGTAAATTCTTTGTTTTTTATTTTTCTTTTTCATAACTATTTGTTTAAATTATTTTTATTCTTCTTTTGATTTAAAGGTTTTATCTACTTGCTGAAAAAACTTCTTTTTTTGTTGAGGAGTTTCTAAATCTGCAGGAGATTCAATTTTAGCTTTTTGCATCATTTTAGAAAAATGCTTTTGGTATTCGCTATCTTTTTCTTGTAATGTACCGCCCTCTGAAATATCATAATACTTGTTTAATGTATTACCCATATCTTCGTAACACGCTTCTAAACGCTGTTGTAACGTATACATTTCATTTGCAGTCTTTTCAAAAGTTTTATAAGACTCTTTTAATTGTTTCATATGACGATTTACAGTAACTTTATCAAACCAATCACCCGTTTCTTGTAAAGTTAAATGATGTGCCGTTTCAACAATATTTTTAATTTCTTTTAAAGCTTCTACAATATTTTGACTTCTGTAAATTGCTTCTCCAAATACATTAAAAGATTTAATATGCTCTAAAAAAGCCGCTTTTTGCTCTTCTGTAATTTGTACTGGCTCGTCAACATTTTCGTTGATATTTTTTAATATAGATGTTAATTTCATATCTTGTCCTTTTGATTCTCTTCTCGGAAAATTAGATGCAGCCTTATTATCTGCATATCCTAAATACATGTCCGTAGGTACTGTTTTCTTTCGCAAATTAACTCCGCGCTTACTAAGTTCTATTCCTAATAATGTGTTTAATTCTTCGTATTGTTTTGGATCATCAGTTAAAGAAATAATCCGTTGCATACCTAATAAAGAATCAGTATCCATTTGTTCCATATCGGCTTCTGTAGCTGCTTCTTTTAATTTACTAGGTAAATTTTTATGTTTAGTACCTGCAAACTTTTTTAAATCTTTTTCAGACATAGATTTAGCAAGTTTTTGTATTTGCTTTGATACTTTACTTTTAGCTACGTCACCGCGCTTTACTGCTAAAGCAAGTCCCATTAATTTTTGTTGAGCTTGTGATTTTGCTGGCATTACATTACCTTGAATTTATTATTAACATATAAAACGGTAAGCAATAACCCACCCGTTTTTTTATTATCTTTAGTCACTATTTCTGCATAAAACTGAAATTTATATCCGCCGATAGAATTTTTCGTAGGAGTTACAATAATCAATAAATCTGCATCATCTACTACTAACGGCATTAACGCGCCAGTAATAAATTTACTTAAGGAAGATGTATAAGATATAAAAGAAGGAGTACTTTTAGAGATCGTAGGGGTAGCTACTGGTAAATTTGTTTGTTTTCTAAACAAATCCAACGCGCCTTTTAAAACCGACTCAGGCGGTTCAGACATTGCAGCTTCTTTTATTAAATTCTTTAATTTCATTAATTAAATCCCGTTAATATATCTGTAATTACTTTATTTACGCCTTCGTATTTATCTACGAACATTTGACCTTTCGATTCATTCATTGGATGTAAAAACGCTCCATGTGTCGATGGGTTAGATACAAAGTCAAAAGCTATAAGTTCAAAATCATCTTGTACTTCAACCGTACGTTCATCTAACTGTTTAACACTTCCCATACCTCTTGAACTAATACCTAATTTAATACCAGCTCTAAATAATTCTCTTAAAATATTACCCGATGGGGTAGTTAATACTTCTACTTTACCAACTAAATCATTACCTCTCCATTCCATATCAATAATGTTATGTGATACGTTATTTAAGTTAATGATAGATGAATCCGGATGATCCAATTCTCCTAATGCTCTACGTTGTTTAACGGATTCAGTTAAATATTTTTCAACTTCACGTTCTAATATAGGACGTGGATAAACTCGGCCGTTTTGATTTTTAGCTTCTGCACGTTGTAATACGCCATGCACTATTAATCGGCCTCCGTTTTTTTCCATCGACTCAGCAACCATTTGAGGGGTTACATCGAATGTTATAAAATCTATAAGTAAATTTTTCATATATTTCCGTTTTGTTCTTCTTCTTGAATACGCAATAACATTTCTTTTAAACCGAAATTTTTGATTTCTTGACGAAGACTTTTTAAACGTTCATCCATCTTAACTAATTTAACTGCGGTAGATTTCCAATAACTATCATTTCCTATCCCTTCTTCTTCACGCAATTTTCTATTTTGTTTTAAAAATCTTTCAATTTGATATAACGCAGTGCTACATTCTTGAATTGCAGTATTTATTTTCTTTTTAGAACTCATACCAGGATATTCTTTATAGTCCTTATATGATACCTCATTTAAATGAAGCTCTTTACTTATTTTAGAAAATACTGATTCGTCTTGGGTATTCATTTTCTTTTTAGGTACTTTTTTATATCCATACATTTCAATAGTATCGTCATCGGCATTTCCAAATGCATATGGAGTAGCCATGGGCGCTACTGCGCCTGAATCTGAAATTTCTTCAATTTCCTCATCTTCATGAATGTTATTTTGACAAGAACATTCATCTAAACGTTTTTTTATACTATTTAAATAACTCATATTATCTATAATATAAATAGGCCGAACCAGCCGTTACTTGATATACTGACAATTCTATAGGTGTCGTGATACTTCCTAATACTACAGTACCGCCTCCTAATAAAGAAACCGTACAGCCTCCAGTGGTTAATGCTACTACACCGCCGTAAGAGCCGGTGCATGTAAACGTTGCCGATGCCGATACTACTCTATTATATTTACCAGCTCCTGTTATATTAGATCCCGCCGGTACGTTATACGGACCAGATATCGGATTTATACTACCACTATATTTTGGCATATTAAACCTTCTTTAATTCTTTTAATAATTCGTAATAACGCAATAAAGATAATACGTGATTATCATTTACTGTTTTAACATTTGACATAGAATTAAGTAAATTTGTCACTTCATTTAACTTAATTTTTATCACTTGAGAATCTACTTTTTTACTATAAACTTGAAGAATTTTTGATATATCGGTAATTTCACTAACGATATATTTAGTTAAATCTTCTGTAGATGATACGTTATTAATATATTCTCTTAAAAGATTTTTTTGCTTAGTATCTAATGTCTTATATTTGTCATTAAATTTATTAACTAAATACTTATATGCCGTTAAACGAACATCTTTATCAGCATTCATAAACGTTTTTAGATCTTCACTTATTTCTTCTTTAAGAATTTCTTTTCCCGTAATATGTTCGATAATCGTATATTTAGAATTTACGATTTCAACGGGAGCATCGGCTTCTGCATATTCTAAAATTTTATATACAGATGCTAATACTTTATAATCGTTTACCCGCGCTTGAAAAAATGAATCTACACCAAATACTTCATTAATATCTTTTATTAAGTTATATTTTTGCTTGGACAATATAGCAGTATTAAGATTCTTATGAGATTTAAGTACTGCTTCTATTAAAGCTGATGCCTTTTCTTCTTTATTAAATTTTTCAGAAGTTAAAGATTTATATAAATTAAGTTCTTTAGATAATTCAGTATTTTTATTGAAGTATTTCTTAAGAATAGGTATGGCTTTAGATTCTTTATTATTTAAAGTATCTGACGCTATTTGACGGACTAATAATTCAAATATTAATCCGGTGTTCTTTATTTTCGAATGTTTTATACTTTTCATTAAAGTCCACACTTGTTTTAATAATAAATATTCGAATTATACATTTTAAATATCATCTGGTAATAGATTATTCTCATCCATTATAGAAGATTGTTCTTTTATAATTCCTTTTTTATTCTTTTTTGATGACGGCATTAATTTAGTTAATGCATTAACTGACTCGTAATTCATTCCACCCTTATAAGCTTTTTTAAGGCTTCGCGTTCCTAAAGGATCATATCCTCGTGGATGTTCATGAGAATTATATTTCATTGGCTCTTTCGGACGTCCCACACCAGGCCATCCTCCCTCTGGCATTTTATATTCTATATCCCCGTTTTTAACGGTTCGTGTATAACTTTCTGTTGCCGGTGATGTCGCTGGACTTGTTTCCGTACCAGGCGTCTCTGAACCCGTAGCAGCGCTACCTGCTGTCGGAGTAACTGGAGCGGGCGGATTCATTGGATCTTCGCCATCGGACTTAATTTTTTCTAATCGCCAAGTCTGTTTATTATCAGTTACCATCGCTTCACTAATATCATTTATTTCTTTTTCTGAAAAATGAAATATATGTTTGTAAACCCAATCTTTAGGTAACAATCCAGCTTCTTGCATATTTTTAGCAAGATCTACTTTTGAATTATATAATGTAATTTTTTCTTGCTCATAAATAACTGATGGGGCTGTCATATCTAACTCGAAGTTTAATAAGTCCGCACCTTCATATCCTTGAGAATATAAATGTATAATTGCAATTTTCGTTAATTCACTTAATACAATTCTTTGTAATCTTTCAATTGTACGAGCAAAGCGAATATCTTCCGCTGCTAACGTAGCTTTTCCCGATATTCCTTCTTCATATCCTAAAAATGATTTAGGTACTTTAAGTGCCGCCATCATTCTATTACGTAAATACTCGATATCTTCAATACCGGTAAATTCCATTCCAGATAACGTATCAATTTCTGTTCCTGATTGTCCTCCACGAACTGGTAAATAATAATCTTCAAGCATATTCATTAAATTAAACTTAAGATTATAATCTCCCGTTTTATCATCGATGTAAGGAACTTTTTTCATTTGGTTGATAATTTTTTGCATAAAACCATCAACTTCGTTAGGAGGAATATTTCCTACGTCTACTTTAAAAATACGTTTTTCCGGTGCTCGCATTACTCTATGTATTAACATTGCATCTTCCATCAACGTTAATTGTTTCCATACTTTACGAGCGGGTTCAAGCATTGATTTACCATACGGTAAAAAGTTAGAATCATTTAATAAACGAAAATGTGCTACTTCATAATTTTCTAACGTTTTATTACCAGAGTTCATCAATTTAAAACGAACTGCGTATGGATTATTTGGATCAAAATTTTCTTCGCGAATAATTTCATATGCAGAATATGGAGTTACGTTAACAATACCAATATTTTCTTGTACGTCTAATATTAAATAAAAGTCGCCATATTTACATAAATTACGTACCCATGGCCAAAGATTAAAATCTACATTTAAAATATCGAAAAATAAGTTATCTAAAATTTTCTGTATATTTTCGTCTTCACTCTTAATAGATACTACTGCACCTTTTTCATCTTTTAATACTGTTTCATCTGAGTAAATATCTAATGCTGATGCAATAATAGAATCCATATCCATTACTTCGTATTCGGTATATAATTCTAATTTAGAACTATAGTAATTATGATGCGGCGAATATGTAGTATATGTATGCTGTCTAGTACCATGTAAACGAGTATATCTATCGACATATCCCGTGTTAGTTCTCGATCCGACCGACTGCATATGGTCGCTATCAATCACTTTCAACTTATTTTTACCGACTCTACGTACGACTACATTAGAACTAAATAATCGTTTAAGACGGCCATATAATGATGTATCCATTCAGTTTATATTTTAATAATAAATATGTACTTATTTGATTAACCAAGAAATATCTTCATCTCCATCACCAGTTTTCATTATCCATGGATTTGAATTTGAAGAGTATCTAGAATTATACATACCAGCACTGTTATTACCTGAATATTTAATCATGTAATTAAGTGCTTTTCTATTTAAATCCATTCCTTCTTGTTTTAAACGAATGGCGGTATCTCTTATCCATAGTGCAATGCCAAAAGACATTACCAAGTCATCATTATATCCGTCTTGAGCTTCGGCCC
>Ga0129333_10005214_pt1 | contig 12178 bp, 16 predicted proteins | sample CPB6_08_DNA_FD_94474 | JGI IMG/M metagenome (GOLD analysis project Ga0129333, IMG submission 94474) | Freshwater to marine salinity gradient microbial communities from Chesapeake Bay, USA - CPBay_Sum_0.6_0.8_DNA | ecosystem: Environmental > Aquatic > Marine > Coastal | place: USA: Chesapeake... | reverse complement strand
TTGGGCCGTTCAGAGTGGATGTTGGCGGGCCTCCGACGTATGCTGAAAGCGGAAACGCCTCTACTATTCCGCTGAATTTTGGTGAGCGTCTTTTGTCCGTGTCCGAGATGGACTCTCGTCCCGCGGGATCGTTCTATGACCCTGTGCGGAACGCTTGGATTACTGGTTCGCAAGACATTCAAGATGTTCTTGACATCGCTGGTCAGGGCTTTGGATATGACGCAGGAGTAGGCCCGACGACTGGCGACTTCTCTCGTATTGATCGGATGCTTGGGTTGCCGACGGGAGATTTTGGTCTGGATTCTGGTGATTTTGTGGAATCTGGCTCAGGCGAGCTACCTGATCTTGGTACTGTCAATGTGGTTACGCGCCGAGATGATGGTCTTGGAGATTTTTATGAGGCTGGCTCAGGCGAACTTCCGGATCTTGGCACGGTTAACGTAATTGGCCGCCGAGAGGATGATGGGTCGGGCGAGTTCTACGAGGCCGGGTCTGGAGAATTGGACGATCTTGGTACGGTTAACGTAACTGGCCGTCGGGAAGACGATGATGCCGTTGACCTTGGCAGGGTTGAAATTGTTGGCCGCCGGGAAGACGAGGATACGGACACGGATACGGATGAGTGTCCTGAGGGCTTCCATAAAGGCCCGACTGGCGTCTGCATTCCCGACGAAGATACGGATGAAGATGAAACCCAATGTCCTCCGGGGTATGTGTACAACCTGAACACGCGGCAATGCGAGAAGGTGGGTTCTCCTCTCCCGCCGCCTCGGACTCCACCGCCGCCGCCTTCTCAAAGGCGCGCCTCGGCCCCGGCGGGCGGCACGAACATCAACGTGCCCCCTGTCCAGCAACTCGCCCCGCTTGTCCTTCAAGCGCTGCGAGGAGAGGGTGGATCGGGTCGGTTCCAAGACCCGCTTGAGCGTCTCAAAGAAACTGTTGCAGCCTCGAAAGGATCGGCAGCCCAAATGTTCCAAATGGATCCATATCTCGAAAGCGTGTTGCGCCAAAGAGCCAGCAACAACTACTTTACGTATGGCCAAGAGCCGTCAATTGACAGCATTCTGACCGGTCGCTCAGGATTTGCTGAGGGTGGAGCCGTCCCAGCGCAAGGGATGCCGATGCCGCTCATGGCCAGCACTGGCGGCCTGAGTCATTACGGCGGTCGGGAGAACTTCAAGGATGGCAAGCACGTTGCCGGGGAAGGTGACGGGCAGTCGGATGACATCCCAGCGTGGCTGGCTGACGGGGAGTTTGTTTTCCCGGCGGACGTTGTTGCCATGCTTGGAAATGGCTCAACCAAGGCCGGAACAGATAAACTTTACGAAATGATGCACGGCATCAGAAAATACCACCGTTCGGCCAAGCCAGAAGATCTGCCGCCTCCGGCAAAAAAGTCGCCGCTTGACTATTTGCCGAAGAAAAAAGGAGCAAAAGCATGAGCATTTTTCAGGGAAGTCCCCTGCCTTCCATTACTACGACGCAGACCGCTCAACAGACTGCTCCCCAGTATTACACGGACTATCTGAGTGATCTGGCGGGATTTGGCCGCCAGCAACTGGGAGTCCCAGCAGCGGAGCTAGTAGCGCCGACATCTGCATTTCAGACCCAGGCCTTTTCAACGGCTCCTGATGTGCTTGGCCAAACGGCTGCGCCTCTAGGTGCTGCTCAGGGCGCTCTGTCAAGCCTTGCCAAGGAGATTACTCCTCAAGACGTTTCCGCGTTCTTCAATCCGTACCAGTCTGCGGTGATGGACGAGATGGCGCGGCGCAGCGCCACAAACGTCCAAGAGAGTCTCCTGCCTCAGCTAAAGGGGGCGTTTGCCGGTCAGGGAGCCTTTGGTAGCCGTCGATATGCGGGGGCTATGGGGCAGGCTCTTTCCGATGTTCAGTCTGATCTTCTGGGCAAGCAGGCCGCTCTTGGTATGAGCGGATACCAGTCTGCTCTGGATGCCGCCATGAAGCAGAAGGGTCTTATGGGGTCTGCTGCTCAAATTGGCGGTCAGTTGGCGACTCAGACGGGCGCTCTTGGCCAGAATGCCTTGAATACTCTGGCTCAGCTTGGCGCACAAGAGCAAGCTCTGGGTCAGGCAAGGATCAATGCGCCAATGGTGCAGGCTCAAAACATTGGTCAACTGATGCGCGGATTTGCCATCCCGACAGGCTCGACTCAAACGGCCACCCGTCCGGGGCAGCAGGGAGAGTTTGGTCTGTCTCCTCTGGCTCAGATTTCTAGTCTGGGCGGCCTTATTGGTGCAGCGGCAAGTCCGCAAAGCAATCTGGGCTGGATTGGCGATCTGTTTAGAAGGATTACGGAGAATGTTCCTACGCCTACGGCGCAAGATTTCTCTACCTTCTACGATCAAGGCTCCGGCCAATATCCAGAATCTGGGGCTGAAGGTTAATTGGGGTCAACATGGCAACAGCTAAAGCACCGGCAACAAGCCCTCTGAATATCGTTCAAGGCGAAGAGGAAGAGAAGAAGTTCGCCGAAGTACGGGATCTGCAAAATCAGCTTAAAGAGGCGCTGGACTATCGCAAGGGGTTCTATCTTGACCCCACGATGCTGGCCATTGCCTCTGGTTTTGCCGAGCCTACGCTGACCGGTTCTTTCTTTGAGAGCGCCGGTAAGGCTGCGCGAAGGGTCGGAGAGACTCAAGAGGCCGAGCGCAAGCGTGCTCAGGAAATCGCTCAGATGAAGATGGAACTGGCGATGAGCGAGCTTTCCCAGATTCAGCAGCAGCGCATGGCAAAAGAGACCTCTGAATGGCTCAAAGGTAATGTTCCGGCTGGTGCTGCTGGTGCTCCTTCCGGCGCTCCGGCTGGCGCCCCTTCTGGCGCCGCGCCTACTGGAGCGCCTGCGGGTGCATTGGCGAACTCTCGCCCGGTGACTACGGAGACGATTGAAGCGATTCGGCTGACCAATCCGCGTCTTGCTGAGACCATGGAGCGCATCCAGAAGTCAAACCGCGACCGGTTTGTAGTGACCCAGAGTGGCAACATTCTGGACAAAGACACTCAGCAGTACCTCAACGTCAGAGTGCCGGGGCAAGAGCAGAAGGTCTACAACACCCCGTATGGTCGATTCTCAATGCTTCCGTATGAGCATGATGAGTTGCAGGCGGCGATTGATCGTGGTGAAGGTCAGCAGTGGTTCTCTCGCTGGAAATCTGGCGCAGGGAAAAATGTCGTCTCTCAAGGCCCAGATCAAAAGCCCTCTGAGGCGCCTCGCACTACTGGCAGGCTGTCTGCTGAAGAACAGGCCGCAAAGCAAAAGGGTGAAGAGGTTGCCGCCGAAAAGACCGCAGAGGCTGTGGTTAAGCGCACTCAAGAGGCCATCAATGGCGGTTCTGCCGCATCGGATCGCTTGCCTTTGTATGGCTCTTTGGAGCAGTTTGCTTCTGACCCGGACGCCAAGGAAATCTTTGGTATCTTGGCCACGCCCAAGGCAAGTTCTGCCATCCTGAAGCTGATCCGCAGCAAGGTTCAGTTGCCCTTCGGGATGTCTATTGAGATTCCAGAGATTGAGGATGCGCTGCGCGATGTTGGTATTCCGCCGCGCCTTATCTCCAAGGCTCAGAATGCTGCCGCTTTGATGGCTCAGGCTCAATTGTCTGCAAGCCGTGCAATGCAGGGGCAGGGCGCTGTGTCTGACTTTGAGCGCCGACTGTTCTCCACCTCATCGTTTTCCATGTCTGATCGTCCCGAGACGGTGATTTACAAGGCTCAACGCTTTAAGGCAGCGGCCAAGGCAGACAAAGAGGTTGCAGACGCCTTGCTTGACACCGGGATGTCTCTTGACCAGTTCCGTCGTGGTAAAGACTACGAGCGGATCAAAAAAGAGTTTGATGATGAAATTCGCAGGATTGACGCCCAGTTTGGGGGCAGGGGTGCTGCTCCAGCAGCCGCACCTAAGCCTGCTGAAGCCGCGTCTGGCAAGCCTTCCTCTTTGAGAGATAAGGTTGAAAATTGGCGTCGCCCGTAAGGAGTTGACATGGCAGGTATGGATTGGCTTGACCGGCTGTCTCCAGAGCAGCAAGAAGTCGCAAACATGGTTGCCGACAAGGCAATCGCCATGGGTATTGATCCCAAGCTGGCGGTGTCTTTGGCTAAGCGCGAAAGCGACTTTGATCCAAAAGCCACCGGCAAGGACAAAGAAATCGGCGTCATGCAAGTGTTGCCTAGCACGGGGAAGATGCTAGGGTTCTCGCCTGAAGATCTTAGAGATCCGTCTAAGAACATTGACGCCGGTCTGAAATACCTCAAGCAGCAGTTGGATCGGTTCAAAGACCCGATGGAGGCTGCCGCCGCCTACAACGCAGGCCCGGGGCACGCCTACTTCAAAGACCCTCAGAAGAATGAACTGCCGTCCAGCACCATGGACTACTTGGCAGACATCAACAAGCTGGGTGGTTTTGGTGGCGCTCGGGAAGAAGAGAAAAAGCCTGAGGAAAAGTCAAAAGAGCCGGATAAGGTTGACGTTTCCGAAGAAGACTTCTTGGGTCGTTTAATGGAAGGCGTTGACAAGGACAGGGTTGCGGTTGATGCGATTGCTGCCTTGTTGGGCGCTGGGGTCGGTGGAGGAGGCGGAGCGATCCGTTCTGGTGCCGAGCGCATGTTTGGTAGTGGCGCTCCTGCCATGCCCGGGTATTCTGGGTCAACCGCCGGAGAAAAGTGGGCCAGAGCCACTGGCTATGGTATGGGTCAGGGCACCGTTCGGGATGTCTCTGAGAGGTTCAAAGCCGCCCAGCCTCAGCCTATTGGCTCGGGTAAGGTCACCAGCGGTATCAAGGCCGTTCCCGGCACCGTGGCGCCTCTTTCAATCAATGCTATACCTCCGCAGCTTCCCCCCGCTCCGCGGCCCTCTGCGGGGCAGCAAATGGGCCAGAGGATGATGCAGGCTGGCGCTGCTGCTTCTAGGCTTCCGGGGGCAATTCCTGCTGGCGCCTTGGGCGGCCTTGGGGCTGCCGAGCTTGGCATGCAAGCGATTGATCGCTACAAGACAGATCCTGTGGGGTCGGCCATTGCTGGCGTAGGCGCGGCGGGATCTGCCGCATCCTTGCTTCCGTTTGCCCCGGCTAAGGTTATTGGTGGCGGCCTAGCGATGGCGTCCCCTGCCGCGCTGTATCTGCTCGACAAGATGAGACAGGCTAGACAGGCTCCCCCTGCGGTGCCCATTTCTAGCATTGTCGCGCCCTAACTCTCGCAGTTGCCTAGAGAGTGATTTAGCCCCCCTAACCGGGGGCTTTTTTTACTTCTTGCGGCCCTTGACCCACTGCTTGATCTGGAGCGCTTGCACGATCAGATCGTCAGCCATCTGGGGCACTTTCTCGTAGTTCTTGTGGAGGCAGGCATCGTGGATGGCCTTCTCCAGCTTCTCTACCTTCATCAGGATGGTGGAGTAGTCCACGAACTCTTCTTGGTACGGAGTCATAGGTTTCCTCGTTTTGCCTGTAGGGCGTCGGCCACCTGAGTGTTCAGGGAGCGGACGAAGTCAATGCACAGATCGCGCTCCAACTTGACGATCTTGGGCATCGCGGCCATGATGAAGCCATGGGCGATCTTCTCCAGATCCTCAGGGCTGAACTCATGGTTTTCGTCCAGATGGACGGCTATTTGAGAGAGGAAGGTCTGTACGACCTCCTCTTTGTTCATGTAGGGGTTCATGCCTTCCGTGCTTTGTGAGCGGTGACGTAGGACACCTTGGCGCGGCGGGCAATCTCAGCCGTGGACAGATCCGGGTTCTCCTTGATGATCTGCATCAGAGCAGCCTTCTTCTTGGCCCGGGAGCCGCTTTTGGCGGTTTTGGCGGCCTTCTTGATCTCTTTGTGCCAAGCCTCGACCTCGGCGTCTACCTTGGACTCTTGGGGCACCACGATGGGCTTCTGAGCCTGTAGGAGGCGCTGCTCGTTCTCGTTGATCTGGCGCTGGATCTCATGCTGGAGGCTCATGGCGCGAAGAGCAATCGCCTCCATGACGTAGGGAACATCAGCCGAAGAGAGAGTGATTTGATATGTTTTCATGATGATTAGTTGGGGTACTCGCTGCGCCTGCACCAATCGGGGTGTCATGGCCTGCCGCCTGCATTGCGGTCAGTTGCAGTATCCGCTTTCCCCCTAAAGGGTTAGAAACAGTTGGTAGAGCACGAACCGCCATAACAACAGGTTGTGCATGTCATCATCCGACCATTGACGAAGTAGGTGTGGGTCGTGCAGGACGCCCAAACCATGGTTGCTGTAGCCGCGAGGCCCAAGCCGACGAGAAGTTTTTTCATGGCTTTCTCCTTAAAAAACCCCGAACCAAATGCCGGTTCCATGAACGCAACCCACGGGGAAAAAGATTGCACCAGCGACAAGAAAGCCCCAAGAGGCTGTTTTCAAACAGGTGATGACGTGGGTGAACCAAGCCAGCACCACCCAAGCAACAAGAGCAAAAGACATTAAATCTGTCATGCCTACTCCAATCCGGTCTTGGCGTACCAATAGGTTCTCAGGGCATCAAACATCTTCCAGCCCCGCTCTAGTTCTTCCTGTGTCCATTCCTTGATCACGACAAGGCCGGGTTCAATGACGGACACAAAGACGTTGGCGCAGCGGGACTTTGGCATGTCTAGCCCCTGTCGATAAGCCGCGAGTTGCATGACATGCTCGTCGTAACCCGAGACTTTGTCTATGGTTTCGGAGGTGAATTCCTTGGTTTTGAAGTCAATAACAACATCCATGGCGCACAGATCCACCTTCCCGCCAAACCCCAAAGGGCTAGCAAAAGACTTCTCTGTAAGCCACTCAAGGTCGCCAAAGCACTTATTCACCTCTTTATACACAGCCTCCAGATACGGCAGAGCGCTAGCCTCAATCGTCCCGTCGTAGAACTTCTCAATGGCCGCGTGGACTTCCGTACCCCGCTCGGCAGCTTTCCTTGCCTGCTCTTTGGAGTCGGCCTGTACCCGGGCGACGAAGGACTGTTCGGCCTCTCCGTCCGCCCGCGGTAGCGTCATGGCCGCCAGCATCATCTGATTGAGCTTCCAAGCCTCTAAACCGGGGTTTGCGGCGCTCTTGATGATGGTGGTGACCGAAGGTACTAGCCCCAGTTTCTTTGCGTCCCTGAGGGTCGTAGGGCGCTGGTCACCGTTCTTTGCCGTGACGGTGTAAGCAGACTCCCCGGACTTGGTGTACCAGTGGGTAGATTCAGATGGTCTGGCGACGATCATTGTGGGTCTAGAGGTAGTGGTTTTTGTGGGTTTTTGGGTTTGATCTTGCGGAATTCAAAGAATCCCCTTGCGCCATGGTGAGTCATCACATAAAGCCGCCCAAGATATGGCACGCAGTGGTCGTTGATCTTGAAGGCGCTATCCGTGTCTGACAAGGCTGTGTTGTGGCGCAAAAACTCCACGATGGTGCGTGAAGAGTAGTGCGTCCGCCCCCTGCTCCTGACCCGGTTGGCCTCTAATCTGAAAGCATCCCAGATATGGAGGTTGTCCACAATCCAGTCAGTAAACTCTTGCGAGAACTGATCTGGATTTTCCCGAACAAGGTTCACAATGCCGTTCATGGTCAGAAAGGAATTTCTGAATCGTCCATGTCATCAAACCCGCTGCCCTGCGTGTTGAACTTCTGGGTTTCGGCGGGCTTGTTCTTCAAGGCGCGGAACTCTGGGGATGCCTCAATCTTGGCCTTTAGTCCCTTGCTGAAGGTCTCATACAAATCCCAGTCAGGGTCAGCCAGACGGAAGACCTGAAGCTTGTTGGAGCCATCCGGTAGGCCGGACTTCTTGATGGCCGCGGGCACGGGCGAGATGCCGCCTACGTTGGCGTAGATCTTCCCGTTGCGCCCGGGGGCGTGGATCACGTTGAGCATGCACCAGTTGCCCAGAACCTTTTGAAGGTCAAACCGGGCGGCCTCGGCGTCCGTCCACGGAGAACCGCGCCATGCCTGAAGATCTTTGCGGAGGTTGGCGTTCTCAGACCACGACAGGGTGTAGTTCTTGAAGATGGCCAGAGGGTTGCCATCGTCAGTTGCGATGGGGTTGCCCTCGTCGTCGTCGCCGTGGATTTCCCAGCCAAGCATGATCTTGCGGGAGAACTTCTGCTCTCCGTTCCACTCGGAAGACTGCGTTCCAAGGTCAACGATGCGGTAGCAGCGGGCCAGATGGAGGCCAGCGGGGACGAGTTTGAATTCTTTACTTCCAGATGATTCGACAAAAAAGCTCATTTACTTTCTCCTAGTAGTGGGTCGGGAAGGCTTGCTCGACGCTGTGCGTCTCTTTGTAGCCACTGTTGATACTCTTGCTGTGCGAGTGGATCGTTTTTCCACTCCTCGTACTCCTTCTGGAAAGAGTTGATCCCCGAGAGATTTGGGGAATACTGCTCCGAATGAAATAATGAGATTGACATCAATGGTTTCGTTGAGTCCATCGCCTATGCCTATGAAGTAGTGATTGTTGCCTTTTTCATCGTGCGCTTGGACGATGCCGACCTTGCCGCGCCCGGTGAACCATTTACAGCGTTGCGGGGTCATTTTCGTACCTCCAGCATGGCGTCAGCCAGAGAATACGCATCCATCGCAATGGCGCTTGCTGGAGCATCGGCATAGTCAGGTCGCCCGTTCATTGACTGCATAGCCATGGCTGCAAAGTAGTCCCTAAGCGTCATGCCCGGGATGTAGGTTCCGACATCCTCATGGGGCTTGAGGAAGGGGAACGCCTGATCAGCCATAAGCCGCTTGCTGGTCTTCGTCGCCACGATTGTTTACCTGTTTCTCTACTTGAATAAGAAGTTCAGCGGTCACCGAGTCTAGCAAGTGCAGTTTTTTTGTCCACCTTGCAATTGTCAATCTGATGTCGTGGAGCAACTCTTCTCGACGCGCTTCGTCGTTCATGACATCGGTGGTTAGTCGGTAGCCGCCACCAGTCTCTCGGTCGTTTTGCAGGCTGACGAAAGCCCGAATATGCACAGGCTCCGGCTCCACTAGCGTGATACGGCAGCGTTGGATGAGTACCCGCGCCTGATAGCGCCGATGAGCATCAGCCGCTGCTGAATCGTCCCACTCAAAGTGCTTGTGCAGGGGACTAGATTCGTCCTGAGCCTCTACCAGCACATCGTCAACCGTCAGAACGCCACCCTTTTGAGTGGCGATCTGGGTTAACACCTTGCGTTCAATTTCCATAGCCATATTGCTCTCCTAAAAAGTTAAAGATGCCTGCTGCACCAAACCATGCTCGACCGCGCCTTGACAAACCTAACCGCTCCCGGTCTCGCCACTCCTTGCCTGCCTTGCTATGCCAAACCGTGCCCGAACCCGCCATTCCTTGCCTGCCGTGCTATGCCAATCCACACCGGGCCGTTCCCCACCAGAACATGCGCTGCCCAGCCTTGCCTGCCTCACCATGCCGAGCCTTTCCCAGCGCCGCCTTACCTGCCGCGCTATGCCTGAACCATCCGCGCCTCTCCGGGGCTTTCCGGGCCACTCTAGGCCGCTCCTCGCCTGCCCCGCCTTGCCGAACGCCGCCGAAACTCGCCCCGCTCTGCCTGCTATGCCCAGCCGTGCTCAGCCATGTCGCTCCGGACCAATCCGCCCGTTCCGTGCCTGCCTTGCCACAACTAGCCTTTCCCAGCCCCGCCTGAAGTCGCCGAGCCTGCCTCTCCGGGCCAAACCGTCCCTGAACACGACATACTTCGCCGCGCCTGCCTTGCCATGCCGTAAGCTGCCTTTCCCCGCCAGAGCGATCCGTGCCTGCCTTGCTATGCCAATCCAATCTGGGCCACGCCCCGCCCGACCACACATTGACCAGCCTTGCTTGCCGCGCCAATCCAGAACAGTCCCGGACGCTCTGCGCCGAACGACGCCTCGCCCCGCCTGCCTTACATGGCGTACTTGGCGATTACTTCCTTCTCACGATCCGTAGGCACGACGTTGAACAGGCCGAATCCACAGCCTGCTGACGCCTTGCTATCCGGACGACCTGCGCCGATGCCCACTTGCATTCCGCACCGAGCGACGAGGTTCAGCACATCGACCATCTTGAACTGGTCGGTGTCGTACCGAATGCGCAGCTTGGCTGCCCAGTTGCGGTACATGGGACGGGAGCGCACATCCACCACGCCGGTAGCGTTGCGGGTGTGAGCGGTATAGGTGTGGCTTTCGCCGTAAACGCGAACCAAAGGAACGCCATCGTTCTTGTCAAAGCCGTCAGCCTCAATGAACGTGGACAGCTTCGCAAGGGTCATCTTGAAGCCTACTAGTCGGCATGCAGAGATCATTGCTGCACGGAATGCCGCGGCGTTCATGCCCTCCCATCCCTCAGGAGCGCGATAGCGGGCTTCCTCGGCCTCCTTCTCGTAGTCCCGAGCGTCACGGACTTTTTTGCTGTTGGCTGACTTGCCTTCGGCCATCTTGGCCATCAGTTCTGCCTTCTTGCTGAAGCGCTCCACCACCAAAGGCGCGGTGCCTTCAATGATGAATTCGGTGATGCCGAACTTAGGGGCCGAGATAACACAGGTTTCTTCTTTGATCATGATGGATTACCTTTCTAAGAAATTAAGGATTTGACGGTGGAGCCGTACCGTCGGACGGGTTCGGCCACTTAGGAAAGGGCCAAAAGGGGTCGTTCATGCAAGCGCCCAAAAACCAAGGACGATCAGCACGCACAGGAAGATGTAGCCGAGCCACTCATTGGCGATGTGATGCCAGACTACGGTGCGATCCCTGAGCAAGATGCTCTGGATGACCTCTTCGTCGTGGCTCAGTTGAGGGGGAGGCTTTTTGTAGAGCAGGCCAATCTGGAGGCCCGTCTTGGTGGTGTAAGGAGTCATGTCTTTCCTCGTTCACGCCACATGGCGCATATGAAGTAGACCATGCCTTGAACAAAAAAGTCAATACCCAAGCAGTCAACATGGGTAATTGAACCCGATGTTCATGTAGAATGTCGACATGACGCTACAAGACTACTTCGCCACAGAGCCGCGGGGGGCCAAGATTGAGATGGCCCGCTACCTTGGGATCACGCCGGAGTGGATGAGCAAGCTCATCGCCGGTACGCATCCGTGCAGCCCGACGCTGGCAAGGCGGATAGAAGAGGCGACGCAAGGGCTAGTGACGCGAGAGGACTTGCGGCCAGATTTGTTTGCGTAGTAAGATACCTCCAGCGCCGTGGAAAGCGCAAAAGGGGTATCTGAGTCAGTCTCCTCGGGGGACGGCCTCAGATGCCGTTTTAACACCCGCAATGGGTGCAGATGCCCCCGGTAATTTCCACACTGGGGTCGTCCACCCGAGGAGATTGATGTGCCTAATCGGCTCATCCGTGAGGAGATGCTGGAGTCGGAGTCCATACTCTCGCTCCCCGTCGAGGCCCGGTGGCTCTACGTCACCATCCTGTTGTCGGCAGACGACATCGGCCTTTTTGAGGCCACCAGCTTCAAGCTTGCCCGCAAGGCAGACATCCGCCGAGAGGCCGGGGATGCCCTGCTTTCCATGCTGGCTGACGCCGATCTGATCCGGCTTTACGAGGTCGGTGGGAAGCGTTTTGGGTTCATTCCAAAGTTCCGGCAGCGCCTCCAGATCAAGCGCAGCAAGTACCCGCACCCTCCCGCAGCGTTGCTTTTGGACGACGAAGACGCCTCCAATAAAATCAACGACTTAGCATCAAAAACATCCGTTGGACAACCGCAATCCACCGTTGTGCAGCAGGAAGTTACGGTTGCCCAACCGTCTGAACCTGAACCTGAACCTGAAATAAGTAATGATGCTAAAGCATCATTGTCGGCAGACAGGCTGCCGACCTGCCCCCAGAAGGAGATCTTGGCGTTGTATGCCAAGCACCTACCGCACCTTGCTCAGCCCCGGGTTTGGGAGGGCAACCGGGTCACGATCCTGAAGCAGCGGTGGATTCAGGCTTCCAAGCCCTCTGCCTACAGCCCCAAGGGCTACCGCACGAAGGAGGACGGGTTGGAGTGGTGGGATGCCTTCTTTGGGTACATCGCCAACCAGACGAGCCTTGCCCGCGGGTTTGAGTCCAAGGACAGGACTTGGAAGCCCGATCTGGAATGGATCGTCACCGCCAGCAACTTCGCAAAAATCATTGATGGAAAGTACGCCAAATGAGCTTTGAGCCTGCAAAAAAGATCAAGGACATTGAGTCCGAGAACGAGGCGCATCGTGCGCTGATGTGTGTGGCCCACAACT